>WNFB01001104.1_pt1 | contig 22659 bp, 21 predicted proteins | sample 5400501 | NCBI WGS metagenome assembly WNFB01 (sample SAMN13153341, study PRJNA577476) | soil metagenome | isolation source: 200 cm saprolite under Douglas fir tree site 2 hole 1 | place: USA:California | collected 2015-04-18 | reverse complement strand
CGCGGTGCAGCGCGAAGCGGTGCGCCGCAGAGCCGGGACCCATTCAGTGGCCGTCATGTGGGTCCCGGTTCTGCAGCGCGTCACAAGCGTGCCGCGCAGCGCCCGGGACACGAACTCACACCCGCGTCATATCGAACTGCGCCTTCTGGCCGGTGCCGTAACGGCGCAGCGCGCCGGTCTCGCCGACCGCGTTGGGACGCTGAAAGATCCAGTTCTGCCACGCCGTCAGGCGGGAGAAGATTTTCGATTCCATGGTCTCAGGTCCGACGAAGCGCAGGTTGGCTTCCATGCCGGTCAGGCTGTCGGGCGAGAAGCTGGTGCGCTCCTCGAAAAACACCCTGATCTCGTCGTCCCAGTCGATATCGTCGAGCGCGAAGGTGACGAGGCCGAGCGCTTCGGCTTGCTCCGCATCGAGTGCCTCACCAATGCTCTTCCGCGCGCGCAAGACATCTTCAGCATCGGCCTGAAAGCGCGATTGCAGCCGCGTCAGGCCGTGGCTCATCGGGTACGGCCCGAAATTCATCGCGGACAGCTCGATGGTCGGCGGCGCGCGGTTGTCGCCCTGCCTCGAACCGATCAGCATGTAGGACCGGTCCGCCGCGAACACGAGTTCGGCCAGCGTGCCGACAAAGCACGAGCCCGGCTCGACCAGCGTCACCAGCGTGCGCGAGGTGACGTCGATGCGCTTCAGCACCCGCTTCCAGTATTGCCTGATTTCGTTGACGAGCCAGTGCGCCTTGTTGGCTTCCAGGAATGCGTCGCAGGCCAGCACGCCTGCGCGCTCGCCATGCGACTTGAACACCAGCATCGCGGTTTCGAGTTCGTTGATGCGCAAATGCAGGATTGCGTCGTCCAGTTCGCGCGCCACCTGCAGCGGCCAGAACGACGCGCCTTGCGCGGTCAAGCCGTCGATATCGGCGGGTGGGGCTGCGTCCGGCGCCTGAATCGAAATGGTCGCGATGCGCGCGGCGCGGTCGATATCGACGCTGACATGGCCATAGCGGATGCCGTTGTCGTCGAAGCGGCGCGTCAGCGGGGTCAGCGTCATGCCTTTTCCGGTGCCGTTGCGCTTCGAGGCCGCGGCGAATTCTGTTGCACGTTCGGCGACTTTGGCCTCCAGTCTGCTGTTGGGCACGATCTCGTCGACGAGGCGCCACTGCACCGCGCGCTTGCCTTTGATGCCTTCCTCGATGGTGCAGAAATAATCGGCGTGGTCGCGGCGCACCTTGCGCTTGTCGACCACGCGGGTCAGTCCGCCGGTGCCCGGCAATACCGCCAGCAGCGGCACTTCCGGCAGCGCGACCGCCGCCGAGCCGTCGTCGGCGAGGATGATGTGATCGGTCGCCAGCGCCAGTTCATAGCCGCCGCCGGCCGCGGTGCCGTTGATGACGGTGACAAAACGCTGCCCGGAATTCTCGGATGAATCTTCCAGCCCGTTGCGGGTCTCGTTGGTGAACTTGCAGAAGTTGACCTTGTGGGCGTGGGTCGCCCCCGCCAGCATGCGGATGTTGGCGCCGGCGCAGAACACCCGGTTCTTGCCCGACCGCACCACGACCACCTTCACGCCGGGATGTTCGAAGCGCAGCCGCTGCACCGCGTCGGCCAGTTCGATGTCGACGCCGAGGTCGTAGGAATTCAGCTTGAGCTGATAACCTTCGAACAGCCCGCCGTTCTCGTCGACGTCCATGGTCAGCGTCGCGACCTCGCCGTCGACATCCAGTTTCCAATGCCGGTAGCGCGACGGATCGGTCTGAAAATCGATGTGCTTCGCGCCGCCCGCGAGGACGCGATCTTCACCGGCCATGGGCCACCCTTGAGTTCCTATGAGTTATCTTGATATGAACAATAATGCATGTTTTGGGAGCGGTCCAGTCCTGAAACGTCGAAATACGGCATTTTGTTTCATGTCCGGACCGGCCGACTCTAGCCGCGGTTGGCGTCCTACGCAGCCTGTCCCCTCGAGCCTTCGTCTGCATCCAAAATGCGTCCGACAAAATCCGCGATCGTATCGAGCGTTGCCTCAGGCGCTTCACGATGCGGCGAATGTCCGGCGCCTGGAATGATCGTTACATCGACCGGGCAGTAGCATTCTTGCTGCGCGATCTCGATCTGGCGGATCGTCCCATATTGGTCTTCGGCGCCCTGCAGGATCGCAACCGGCACCCGGATGTAGGCGAGATATTCCGAAATGTCCCAGTTGCGAAATTTTGGGTCGAGCCAGGCGCCGCTCCAGCCATAGAAGGTGTTGTCGACATCGCCGTGCCAGCGCGCCAGCTTTTCCCTGAGGCCTCCGGTCTGATAGGCTTTCCGGGCCTCCGCGATCGACACCAGTCCCATGTCTTCCACGACGAAATGCGGCGCGATCATCGCGACGCCGCGCACGCGGTGATCCCCGGCGCCGCCGGCATAGATCGCCGCAATCGAAGCGCCGTCGGAATGGCCGAGCAAGAGGCCGCGGCGAAAGCCGATTTGGTCGAGCAGTTTTGGCAAGGTGTCGAGCGCCTCGATGTGCATGTAATCCAGCGGGCGCGGCAGTACGACTTTCGTTGAAACGCCATAGCCCGCGCGCGAGTAAACGAACACGCCGGCGCCGGCGGTGGCAGCAAGCCGCTCCGGAAAATCTCCCCACAGCGCGGCGCACCCCAGGCCTTCGTGCAGCATGACAATGGTCGGCGCGTCCGCAGGCGCGGGACCGATCATGCGGTATTCGAGATCGGCGGCGCCGATGCGGAGGAAGCCTGAAGAATTTAGGCCTTGCATGATATTTATTTTCCAAAGTGATCCAGATCGCAATCCTCCCCCGGGTCGTCCCGGCGAACGCCGGGACCCATAGCCACCAACGTTAGTAATTAACGGGAGCGTCTCTCCGCACTGTGTTCGATCATTAACGACACGGAGTATGGGTCCCGGCATTCGCCGGGACGACTCGTGGAGAAAATCTTGCTTGCTTCCTTCTATGACGCCGCCCCATCGCGCAATCTGAACCGCTGGATCTTTCCGGTCGCGGTTTTTGGCAAGCTATCGACGACATCGATCCAGCGCGGATATTTCCACGGGCCGATCTTCTGCTTGACGTGCTCCTTCAGCGCCTCATGCAGGCCGTCGGTGTCGGCGTCCGCGCGCAGCACCACGAATGCTTTCGGCTTCAGCAAGCCTTCCGGATCGGCTTCGGGCACCACGGCAGCTTCCAGCACCGCGGGATGGGTGATCAGCGCGCTCTCGACCTCGAACGGCGACACCCAGATGCCGGACACCTTGAACATGTCGTCCGAGCGGCCGCAGAAAGTGTAGCGCCCGTCGGCGTCGCGAACATATTTGTCGCCAGTGCGGGTCCAGTGGCCCGCAAAGGTCTGGCGGCTCTTGCTGCGCTGGTTCCAGTAGCCTTCGCCGGCGGAGGGCGCATCGACCAGGAGTTCGCCGACCTCGCCATCGGGCACATCGTCACCGGCTTCGTTGACCAGCCGCACCTTGTAGCCAGGCACCGGACGGCCCGAGCAGCCGTATTTGATATCGCCCGGCGCATTGGAGAGAAAAATATGCAACAGCTCGGTCGAGCCGACGCCGTCGAGAATGTCGACGCCGAAACGCGACTTCCAGTTGTTGCCGACCGATTCCGGCAGCGCCTCGCCCGCGGACGTGCAGATGCGCAATCGTGAGCCGCAGCGTTCGTGCTTCGTGGTCTCGTCGTTCAGCATCGCCGAAAACAGCGTCGGCACGCCGAAGAAGATGCTCGGATTGTACTTGTTCATCAGCGCGAACATGGTCGCAGGCGTCGGGCGTTCGGAATTGAGCACGGTGGTGGCGCCGACCGACATCGGGAACGTCAGCGCGTTGCCGAGGCCATAGGCGAAAAACAGTTTTGCCGCTGACAGCCCGACATCGTCCTCGCGAATGCCGAGCACCTGTTTGGCATAGGTGTCCGCCGTCGCCGCCAGATTGGAATGCAGATGCCGCACACCCTTGGGCATGCCGGTCGAGCCTGACGAATACAGCCAGAACGCCGGCTCGTCGGCATGGGTCGCCGCCGTCGCGAACGTATCGCTCTCGCTTGCGAGCTCATCGGACAGTTTCTTGTAACCATGCGCATCCTTGCCGGCGACGATGACATGATCGAGGTCCTGCATGCGCCCGAGCATATCCTTGACCACCGGCAGCAGCGCCTCGGAAATAAACAGCACCCGCGCGCGGCAATCCGCCAGCACATAGGCGTATTGATCCGAGGTCAGCAGCGTATTGAGCGGCACCGGCACGATACCGGCGCGGATCGCGCCGAGAAACACCGCTGGAAAATCGACGGTGTCGAGCATGATCATGGCCACGCGCTCTTCGCGGCGGACACCGAGACGGCGCAGCATATTGGCGATGCGGCAGCTCTGTTGCTGCAATTCGCCGTAGGTCAATTCGGAAATGGTATCGGTGAAGGCGAGCTTTTTGCCGCGCCCTTCATCGACATTGCGGTCGAGCAGCCAGCTCACTGCGTTGTAGACACTCACGCGTCTTCTCCCCGAATTTTAAGAATTATAATTCATAGAAAGCCACCGCACGCGCTTGCTGTCAATCCTTGCCGGCATTATGTTTCCGGAGCGTGCGGATTCGCGGCCAAAAACTGACCAGGGGACATGACCGAAGATCCCGATCCCGAAGCAGGCTTTCTTGAGCAGCTTGGCCAGCGTGTCCGCACCATGCGCGCGCTTCGCGGCATGTCGCGAAAGGTGCTGGCAAAGGTTTCCGGCATTTCCGAACGCTATATCGCGCAGCTCGAAGGCGGCAAGGGCAACGTCTCGATCGTGCTATTGCGCCGGGTGTCGAACGCGATGGGCGCGCATCTCGAAGACCTGATTCCGGCAACCGAGCCGGCGCCGGACTGGCCTGTGCTTCGCGACCTCCTGCGCAAGGCCACGCCGAACCAGATCGCGCAGGCCAAGGACGTTCTTTCCGGTCAAGGCAATGGCGCCTCGGCGCAGCGGCGAATGTCGTTCGCCGGCATCGCGCTGATCGGCTTGCGCGGCGCCGGCAAATCCACCCTCGGCAAGATGCTGGCCAAAAAAATCGGCTGGAGCTTTGTCGAGCTGAACAAGGAGATCGAGGCGCAGAACGGATTATCGGTCGCCGAGATCATCGCGCTCTACGGCCAGGAAGGTTTTCGGCGGATGGAGCAGGCAGCCCTCGGGCAATTGCTGGCGCGAAACGAGTTGATGGTGCTGGCGACCGGCGGCGGCATCGTCTCCGAACCCTTGACCTTCGACCTGATCCTGTCGTCGTTCTACACCATCTGGCTCAAGGCCGAACCCGAAGAACACATGGCGCGGGTGCGCAGGCAAGGCGATCTGCGCCCGATGGCGGACGATCGCTCGGCGATGGCCGAACTGCGCACCATTTTGCGCAGCCGCGAGCCGCTGTATGCGCGCGCCTCGGCGGTGGTGGACACCGCGGGATTGAGCGTGGACGCGGCGGCGGCGCGCTTGATCGACGCGGTCGCGCCGGTGCTGCATAGCGAGCCGCGAATGTTCGCGCAGGGGTGATCTCGTGTCTCGGACGCGGTGCAGCGCCTCTTCGCGTTGCACCGCGGAGCCGGGACCCATTTTTGCCAAATAGTAAACAAGATGGACCACGGATCAGCCGCGCACACGCCGCAAGCCCATAGCGCGTAGAAGACGCGCGTGAACGCGCTGATGGCGCCGCATGGCATCCGGGGAACGAAACTACCAGCCGAGGCCAACTGTTTCATCTGCGCGTCAGCACTCTGGCCGTCCGCGGATACCCACGCTTAGCCGTGGATGCGGCTGCGCGTGGCACGACAGGCGCGCCGTGTTTGCGCGCCTTGAAGGTAACGGACACCTCAACGTCCTCATCAAGCTTGCCGAGAATGGCGATCATTCGATCAAGCGTGAAACGGCCGAGCTGCGTACTGCGAATGCGGGAAAATTCCGAATAGGAGACGCCAGTAAGTTTTTCCGCGTCGCGCGTCGAGAGCTTGCGCTCGTCGAGAACGTGGATGATCTTTGCGGCGGTAATGGCGCGCGCCTGCTCAAGATCTGCGTTGGGTCGTCCAAAGTCGCGATACACGTTGCCGCTGCCGCGTACCAACTCCAAATTGTCTTTTTTCATTTCAGAGCCTCCTTCAATCGTTTGAGCCGGTCGCGAATAAGATCAACCTCCATCTGCGGGGTTTTGATTCCTGATTTCGACTTCTTCTGGAATACGTGGATCACCCAAATATCCGCGTCGATTTTGATGGCGTAGAGCGCACGAAAGGCGTCACCGCGATATCGCAAGGCGATCTCGAACACACCACCATCAACGCCCTTGAACGGCTTCGCCTTCTCCGACTTCCCGCCCTCAGCAGCGACCGTGAGCGCGTCAAACATGTCGGTCTGCACGTCTTCCGGAAAATCCTCGGAAGTCCCTGCGCGCCGCCTTGATCCACGAGATATTTCTGGTGTTTCGCATTTAGGGCATGTTGACATATTTGTCAACATGCCGCAAGCCTGTTCTGACGGTGTGCGAATGACATACCTCTCCTGATCGCGGACTGACGCTCGGCGACGTCGCAAATGCTCGGGCGGCGCTGCATCGCGACCTGCAAAATTTCTTGATTTTTGCACGGACGACGTACACAGCTTTTGACCGTTGCGGTCAACAGTGCGGCAACGCTATAAAAATCCATGGCCCAGCCCGACGCCTCGATCCCGCAGAAGCTCCTCAAGGTGCGTCGTCTCGAAACGCCTGATGTCACGAGCTATCGCGAGCTGCGCCTTGAAGGTCTGAAGAATAACCCCGAGGCGTTCAGCGCTTCGTGGGACGACGAGTCTGCCAAGCCCGCCCCCTGGTGGGCCGAGCGGCTGGAAACCAGCACCGTGTTCGGAGGCTGGATCGATGATTCGCCACTGCTCGGCGTGGCCGGTTTCCACGTGAATGGCTCCGCCAAGCTCCGGCACAAGGGTGTCTTGTGGGGAATGTATGTTCGCCCCGGGGCACGCGGCAGCGGACTGGCGGCGTCTCTGGTGCAGCGGGTCATCGCGCATGCCCGGACCCTGGTCGAGGAAATTTGCGTGACCGTCGTGGCTTCGAACGCCGCGGCCCATCGCCTTTACCGCGCCAACGGGTTCGAACAATACGGGCTTGAGCGCCGGGCTCTAAAGGTTGGCAATGAATATCATGACGAGGTGCTGATGGCACTTCCGCTCCAACAGCCCCGAGAGCCTGCCGTTCGAGATTGATGTGAAGCGACAGCATCAACCTTGCGTCTGCGCTATTTCTTAGCGTTGCTCATCATCGCGATCGACACTTCAAGATCCTTGCGGTATTCCTCGCGCACCTGCTTGGCGAGTTCATCCCACTTTTCCGGCGCGATGGTCCCGGGCGAAACCGGCGGCTTGCCATTTCCCGGCCCGCTTTTATCCGCAGCCACACCATGAAAATCGATCCATCGCCGGTCGTAGTTACGGGGTGTCGTTTCATCCCATGCGATGACCTTGGTGACGATCCCTCTCAGCTTTTGAAGATCGGCGAACTGCGCCTTGCGCAGTTCGATCGGCATCTCCCTTGACAAGGCGACCATGGTAGCCCGGGCGCTAACGATATCCGTGGAGCGCCAGGCGTCAAAATTCCCCCGCAGGCGCCCGGCGTTGAACCAGAAAATACCCTCGTCTACGTCGCCTCGCCGGTAGAGCACCCTTGCCAGGCCAAATAGCACCGGGGGCGGATAGGCATCGGCGTGAGTCCTGATTTTTTCGAGGACGTCGTCGTTCTCGTGGCCCGTCGTCTTCTGCAGCGTGCGCATGACATCAATGGTCTCCATCCCGACCGGGGCTGTGTCTTGATCCGTCTTCGGAACCCCGGCATTCGCCGCGGTGGAAGGGGCCTGACAGGGATATAGCTGCGCGAGGATTTGAACGGCTATCGGCGCCGTCAGCTGGCCGGAGGTTTGATGCGACTGCGTATACTGCGCAACGGCCTGGGTGACATCGACCAAACGCGTCGTTGCGGGGATACAAAATGACTTCTGGTTGTAGGTGGTGATGAGAGAAATAAACCACTGGCCCGGGCTAGGCTCCGCCGCAGCCGCAAAAGACGGTGTTACGCTCTGCCCCGCGATCAGCAAGATCAACGCGGTCAGTGAACGCATGACGGACGGAAAGCGGGCGAACGCGTTCGGGAACATTGCGGCTCTCTCTGACTGGATTCACAATATCGGATCGACCCTCGATGCGGCAGAAGTGGCTCGATGTTGTGGCCACGATAAGACTTGCTACGTGCGGGCATGGCACATGTATGTTCATCCCAGCGCCGCAGCCGGTCGGCTTTGCGGCGCAGCCGACAGGATGCGGGCATGAAACTGGTCTTCAATGTCGCACCAAGTCGATCAACGGATTGGACTGCTTTATGGGCGCCATGTCTCGCGATGAGGCAAACCTGAGCAAGGAATCCGCTTGCCTGGAACGGCAAGCCTAGTAATTTGATTTTGAACCGGTATTCGATCCCGCGATCAATCTTGTTGTTACCGAGGACACCCCGCCATGATGAGCCAGGAACAGAACGACCTGATGACCCGGACGGGGCGCGCGGATCCGTGCGGGAAATTGATGCGGATGTACTGGCAGCCGGCGGCGCTGGTGGATGAGCTGCAGGGTCCGCGGCCGGTCAAAGCCGTCAAATTGCTGGGCGAGAGCCTGGTGCTGTTTCGCGATGAGCAGGGACGCTACGGCCTGATCGAGCGCCATTGCGCGCATCGCGGCGCCGACCTCGCGTTTGGCCGTCTCGAAGATGGCGGCTTGCGGTGCGCGTTCCACGGCTGGCTGTTCGACGTGTCGGGCCAATGCCTTGAAACACCCGCCGAGCCGAAGGATTCTGCGCTGTGCAAGAACATTACGCAGCGCGCTTATCCGGTAATCGAGAAGAGCGGCATCCTCTGGGCGTATCTCGGCGAGGGCGAGCCGCCGGCGTTTCCGGAAATCGATTGTTTCGTCGCGCCGGATAGCCATACCTTCGCATTCAAGGGCCACATCCATTGCAACTGGCTGCAGGCGCTCGAGGTCGGCATCGATCCGTCGCATGCCTCGTTCCTGCATCGCTTCTTCGAGGACGAGGATACTTCGGCGGCTTACGGCAAGCAGTTTCGCGGTGCGTCGGCCGGCAGCGACATGCCGATGACAAGAATCTTACGCGAATATGACCGGCCCATCATCAATGTGGAGCACACCGAATATGGCTTGCGGCTGATCGCGCTGCGCGAGATCGACGAGGAGCGAACCCATGTTCGCGTCACCAATCAGCTGTTCCCGCATGGTTTTGTCATCCCGATGAGCACCGAGATGACCATCACGCAGTGGCACGTGCCGGTGGATGACGAGAACTGCTACTGGTATGCGATCTTCACCAGCTATGCGACGCCGGTCGACAAGAAGAAAATGCGCGACCAGCGCCTCGAACTGTATGAGCTTCCCGACTATCGCTCGCGCAAGAACAAATCGAACGATTACGGTTTCGATCCGCGGGAGCAGGCGACCGCGACCTACACCGGCATGGGCGCCGACATCAACGTGCATGACCAGTGGGCGGTGGAGTCGATGGGCGCGATCCAGGACCGCACCCGCGAGCATCTAGGCACCGCCGACAAGGCCATCGTGCAGTATCGCCGGCTGCTGCGGCAGGAAATCGAGAAGGTCGCTGCCGGCGCAAAGCCGTTCATGTTCCTCGACGCCGCGCATGCGCGCAGCATTCAGGGCCCCGCGACCATGGACGGCATCGGGCCGACGCGGGGGTGGGAAACGTTCTGGATGGAGGTCGACGTCAAACGGCGACGCGGCGCGCCATGGGCGGCGCCCGTGCCTGCCGAGATCGCGGACAAGGTGCGTCATCTCAAGGCGGTCTCGTGATGGCGTCTCTTCGTCATTGCGAGCCAACGGGTCGGCGCAAAGCGCCGCCCGATGACAGGCTCCGCGAAGCAATCCATGGAGCCGCCGAAAGAAAGTATGGATTGCTTCGTCGCGGAGTTTATCATCGGGCCGGCCGAAGGCCGGACCCGTTGGCTCCTCGCAATGACGAACAGCACATATTTCCCTTAACTGCAGCTTGCGAGTTGGACTCCAAGGGGGCAACGCGTTGAGCTTCGTCGAGCGTCACGGTCTCTGGTCGAGCGAGCAGAAAGAAGCGGCGAGCCGTCTGCGCAAAATCGTCGAGGAGCAAAAACTCGAAGTCATCCGGCTGTCGTTCCCCGATCAGCACGGCATCCTGCGCGGCAAGACGCTGGTCGCGCGCGAGGCGCTGCGCACGCTGGAGAGCGGATGCAGCATCACCACCACGATGTTCGCCAAGGACACCTCGCACCGCACCGTATTTCCCGTCTTCACCGCCGGCGGCGGGTTCGGCATGACGGAAATGGAAGGCGCCGCCGATGTGTTGATGGTGCCGGATCCCCTGAGCTTTCGCGTGCTGCCGTGGGCGTCGGCGACCGGCTGGCTATTGTGCGACGTTCATTTCGCCGACGGCCGGCCGGTGCCGTTCGCGACCCGCAACCTCTATAAATCGGTGCTCGCTGGCCTCGCCAAGCGCGGCTACGATTTCGTGGCCGGCCTCGAAGTCGAATGTCATATCTTCAAACTCGAAGACGCCAAAATGTCGCCCGAGGATGCCGGCCAGCCGGGTCAGGCGCCGTCGGTCAGCCTGTTGTCGCACGGCTATCAATATCTGACCGAGCAGCGCTACGATCAGATGGAGCCGGTGCTCGATCTGGTCAGGCGTGACATCCAGGCGCTCGGGCTGCCGCTGCGGTCGATCGAAGTCGAGTTCGGTCCGAGCCAGTGCGAATTCACCTTCCAGCCGACCATGGGCCTTGAGCCCGCCGACAACATGGTGCTGTTCCGCAGCGCCGTGAAGCAGATCTGCCATCGGCACGGCTATCACGCGACCTTCATGTGCCGCCCAAAATTGCCGAATGTGTTCGCCTCCGGCTGGCATCTGCACCAATCGCTGGTCTCTCGCGCCAGCGGTGAGAATGCTTTCATGAGCAAAGAGGGCGGCGAGATATTGAGCCCGTTCGGCCGCTGCTATCTCGCAGGACTGCTGCGGCATGCGCGGGCCTCGACCGTATTCACCACGCCGACCATCAACGGCTACAAGCGCTATCGTTCCTATTCGCTGGCGCCGGATCGCGCGATCTGGGGGCGCGACAACCGCGGCGTGATGATCCGCGTGCTCGGCGGCGCGGATGATCCCGCGACCCGTTTGGAAAACCGGATCGGCGAGCCTGCCGCCAATCCCTATCTCTACATGGCCTCGCAAATTCTCTCCGGGCTCGATGGCGTTGATCGTGAATTGGATCCCGGCCCATCAGCGGACACGCCTTATGAAACAAAAGCCGCCCTGCTGCCGAAGACGCTGCAGGACGCGGTGCTGGCATTGAAGGACGATCCGTTCTTTCGCGACGCGCTGGGCGCGGGGTTTGTCGACTACTACGTCCATATCAAGAACGCCGAAATCGAGCGCTTTCAGACCGAAGTATCGGATTGGGAACAGCGCGAATATTTCGAGATGTTTTGAACGGGCGACGCGCATTCCACAAAGCACCACTGCTTCAGCGTTGACTGTGCGCTCCCTCCCCCCTGCTGGGCCCCCGCAAGGGGGGAGGGAATAGAAGTGCAACGCTGCCCGGTATGTCCTGTGCAGCGTCTAACCGCTACGCCGCGTCGATGCGCCGAAAACCGTTCCACATCGCAGTGGCGGCGCCAGAGGTCAGCACCGGCAAAATGCGGGTGTCCTGATAGTTGCCGTTGAGCGAAACCCGCGGCAGCGCGGTCAGATGGCCAGCGCTTTCGGGAAACATCATGCCCGGCCGTGTCGTCACCGCGGTCTTGTATCCGCTCGCGTGCGCCAGTGCGAACTCGCGGGGGCCGGCGGCGATCTTGTCGCCATAGGGGTAGGCGAGATGGACCACCGGACGCTGCAGCACGCTTTCGATCCGCGCGCGACTGCTCGCCATTTCGTGGGCGGCGATCGCCTCAGGTTGTCTGGCGAGATTGCAATGCGTGATCGTATGCGCGCCGATCGTGATCAGGGGATCGTCCGCAAACGGCTTCAACTCGTCCCACGACATGCACAGTTCGCGGCAAATCGCAATTTCATCGACGCCGTGACGCGCGCACAGCGCACCGATTTCGCGCTCGATATCATGCTCGCCCGGCAATCCGCGCAGCCAGTCGTGCAAACGGTCGAACGCGGCCTGCTTGTTGGCCGGCGTAGCGGTATCGAGGCGGGTCGCAGCACCTCCGATCGCAACGTCGATCGCAGAGGCCCTGGCGACCACCGTCTCGAGCGCGATCCACCACAGCCGGCCGGAGCCTTGCGCGAAATCGCTGGCGACATAGACCGTCGAAGGTGCGTCAAATTCCCGCATCACCGGCAGCGCAAAATCCCTGTTGTCGCGATAGCCATCGTCGAGGGTGAAGCAGGCAAAGCGTCGCGAAAAATTACCGTCGATCAACCGCTGATGGAGCTCGTCCATGGTGACGATGTCGACGTCACGCGCGCGAAGGTGCGCGAGCATCGCGCGCAGGAACTCCGGCGCGACCTCGAGATGACGATTGGGCTGGAATTCGGCGTCTCGGCGCGGGCGGACGTGGTGCAGCATGAAGATCGCGCCGACCCCTGCGAAGATCGGTCGCAGCAGATGATGGGCCCCGCTGAAGTATAGCGCTTCCAGTCCGGCTCGGATGACGTGGTTGCGAAACTGCTTCATGCTGGAGTAGCTAGCCGGTTGGGCGAGATTCCGAAGCTAACGGGAGACCGCTGAAGAAACAGTTAGTCCGAAAGGCTGTCCTGCGCCGGACTATTTTCGTGTTATTTCCAGTTTGACAGCCTCGCAAGGGTTTGTTTTCTCAGAGTTCCAGACCCGCGAGACGTCGAATGCACGGACTTTTCAGGTGGCGCAGCAAATGGTGGCCGGGCTTGATTCCACTGGCCATCTTTTGGGCTATCGCGGCCTGGACCAGCACCTCAACCGTGGAATCCGATCTGGCGGCGCGCAGTACCGCCGCGCTGAAGGATACCGTGCTCGATAAGACGAGGATCGCGGTCGCCGGCCGCGATGTCACGTTGGCGGCGGATGCATTCTCGGAAGACGGCCGCGGCAGCGCGGCTGCGGCGGTGCAAGCCGTGCCCGGCGTGCGGCGCGTTAACGATGAAACCCGCCTCGTTCCCGAAGCCAAGCCGTTCGTCTGGTCGGCCGAGCGGGACGTCGTCAGGGTCACGTTGGGCGGCAGCGCGCCGTTGCCGGCCAGCAAGGTCAAGCTGCTGGAGGCGGCCCGGGCAAGTCTTGGCGGCGTCGAGGTCGCCGACCAGATGAACTTGTCGCGGGGGGCGCCGCCACGCTTCGACGATGCGGCCTTCTTGCTGCTCGATCAGATCGGGAAATTGAAGGACGGCAAGATCACGATTTCCGATAGCAAGGTCAGCCTTTCCGGCATGGCGCGCGAACTGGGCGGCCGGGAAGCGATCGCGGCCGCCCTGAAAAACCTCCCGGAGGGGTTTTCGGTCGCCGCCAACGAGATCAAGGCGCCGCCCTACATCTTCCAGGCCTACAAGGATCCGGTCGCGGTCACCCTGACGCTGACCGGCTATGTGCCTGATAACAATGTCCATGCGGCGCTCGCGGCAGCCGCCGGACGCAAATTCTTCAGCGAAAAGGTGGTCGACAATCTCAAGGCCAGCGTGGGCGCGCCATCCGGGTTCGCCAATGCGGTGATGCCGGCGCTGGGCGCGCTGTCCCGGTTGTCGACGGGTACTTTGGTAGTGTCCGACCGGGAGGTGAAGCTCTCGGGCGACGCGCTCTATGAAGCCGCGGCGGTCCAGACGCGGGCCGGTCTCGGCAAGGATTTTCCGCAATCCTGGCAGTTCAAGGCCGACATTTCGGTCAAGCCCCAGGCAGCACCGGTGGATGCCACCGTATGCCAGCAGCTGTTTTCGGATTTGCTGGCCAAGGGAAATATCCGGTTCGAGTCCGGGCGCGCCACCATCGATCCGGATTCCGTGGGGCTGCTCGACCGCCTGGTCGAAACCGCGTTGCGCTGCCCGGCCGCCAACATCGAAATTGCGGGACATACCGACGCCGATGGCGAGGACGGTTTCAACCAGATGCTGTCCGAAAAACGCGCGCAGGCGGTGGTCGATTATCTTGTCAAAGCCGGGTTGCCGGCGAGCCAGTTCACCGCGACGGGCTACGGCAGCACGCAGCCGGTCGCGTCGAATGATACCGACGAAGGCAAGGCGCAAAACCGCCGCATCGATTTTTTGGTGAGGTAGGGGCGAATGGCATATCTGGTGACATTTCATTGGGGCTGGCTGCTGGCGTCGCTGTTGCTGGGTTTCGCGATGGGCTGGATCGCCGTGGTTCATCGCGGTCCGGGCGTATCGAAGCGGACGTCGCTTTGGCTCGCGGTGTTGGTGGCCGCACTCGTCGCGGCGGCGCTCGCACGCGTGGTTCCCGGCCGCCCCGGCTACTGGCTCGACCTTGGCCTCATCATGTTCGCTTGCTATCTGGCCGGTTGCGCGGTGGGATCGTGGCTGCGCGACTGGGTACTGTCACGTCATACGCAGGCGGCTTGAGAGCTTCCGGTCGCCAACAGGAGACTTGAGTATCCATGACTCCCTCGGCCCACTACCGGATGTTCGGTCACTACAACGCCTGGGCCAACGGCCGGCTGTATGACGCGACGGCGCATCTCTCAACCGAGCAATATCGGGCCGATCGCGGCGCCTTTTTCAAATCGGTTCATGGCACCCTAAATCATCTGCTGGTGACCGACCGGATCTGGATGCAGCGGTTTACCGGCGAGGGCGACACGCCGAGCCGGCTGGACGCGATCCTGTTCGAGCGGTTCGACGATCTGCGCGCCGCGCGCGAGGCGGAGGACCGGCGGATCATCGATTTTGTCGACGGGCTCGATGATGGGCGCCTCGCCGGGACGATCAAATACCGCCGCGTCTCGTCGCCGGAAGAATTCGAACAGCAACTGGCGCCGGCACTGGCGCACTGGTTCAATCACCAGACCCACCACCGTGGGCATGTCCACGCTTTGTTAACCGGTCTGACAGGCGAAGCGCCTGAACTCGATCTGCTGATTTTCCAGCGGCTATCGGCAAAATCCGCCACCTGACATCACGAAAACTTCACCGCTTGACGAGCAAGGTCGCGGTCAGGGACTTTGCGTTGCCGCAGGGAATGCAGCAAAACTGTGCTTCCGGCGTCATGAACACTCCCTAATATGTTGAAGAAGCGCGTTTTATTCACGCCAAGCGAATTCCACTGCCGCTCAAAACGCGCTACGACATCCTGTCCGGGACCAAGCGTAGCGCCGGCGGCGGCAGGGCTCGCACGGCAGCCGTCGTCGTGGGATCGCAGTTCGAGGTGGAGATGCTTGAAGCAATACGCAGGGCGATATCGTTTCTGCGCCAGAAGCAAATCCTGCATAAGTTAGGTGTTGTGGTCAGCATCACGGTCATCGGGATCGCGTGCTACGTGCTCTATCATATGCTGCGGGGCATCGATACCAACGAAGTCATCGAGGCCATCAAGCAGACCGAGTCTCGCCAGATCGTTCTGGCGGGGGTGTTCGTGGCGGCGGGTTACTTCACCCTGACCTTCTATGACCTGTTCGCGGTTCGCGCGATCGGCCGCAGCGATATTCCCTACCGCATCAACGCGCTTGCGGCCTTCAGCAGTTATTCGATCGGGCACAATGTCGGCGCCAGCGTCTTCACCGGGGGCGCGGTGCGCTATCGGATTTATTCCGCGTGGGGATTGAATGCGATCGACGTCGCCAAAATCTGCTTTCTGGCCGGCCTGACATTCTGGCTCGGCAACGCCGCGGTGCTGGGGCTGGGTATCGCCTATCACCCGGAAGCGGCAGCCGCGATCGATCAGCTTCCGCCCTGGCTGAATCGCATCGCCGCGTTCGCCATCATTGTCGGGCTGGTGGCCTATGTGGTCTGGGTCTGGACCCAACCGAGACGGGTCGGCCGCGGGCCGTGGACCGTGGTGCTGCCGGGCGGTCCGCTGACGCTGCTGCAGATCGCGATCGGCATTGTCGATCTCGGCTTTTGCGCGCTGGCCATGTACGTTCTGGTGCCGGACGAACCCAATCTCGGCTTTGTCGTTGTCGCGGTTATTTTTGTCTCGGCGACGCTTTTGGGCTTCGCCAGTCACTCCCCCGGCGGGTTAGGGGTGTTCGACGCCGCCATGCTGGTCGGCTTGTGGCAGATGGACCGCGAAGAGCTGCTCGCGGGGATGCTTCTGTTCCGCGTCCTCTATTATCTTGCGCCGTTCGTCATATCTGTAATCTTGCTGACGTTTCGGGAGGTCATAATGGGCGCTCGGCTGAAGCGCCTGCGCCGGGCGAGGCCGGGGCTCGATGCCGAGCCGAAACGTGAGGCCGTATACGTGCGCGAGCGTGGGGACACCGGCGCCTGACGATACGGACCCGAAGGGAAGAGAACCGGTCCGATGGCAATAGACGAATCTTCTTCCTCTTTCTTCTCGCCGTGGCCGGACCGGTTGCGCCATTCGGCCATCATCCTGCTCGCCGCCGGTCTCGCGCTCGCCGTGCTCGTCACCTTCGGCGAATTGTCGCTGGTCCGCGCCGCCGCGGTTTTCATCTGCATCGGTGCGGCCGCGCTGGTGCCGTGGCGGTTGCACAACGCGGTCGCCTCGCGTGAAGATGTCCGCGGGGTCAACCCGGTCGAAGCCGCCGCGGTCAGCGCCGTGGTTGCCGGCATGCCGGATCCCGCGGTGCTGCTCGATCGCGCCGGCCGCGTCATCCACCTCAATGCGGCGGCGGCGCAGCTCGCGCCGGCGCTGCGCAAGAACGAACTCGCCCAGTTCGCGTTGCGCTCGCCCGAAATCATCACCGCGCTGCGCGAAGCCATCGCCACCACGGAAAGCCGGCGCGCGACCTATCTCGACCACGTGCCGGTCGATCGCTGGATGGAATTGATCATCACCCCGGTGCCGGTGCCGACGCTGTTCGGCGGCATCGACAAATGCATGCTGATGACGTTTCACGACCAGACGCCGCTACGCCGGGTCGAGGAAATGCGTGCCGACTTCGTGGCCAACGCCAGTCATGAATTGCGCACGCCCCTGGCCGCGCTGTCGGGCTTTATCGACACCCTGCAGGGGCCGGCCCGGGACGATGCCAAGGCGCGCGAACGCTTTCTCGGCATCATGCACACCCAGGCGACGCGGATGGCACGGCTGATCGACGATTTGTTGTCGCTGTCGCGGGTCGAACTGTCAGCCCATGTCCGCCCCGATACGGTGGTGGATATCGTCCCGATCATCCGGCAGGTGGTGGACGGGCTGGAGCCGCTGGCGGGCGACCGTCAGGTCGCGATCGATATCCAGCTGCCGGACCGGCCCGTCGTGATCGCGGGCGATCGCGAGGAGTTGCTGCGGCTGTTCGAAAATCTGATCGAGAACGCGCTGAAATACGGCGCATCCGGCGGCAAGATCATTGTCTCGCTCACCTCGGCGATGTCGGGCGAGGGCTTGCCGGAGATTCGCGTCATGGTGCGCGATTTCGGCCCCGGCATCGCACCGGAACATCTGCCGCGGCTCACCGAACGGTTCTATCGGGTGGATGTCGGCGACAGCCGCGCCCAGGGCGGCACGGGCTTAGGTTTATCGCTGGTGAAGCATATTGTTAACCGGCACCGCGGCCGGCTCTTGATCGAAAGCGTGCCGAAAAACGGCGCCACGTTCACCGCCTGTTTTCCCCAGCTGCGGTCGCCTGCAGCGGTATAAATCCAAGCAATTTCAATCGCTTGCCAATGTCATCCAACTGTCATTAAACCTTCGTAAAAGCGGCATTGACCGCACCTAAACGGGCGGCGTGAGCGCAATCGGGCGCGTCCGGCGCTTCGCTCACCGATGGAGACCAGCAATGAATTTCGTGAAAGCTATCGTCGCGGCCGGCCTGGTCGCCGCTTCGACGTCGGCATTCGCCGCCGACATTACAGGCGCGGGCGCGACGTTCCCGTTCCCGATCTATTCGAAGTGGGCCGACGCCTACAAAAAGGAGACCGGCAACGGTCTGAACTACCAGTCGATCGGCTCAGGCGCCGGCATCAAGCAGATCGAGGCCAAGACCGTGACGTTCGGCGCCACCGACGCGCCGCTGAAGGCCGAGCAGCTCGAGAAGGATGGCCTGGTGCAGTGGCCGATGGTGATGGGCGCGATCGTGCCGGTCGTGAATCTGGAAGGTATCAAGCCGGGCGAACTGGTGCTGTCCGGCGAAGTGCTGGGTGACATCTATCTCGGCAAAATCACCAAGTGGGACGATCCGGCGATCGCCAAGCTCAATGCGAAACTGAAGCTGCCGACCGACGCCATTACCGTGGTGCGCCGTTCCGACGGCTCGGGAACCACCTTCAATTTCACCGACTACCTGTCGAAGTCGAACCCGGACTGGAAGACCAAGGTTGGCTCCGGGACCGCCGTCGAATGGCCGGCGGGCGTCGGCGCCAAGGGTAACGAAGGCGTGGCCGGCAATATCGGTCAGACCAAGAACGCGATCGGTTACGTCGAGTATGCCTATGCCAAGCAGAACAAGCTGACCTACGCGGCTCTGATCAACAAGGCCGGCAAGACCGTGCAGCCGACCGTGGAGGCGTTCCAGGCCGCCGCGTCGAACGCCGACTGGGCGAAGGCCCCCGGCTATTACGTGATCCTCACCGATCAGCCGGGCGAGAAGTCGTGGCCGATCACAGCTGCGACCTTCATCCTGATGCACAAGGAGCCGGTTGATAAGGCGGCGTCCGCCGAGGCCATCAAGTTCTTCAAATGGGCTTTCACCAAGGGCGACAAGATGGCCGAGGAACTCGACTACATTCCGATGCCGGAGCCGGTGGTCAAGCTGATCGAAAAGACCTGGTCGGCTGATATCAAGAGCTGAGTCGAAAAGTTTCGTTCCCGGACGCGGTGCAGCGTCCGGGAACGAGACCCATCAAGTAAAACAGTATAGGGGATTGGCGTGGCAGACATGGCCGTTCAGAGCGATGTAATGGAAGCCGCCGGACCTTACGACCGCGCCAAGGCGCTCAACGCTTTCAAATTCGGCGACGTTACATTCTACTGGATCACCCGCATTTGCGCGATTTCGGTGCTGCTCATCCTCGGCGGCATCATTCTCTCGTTGATCGTCGGCGCATGGCCGGCGATGAAGCAATACGGCTTCGCGTTCCTGTGGACGCAGCGCTGGGCGCCGTCGGCCGATCCCCCGGTGCTCGGGGCGCTCGGTCCCATGTACGGCACGCTGGTGACCTCCTTCATCGCGATGCTGATCGCGATACCGGTCGGGCTGGGTATTGCGATCTTTCTGACCGAGCTTTGTCCGCAATGGCTGCGCCGTCCGATCGGGATCGCCATCGAATTGCTCGCGGGCATTCCGTCGATCATCTACGGCATGTGGGGGTTCTTCGTGCTGGGGCCGTTCCTGGCCTATACGTTTCAGCCGTTCATGATCGGCCTGTTCGGCGGCGTCCCCGTTCTCGGTTCGATTTTCGGAGGCCCGCCGTCCTACCTCAGCCTGTTCAACGCGGCGCTGATCCTCGCGATCATGGTGCTGCCGTTCATCACAGCGATCTCGGTCGACGTGTTCAAGACGGTGCCACCGGTGCTCAAGGAGGCAGCCTACGGCGTCGGCTGCACCACATGGGAAGTCGTCCGCAATGTGGTGATCCCCTACACCCGCGTCGGCGTCATCGGCGGCATCATGCTGGCGCTCGGCCGCGCGCTCGGCGAAACCATGGCGGTCACCTTCATCATCGGCAATTCGTTCCGCATCTCGTCTTCGATCTTCGCGCCGGGCACCACGATATCGGCGGCGATCGCATCCGAGTTTGCCGAAAGTGACGGTTTGCACCAGTCCGGCCTGATCCTGCTCGGCCTGTTGCTGTTCGTGCTGACCTTCTTCGTTCTGGCTGCGGCGCGCTTGATGCTGCTGCGGCTGGAACAGAAAGCCGGGAACTGAAGATCATGAACCCGATTTACACGCGCCGCCGCCGCGTCGACCTCATCATCCGCGGGCTTTGCTTTGCAGCCGCCCTGTTCGGCGTGACCTGGCTGGCGCTGATCCTGTTCACCCTGCTGTTCAACGGGGTCGCGGGACTGAACGTTCAGATCTTCACCGAGAACACCCCGCCGCCGGGATCGAACGAAGGCGGCCTGCTGAATGCGATCACCGGTTCGGTCATCATGACCGTGATCGGCGTCGGCATCGGCGCGCCGCTCGGTCTGTTCGCCGGCACCTATCTCGCCGAATACGGCAGGAACGACCGGCTCACCTCGGTGATCCGCTTCATCAACGATATCCTGTTGAGCGCACCCTCGATCATCATCGGTCTGTTCATCTACGGCGCCATCGTGGTGCCGATGGGCGGGTTCTCGGCTTTTGCCGGATGTCTGGCGCTCGCCGTGATCGTGATTCCCGTGGTGGTCCGCACCACCGAAGACATGCTGCTGCTGGTGCCCAATCCGCTGCGCGAGGCGGCCTCCGCGCTCGGCCTGCCGCGCTCGCTCGTCATCAAGCGAATTGCCTACCGCGCGGCGCGCTCCGGCCTGATCACCGGGGTGCTGCTGGCGACCGCGCGCGTGGCCGGCGAGACCGCGCCGCTGTTGTTTACCGCGCTCAGCAATCAGTTCTTCAGCCTCGACCTCACCAAGACGATGGCCAACCTGCCGGTCACCATCAACAACTTCGTGCAGAGCCCCTACGTCTACTGGAAGCAGCTCGCCTGGAGCGGAGCCCTGATCATCACTCTCACCGTACTCGCCCTGAATATTGGCGCGCGCATTCTTGGCGCCGAGAGGACTGCAAAATGAACGATCTTTCTGTATCCGTGAGTGTTCCGAACGCCCCGGTGCCGTCAATGGCGGGCCACGCAGAGGTGCCGGCAAAGGTTACGGCCCGTAATCTGAATTTCTATTACGGCGAGCACCCTGCGCTGAAGAACATCAACCTCACGCTGGGCACCCATCGCGTCACCGCCTTCATCGGGCCGTCCGGTTGCGGCAAATCGACATTGCTGCGGATTTTCAACCGGATGTACGATCTCTATCCGGGCCAGCGCGCCACCGGTCAGCTGATGCTCGACCAGACCAACATCCTCGATCCCAAGCTTGATCTCAATCTGTTGCGCGCGCGCGTCGGCATGGTGTTCCAGAAGCCGACGCCGTTTCCGATGACGATCTATGAGAACATCGCGTTCGGCATCCGGCTCTACGAGAAGATTTCCAGATCCGAGATGGACGGCCGCGTCGAGAAGGCGCTGCGCGGCGGCGCGCTGTGGAACGAGGTCAAGGACAAGCTCAACGCCTCTGGCCTCAGCCTGTCCGGCGGCCAGCAGCAGCGGCTCTGCATCGCCCGCACCGTGGCGGTGCGGCCCGAGGTGATCCTGTTCGACGAGCCGTGCTCGGCGCTCGATCCGATCTCGACCGCCAAGATCGAGGAATTGATCCAGGAACTGGCGGAGGACTACACCATCGCCATCGTCACCCATAACATGCAGCAGGCCGCGCGCGTCTCCGACAAGACCGCCTTCATGTATCTCGGTGAACTGATCGAATTCGACGAGACCAACAAGATATTCACCTCGCCGAGCGATCGACGCACCCAGGACTACATCACCGGCCGGTTCGGCTGAGGAGAGAAACATGGCTTCTGAACATACCGCCAAGGCGTTCGACAGCGATCTGCAGGAATTGACCCGGTTGGTCGCGGAGATGGGCGGACTTGCCGAACGCATGATCGTCGATTCCGTGGACGCGCTGGTCCGCCGCGATATCGCACTCGGCAAGCGTGTCGTTGCCAACGACGCCGAAATCGACAATTTGCAGCGCGTGATCGAGGAACGCGCGGTGTTGACCATCGCGCGGCGCCAGCCGATGGCGGTCGACCTGCGCGAAATCGTCGGCGCCATGCGGGTCGCCACCGATCTCGAGCGGATCGGCGATCTTGCCAAGAACATGGGCAAGCGGGTCGCGGCCCTGGAAAACGATTTCCATCCGCTGAAGCTGATCCGCGGCCTCGAGCACATGACCGACCTCGTGCAGTCGCAGGTCAAATCGGTGCTCGACGCCTACGCGGCGCACGATTTGCCGGCGGCGATGTCGGTCTGGAAGGGCGACGAGGAAGTCGACGCCATCTGTACCTCGCTGTTCCGCGAACTCCTGACCTATATGATGGAAGATCCGCGCAACATCAGTTTCTGCATCCATCTGATGTTTTGCGCCAAGAACATCGAGCGGATCGGCGATCACGCCACCAATATCGCGGAAACCGTGTTCTATATGATCGAAGGCCAGCAGATACTCGACAAGCGCCCGAAAGGCGATATGACCACCTTTGCCACGACCGTACCCGGGAATTGAGAAAGCGTTTTCGAGCGAAAGCCTGCCCGGCACGTGATGCAGGGTGGAGAGCCATTTGCGTGAAGAAAATCCGTTCAAACAAAGAGAGAGCTACGCCATGAGCGCGCGCATTCTGGTGGTGGAAGACGAAGAAGCGCTCACCACGCTGTTGCGCTACAACCTCGACGCCGAAGGCTACGATGTTGAGACGGTCGGGCGCGGCGACGACGCCGACACCCGTCTGAAGGAGCGCGTGC
>WNFB01002773.1_pt1 | contig 22666 bp, 14 predicted proteins | sample 5400501 | NCBI WGS metagenome assembly WNFB01 (sample SAMN13153341, study PRJNA577476) | soil metagenome | isolation source: 200 cm saprolite under Douglas fir tree site 2 hole 1 | place: USA:California | collected 2015-04-18 | reverse complement strand
CCCGCGATGTGGTGGACCCATGCGAGTAATCGAAAGGCTCACCGCGGCCCAGATCCAACTCCGTTCTCCGCCCCTTACTTACACATGTGCCGCATGAAACCACAACTCCTAGCTCGACCCATCCCCGTGTTTCGACACGAACCAGCTTGGTGCGTCTCCTCAGCCTCTTACCCAGTTATTTTCACTCACGGCATGAGCCGTCCCATGCTTGCTCCACCCACAAAACCCGACCCGACCTTCAGCCCATGCCCTCCTGCACACTCCGGCACATGCTTCTGCAGCCTCGTGTCCCACCTCAACACCATTCAAGTCCCATAGCGTCCGTCGCACCAGCGGCTTCCTTCAAGTCGCTGTATTGAAAGCGCCCCCAAAACCACTCAGATCAACCCGCGCGGTTTTCCCTGGGGGCGCTTCCAATACAGCCCTAAGACTTCTGGCCAACGAGGAAAGATTGCACTTTTCCGGATACGCCATATGGCTCGCAACCGCGTTTTCGTCTCGACCGACGCTTGGGCCACGGTACCGCTCGCATGGAACCCGTCTCGTGAACTCAACGCTTACTGGCGAGTTTACTGGCGAGTTTTTTCCGCAACCTGCTAGGCACGATCTGCGTAGTGCACTTCGTTGGTTTCACGCAGCCTGTCTGCCGCGACTTCCGGCGTGATGTCACGCTGCGGCGCGGCAAGCATCTCGTATCCGACCATAAATTTGCGCACCGTTGCAGAGCGCAGTAGCGGTGGATAGAAGTGGGCGTGAAGATGCCACTCTGGGTGAGGATCGCCATCCGTGGGTGCCTGATGGAAGCCCATGGAATACGGGAACGAGATCTCGAAGAGATTATCGTAGCGCGTGCCGATTCGCTTGAGGATGTCGGCCAAACCGCTCCGCATCGGACCGTCGAGAGAGACCAGGTCTCTCGTGTGGCTCTTGGAGATCAGAAGTATCTCAAAGGGCCAAACCGCCCAGAACGGGACGAGCGCCAGGAAGGAAGCGTTCTCGCACACAATGCGGCTCTCGGCCTTCCGTTCGAGTTCCACGTAATCGCAAAGGAGACAGGAACCGTGCTTCTTTGCGTAGGCCACCTGCGAATCTTGTTCTTTGCGGGGCTCGTTGGGAATCGTTTGGTTGGCCCAAATTTGGCAATGTGGATGCGGGTTGCTGCACCCCATGATCTCGCCACGATTCTCAAAGATTTGGACATAATTGATGTAGGGCAGCGATCCAAGGTCGGCGTACTCATGCGTCCAGACGTCGATGACTGCTGCAATCTCCTCGAGGCTCATACGTGGCAGAGTCAGGTCGTGGCGTGGCGAAAAACACACGACCCGGCAGGTGCCAGCCTCGTTTTCGGAAACCAACAATTCTCGTGCGCCCTCATCGATTCTGGCGTGCGGCACATCGGATCGCAGCGCGGCAAAATCGTTGGTGAAGACAAAAGTCGAGCTATAGTTGGGATTACGGATGCCGCCAGCGCGCTCGTTGCCCGGACAAAGATAGCAGCTCACCTCATAGCGCGAGGCCTTCAGGATGGCGCTTCTCTCAACGTGGCCTTGCCATGGTCGTTGTGTACGATGCGGCGAAACCAGCACCCATTCCCGATGGAGCGGGTTGAAGCGCCGATGCGGCATCTGATTGAGAGTCTCGAGTTCCATCCCGTCGATCATTACTTTTCACCAACGTGACTTGCCTTACCAGGCGCCCGCCCCTTGCCCCGCCGAGCACACGTGCACGTCCGGAATCTTTCGCGTCCTTTTCTCGTATCCTTCCGCGATCCGACATTGGAAGCGGTCAACGGTATCCGAACGGACCAGGTTAACCGTACACCCTCCGAATCCTCCGCCAGTCATGCGCGCACCGTACACACCCTCCAAAGCCGACGCCAGCTCGACAAGCAGATCGAGTTCTTTGCAACTGACCTCGTAATCGTCACGCAAGCTGCTGTGAGACTCGTACATCAACTGACCAAACCTACCCAGATCCTCGGTCTGCAGCGCATCCGCCGCGGCGAGTACACGCTGGTTCTCGCTGATCACGTGACGGCACCGGCGATAAACCAACTCCGGCAGGTCATTCCTGTGCCTCTCCAGATCGGCCAGGCTGACATCGCGCAACGCAAGGATGTTCGGCAGATGCCGTCGCAGTGTCCTCACCCCGATTTCGCAGTCTGCGCGTCGCTGGTTGTACTCGCCCGCCGCAAGTTCGTGTTTCACCATGGTGTTGCAGATCACTAAGTGGACATCTGGGGGAATTGGCAGCAGCTTGTAGTCCAAAGATCGACAATCCAGCATTAGAGCTTGCCCGGCACGCCCAAACGTGGCGATGAACTGGTCCATGATCCCGCATCGCGTCCCAACATACTCATGCTCGGCGCGCTGGCAGATCTTTACCAACTCAAGTGGCGGCAATTCGAAATTGGACACCGATACCAACGCCAGTGCGGTCGCGACCTCGAGCGCAGCGGAAGAACTCAATCCGGCGCCGAGCGGTACCTGACCATAGATGACGAGGTTCGCACCCGACACGGTGTGTCCCATCGCCTGCATCACTGCGGCGACGCCACGGATGAAGTCGCTCCAATGTTTTCTTGGCGGCCCACCGAGCGCATCCAAGGACAAAGCAATCGTTTCCGCAAACTGGTCAGAATGCACATGTACAACACGATCGTTCCGCTTGCTCGCAGCTACCCAGGTATAGAACTCGATGGCGGCCGGCATCACGAACCCGTCGTTGTAGTCGGTGTGCTCGCCAATCAGATTGACGCGGCCCGGTGCCCGAAAAATCTTCGGACGTGTCCCGTGTGATCGCTGGAATCGCTCAGTCAGTGAATCGGCAATCGATTCGAAATTAAGGACTGGACTCGTTTCCTTCGTCATGAGGCGGGCGCAAATTGATCAAACGGTTACGGAACTTGCCACAATATCACGGGTTGATAATCCATGTCCTTGACAAGTAAACTCACTGTGCCTCAGACTGTCGTTTCAAATGTCTACACCGGACCTGACCGCAGAGTTCCTTTCGAACTTGCGGATCACGGACCGGCGTCGCACGAATCGTCACATGACAAAATGCTGTCGGTCGGGTGTGTTTTTCCCTATTGTCTTTGTGCTGCCGGCGCTGTTCATCGCAGGAGCTGATGACCATATCCCCGCGATAGCCTGGCGCATTCCTATCGGACAGCCACCGGGAAATCCCGGTGGCCGGAAACCGGAACTGGCCGGGAGTGGTGGCTTTGGGGCTGCGCCGTAGCCGTCACCCTGAGAACATCGGTGTATACCATCACTCTCGAATTCGAAGTTGCAACCTTCGTGAGAGCTCGGGAAAATGCTACCAGTTCGCATACCCCTCCGCCTACCAAAACTCCGATGGTTCCAGATGCTCCAAGGCGAGCAAAGCCAGCGCGTCGCGGAGAGCGCCTAGCCAGACGTCCAGGGACATGCCTCCCGAGACCAAATCACCTCGCAGACATAATTGTGATGTTCCGAAAAGCGACGTGTCCGGCCTCACTGCCCTGCAGATAGATCGGTGCGGGCAGTGCTTCGTGACTATCCAAAGCGCCGCCCGTGATGCCCGGAATTTCCTGTTGGTCAATAATTGTCCGACCATTCTGTACGATGGTGACCAATCGCCCGACGAGCGTGATGTCGTAGCTCTGCCATTCTCCCGGCCTGCGCGGCTGTTCCGGCGAGGGTGCCAGGAAGCCATACACGCCTCCGGTGCGCATACTCGGCCCTTCTGGCTCGGGATCGTCTTCGATCTGGACCTCGTACCGACCGCGTAGGTAGACACCGCTATTTGATTTCGGCGCGCAATTGAATTCGATGTGTAACTTGAAATCTTCAAACTTGGCGTCGGTGATAAGTTCAGGGCCATGCCCGGGACTCACCAGCGTTCCGTTTTCGACCTTCCAGGTCGCTGTCGAGCCCGGATCGCTTATCCTCCACCCGCTCAGGTCCCTACCGTTGAACAACCGGGTCGGCTTCCCCCATTCCGGAGCGCTCTTTCTCTTTAAGTCCGGCGCCCTCTCGCCCGTCCATTGCCACGGAGTTCCATCGGGCCCGGTCGTGGTCCCTGTCAAAGTCTTACCTGACAGCTTGCCATCGAAGACCATGTCGTCTTTTCTTTCTTCCTCCTCCTTGGGAGAAACGAACGTGATGCGGCCATTTGAGAGCTCAATTTTCGGGAGCGGCCGCGCGTGTCCCCAACGGCTTACCATCCGCGCTCTGAGCTGTCCATCTTCCTGGGTTATCTCCAACCACGAGGGATACTCGCGAAGCGGAGTCTTCAGCGTCAAATCCCAACGTCCCAGAAACGACTGAGCCGAGGCAGTTGAGTCCACAGCGTTTTTCTGCTCGGAATACATCTGCATAGAAAACATCAGGATCAACGTTGTTAGCGCGAATGTTCTTCGCCGAAGATTCATGAGTCTACGACTTCCTTTCACCCGGGTGGTTTACAGCCAAGTTTTCCCGACAGAAACATGGCCGCTCTTACGACTTAATACTTTGCGAAGTTGAATCCCAATATACCGGCTTTTTTCTGTAGTAGGACTCATTGGCCATGTGGCAGCCGAGGGCCGCGTTGTGACCGAACACTGCGTCTTGCAATACTGGCTTGCGCGACCGGACGGCCTCGAAGAAATTCCACAAGTGGGGACGCAAATCATCATAATCGTTTCCCTTAAAGCTCAGGCTCTCCGGAGCTGGCTCCTGTCCGGGTTTAGGATCGTGTTCCTCATGCCACTGCGCGAGATAGGCGGTCTTCAGACGAGCGGGAAACGAGCCTGAGTAATAACTAGGAGCGAGATCCACACCAGATTGCGGAGAATAGCTGACCCCAAACTCCGTGAGTTCGATGATGCCCTTGGAGCCCATGAAGCGAGTAATTTCGGTGGATTCCGTGTCCAAGCTCAAGCGCATGTAGACCGGAACATTAGCGTACTCAAAGAGAACGGCATGCACATCAGGCGTATTGCGTCCGTCCTTCCAGCGGTAGATACCTCCGAAGGCCGAGACACGTTTGGGAATCTCGTTGATTCCGAGAACGGCTTGCATTCCGCTGATCAGATGTACGAGCAAGTCACCCGCAACCCCGGTTCCGTATTCCTTCCAGCAACGCCAACGCGCAAAGGCAAGCGGGTCGAAAGGCTTTTTCGGCGCCGTTCCGAGCCAAGTCTCCCAATCCAGATTTTCCGGCGACAAGTCTGGGGGCGGCGGATATTCCCACGCGCCGGTGGGATCATTGCGTCCCAAGGTCGCTTCCACCAGGCTCAACGCGCCGATCGCACCCTGGTCGTAGAGTTCTTTCGCTTTGGCGCAAAGGACCGAACTCGTCCGCTGCGCGCCAACCATGACGAACCGGTCGGACTTCTTCGCGGCTACGACCAGAGCCAAGCCATCTGCGGGAGTATGCGAAAACGGTTTCTCGCAGTACACATCCTTGCCCGCGGCCAACGCGTCGACAACGATCTGCTTGTGCCAATGATCCGGCACCGCTACGACAATCGCGTCAATCTCTTTGTTGTCGAGCAGTTCTTTGTAGCGGCGCGTGGTCGGAACAGGCTTGCCTACGATTTCCCGGGCCAGTTCGTGTCGGCCATCGTAAAGATCGCAAGCGGCCGCGCACTCCACTCCCGGAAGCTGAATGGCCGTCGTGAGCAGGTTGCTGCCTTCCATTCCCACGCCCACGATTCCAAAACGAACGCGGTCACTCGCGGCCACGGGTGAATCTGACGCAAACAGCGGCTCGGAATTCAGGAGTATGGCGTTTGCGGCGAGCGTGGCACCTGCCGCCCCGGCGGTTGTTTGTAAGAACTCCCGGCGCGAGAACCGATCCTTTTTCATGAATGTGATCTCCTTAGGTACTGCTTACGACGGGTACTGCTTACGACGGGTACTGCTTACGGCCGATCTTAATTTGCAACTCTGACCTGGGTGCACGCGGCTACGAGAAGAAGAATGACGGCAGAATTCAATTTGCGTGTCATTGGCAACCTCGGCATGAACTGTAAGGCGTTCCCGGAAAGAGCTTGAGAGTCAGATCCCAACGTCCCGAAAAAAACCGGACAGCGTCCGAAGGCGAACTCTTGTCGCCGTTTGCGCCTTGGCAAAAGGTGCCGGAAAAAGGGAAAGAAAGGACGGGGAACGTGGCGCAAGCGAGTCTGTAAGTGCCGTGAAGATTGAGCATGGTCTCCTCTAGAGAAATCGGCTTCTGCAGCCGGCTTCCCGCAACCCCGAATCAACGTCGTTACTTAGCGGTCCCCACCGATCGCAGCCAGCGTATCTCCATCCGTACGCCCAAATGGTTAACATCAAGACACAGGACTTCGAGAAAACGGTTTTCCGCGTCAATCGTTTCCCCGAGGCCGGCATGGGCCAGGCCTATCAGGAAGAGGCTGTCCACCCGGTTCCGTTTCTGCAAATCATCTTCAAACAGGAGAAAATTGGGTAAAGACGTCGCAAAGTAGTCCACCTTAACCTCGGTCGTCAATTGCCGAAGAGCCAGATCACGGAGTTCATGAAGCAACCGGGAAGCTGCCTCTTCATGCCCGAGTTCCTTTTCTGCCAACGCCCGGTAATAGGTCATGGGTGAGAGCCTGGGTTGAGTAGCAACCGCTTGTTCAAAAGCTTGTTGCGATCCGCGGACGTCACCCAGCGCCTTGCGCGCGAGCCCAACGAAATAGTGCAGGTGGTTCTCGGGCGCCAGAAGATGCTTGCCCTCGCCCAAATTAGCGGGGTAGCGTCGCGCAGCTTCGAAGTGGTCGAGAGCCCCCTGGGGTCGGTCTGCTTCAAGTGACTCTCGGCCAAGGATCACATGTGCCGCAACGTACTGTGCTGAAACCAGCCCCTCGCCACCCTCCCAGGGATGAAACCGGCGGGCGAGCAGGATTTCCAGCGCGCGCCCCGAATTCCCGACTTCATTGTAGAGCGTGACCAGTTCCACCGTTAGATCATCACGCCGCGCTACCAAGCCGACGTCTTTTTCCAACACTGACAGCCGCTGCTCCGGCGGCATTCCCCGCCGCTTATCGAGCTGGTCCATTTCATACAGAATCCGGGAGTCGCCCGGGTTCGCCGCGAAAGCTTGGCGGTAACACGCTGCTGCTTTTTCAGGATCATGGCGCACGTTACAATAAGCAATTCCGAGATTTCGCCACGCAATCGAAAAGTCAGCATCTAGTTGACAGGATCGTTCCCAGTTCTGGATGGCGTCCTCATAGCGTTTCTTGTCGTACAGCAAATTCCCCAAGTAGTAGCAGCCTTTGGCGTCATTGGGAACGGCCTGGAGGACATTCTGCAGGATCACCATCTCCTGTAACTGCGCTGGAAAACAGTAATCGGGCAGGATAGCCGACACGCTCCACCAATCTTTCGAGAACATCAATCGCTTCATCAAACAATCCGGCACCGGCATAATCAAAGGCGATGTCGAGATAAGTCTGCACCTGGTCCTGCATGAGTTCTGACAGTTCGCGGAGCATCTTCTCAGCCGCAGTTGCGTCTGCGCAGGCCCGAAAGGCGAGGACAATCTCATTGCGGGACCACAAGTCGAGCGGATCTACGTCTACATTTTCTTGGGCGACGTTCGTCGCTTCCACATTTCTGCCGAGGTGGCGAAGCACGGCTGCTTGCAGGTTGCGGGCTTTCGTGTTTCGACTATTCGCTTCAAGCGAACGCCGGAGATGCTGCAGGGTTGAAGCATAGTCTTTTCGGGAGCAGTCGATTTCCGCAAGCGCGTAATGGGAAGCTGACTGCCATGCATAATTCCAGGTTGCCCTTTGAAATGAGGTGTACGCTTCGGCAAGGCGGTGCTGAAACTTTAGCGCCAAACCCAGGTTGTAGTGCGGTTCTCCATCATAGGGGTTCGGATTTCTTTCCGTGAGCCTGCCAACGGCTCGCCGGAAGTACTGCTCTGCCTCCTCGAATTTGCCGCAGCGAAGCCGGACCAGGCCCATGGCGTTGTTGCTGCGGGCGTCGCCAGGGTCCCGGCGTAGAGCTTCTTTCCAATAGGATTCCGGGTTGCGGGTAGCATGACGGTACTGTTCGAGGTGCAGCCCGATTATGAAGAGTTCTTCAATGCTCCGGATTGTTTCCGGCGGCGGAGGTTCTTTCGCCGGACCGGGCAATGGACTTTCTTCCAGCTTCTCCGGACGATAGCTGATCAGCTCGCAACCCTCGGAATCAAGCACCGATAGCAGCAGGTCCGTCTCGTTGACACCAGCGGGAAGACAGACGGTCTCCAGCAGCGGTTTCCCTGGAACAAGGTCGGCCGTGCGATCCAGCCAGACCGTGGCTCCCGACCGAAGGGTCACCGTCGCACCAGGATAGCGTTCAGTTACGCAAACGCCCACCTTGGTATCGGACGCAGCAATTTCCAGGTTGATTGCGGCATGGCGATTTGCATTCTTGGCTGCCCCAATCAATTGGATCGGATACCAGCACTGACGGAAAGTCCGGGTTTCGAAGGGATGCAACCACGAGAAGTCGGGTTGATTCTCGGTATAGACGCCAGCCATGAGCTCGAAATAAGGGGCGCCCGAATCAGTCAGTTCTTGGTCCCAGGCCTTACCGAACTCGCCGCAGCCCCAAGTCCAAAGCTTCTTCCCGGGTGAGATTTGATGGTCGGCGACGTGAACCATGCCCGCTTGGCGCAGATGGTCGTAGCCTCCGAAAAAGTCGTATTGCGATTCGGTCACCATATACGACATGGGGACGGGGATGTTGCCGTACCACCTGAGGTCGACGCCGCTAGTATAGTCCACGCCGTAGTAGACGCTGCGCGCGATGGGGAATTCGGTAGTGGCACGTTTGGCATGGTCCGCCACCCAGGTTACGTCCGGAGGAAAGAAAGCCTGATACTGATCGTGAACCTCGACCGCCGCATTTGCCCACCAGAGAAAGCTTTGCACAAAAGGGGTGCGATTATAAATCTGTACTAGTGCCTCTACCATCGCCTTGCCGGGATACAGGCGGATTCCCACCATGCCCTTCATACGGTTCATGGGTTCATGCTCGCTCAGCCACACAGTTGCACTGCCATCCGTGTGACGCTCAATGAAAGAGGTCACGGGCATGAAAGTTGAAGGCCGATGATGCTGGGGCCAGTTAAACTCCACGCCTCCGGAGATCCAGGGACCCAGCAGGCCCACCAAGGCGGGTTTGATGATCTTTCGGTAATAGAAAAAATCGTACTGGTTGGTCTTGTCGAGGCCGCGATGGATTCGTCCGCCGAGCTCGGGGAGAATCATGACCTTGATATAGTCGTTTTCCAGGAAAACCGCACGATAGTCGCGTTCGCTTCTTTCGCTTGACACGCGATCGGTGAAGGGATTTGGGTAGACTTTGCCGCTGCTTCCCTGATAGACGCGCTTCTCCAGGAACATCGGATTGCGATCAGGGGGAGGGGTGGGATAGGTAGGAATCACTACCGTCTCCTCCCAGGCTTTTACCTGTGCAGCGGTCTCGCGAGTTGGCCCCAAATGACCTCCCTCCCCCTCTTGAGTCTGCAGCAGCGGCGCCACGGCGGTGACGACAACCGTTTCGACAATGGACCCCGGTGTAAAGCTGGAATTCGCTCCTACCACCTGCTGCACGTCAACGCTAACGTGCCGCTGCACGTCTATTTGAAATTCTCAAATTCGACCTCCAAGGTGTACGTCCCGACCTTCACCGGGGAGAAGGAATAGTTGCCGTCCCGCGAGGTGACGGGCTCCACGGCTAAGTCAGTATCCTCGCTGGTCACGTCACCTTGGCGCCGGGAATGACGGCGCCAGCCCCATCTTTGACGAGCCCGTGAACCGAGCCGGTGTCAACTTGCGAATAGGGCAGGCAGACTTAAGAAAACACAAACAATGAGAGCAGCACAGGCCGTAACGAGTCGGACGCGCAGTTTGCCAGCATCACATCGTCCCTAATTTGCATAGCCCCAGTTAATCGGTTTTGGACGCGAGCCGCAACAACCTTCGGTGGCGTTCACGTGCACGAAATGTAGCGTGCACGTGCACGGTTGGCCTCGACGGGGACGCTACACCATCCCACGGAAGCCTGTCAAGAATAAAATGAATAAAATGATATTGCCGCCAGATTGGCGGAAAGGTCTCGCTGTCTGGAAGAATTGGGGACAGGAAAAGTTTCTCTGCTTTCGTACAGCAGCAACGGGGACGAAATTTGCCTGGGCGAGGGGCTGGCGGATTGTAGAATACGGTTTGCACGCATACCGTGAGCTTGCCGCGTTAATGGTCCCTATTAAGCCGACCAGCAAGCCGTGAAAGGTGCACACTTTGGCTGAACACCAATCGAAAGCACCCGCCAAATCGGACCCCAACAATTCCAGCCACGTGGGAGTTCAGCACGTCGCTGACGCCTTGGGGATCTCCCGCGGCACGGTGGACCGTGCTCTGAACGGGAGGCGTGGTGTCAATCCGGAAACCAAGCGGCGGGTCCTCCGTGCCGCTCAGAAGCTTGGCTACCGGCCGAATCTGGCCGCCCGTTACTTATCTTCGAGCAAGCCCATCACAATAGGTTTGGCGATCCCGCACGAAGTGGCCTACTTCTACGACGAGGTGAGAGACGGGATCTTCGAGGCTGCGAGCATCTTTGAACCTCTCGGCGTCAAGATATTGCACCGTCCTTACAAGTGCTTTGGCCAACACGAGATCGAGGCTGTTCGCGATATGTTGCAGGAAGAGATCAGCGGGCTGGTGATTTCCCCGGCATACCCCAATCGACTTTTGCCCTGCATAGAGGAAGCGACGCGCCGTAATGTACCAGTTGTGTGCGTGGCCACCGATGCCCCGGGAACCAAGCGTCTAACCTCCATCTCCGTGAACCCGCTGGTCAGCGGGGCTCTGGCGGGAGAACTAATGGGATATTTTCTCCCGGAGAATGCCGAAGTGATCGTTTTTATCGGCATACACGCTACTGTGGATCACGAGCAGAAACTGCAAAGTTTTCGCACAAGTTTTCGTTCCTTTTGTCCCAAGGGGAAGATTGGGGCAGTCGTCGAAGCGCACGATGACGCAACCGAGGCCTATCAAAAGTCTAGAAAAGTTCTCGACCAACATCCGGCGGTAAAAGGCATCTATGTTGCGACCGCCAATTCCATGCCCGTAATAAGAGCGATGGAGGAGTTAGGCCGGACTCACAAGATCAAGGTCATCACGACGGATCTGTTTCCCGCGATGTTTCCTCATATCAGGTCGAGCACCATTGCCGCTACGATTCACCAGCGGGCGCGGGAACAGGGAGCGATTGCATTTCAAGCGATTGTCCGGTTTCTCACTGAGAAAGTGCGGCCGGCGCCGCAAATCTCCATTAACCCCGCGATCGTGATGCGTAGCAATCTGGACCTGTTCATTCCGCCGGGATCTTCGGTCAACGAAGTGGGGGATCCGCCACGAGGCCTAATGAACAGACACCAGAGCAGCCCCTTTTAGTTAGCGGTCCTGTTCCGCGAACTTCAGGGCTAACTCATAGAACTCCTGTCGGGCACGGGGAGAAAGCTTCGCAAATGGGGTTATCGTTGCCGAAGCTGCATCCAGAGTCGCTCCGATTCCCGCCACGTCCACTGAGCCTTTCGGAAACTGCTCGCTGCAGCGATTCAGAACCTCGCGAGCCTCGCTGATGTGACCGGCTTCGTAGTAAAAGATGCCCAGCACCATCAGTGTACTCTCGCGGGAGGGCGACAGCTCGACCGCTTTCTTAAGGTAGGGTTCTCCCTGCTTGGCGTCTCCCCGCACGACGAGGGTCACTCCGGCGCCCAATGGAGAATTCCAGAATCCGGAACAAAAGCCAGCCCGCGTTGCGGTGTGTCGTATAGGCGTCTTCGGGATTGGCAGCGTGTAGCTGTGTTAGCACCAGGGAGAGATAGTACTCGTCGTCATTGGGACTGGTGAGTATTGCTTTGCGTAGAACCTCGATGGCCGACCCAGGGCGTCCAAGGCGTGCGTAGACGTCTCCCAAGAGTGCAAGGTAGGCACCATCGTTCTTGGAGTCCGCCGATGCCTGCTGCAATGATTGCAGTGCTTGACTGTCATCGTGGTTCTGAAAATATGCACTGGCGAGATCGTATATCGCCTCGTCGGAAGATGGATTGGCCGCCAAGGCATCCTGGAAATGCTGGATGGCGGCGGGATAAAGATGAAAGCGAGCCAGCACCGAGAAGCGTGCGAAAATCCCTCTCGCTGATCTTGTCGAGACGGTCAAGGACCTGCATAGCTTCATTTACGTGATTGAGTTCAAGATCAGTCTCTGCCAGGAGGTATAGGCCGCGCGGGCGGTTGGGATGCTGCTGCACCTCGAGTTCCAGCTCATGGAGCTTCCGCGACGGTCTATTAATCAAATATATTTTGCCGCGGACAGGGTCCAGGTTGCGGGTTCTTAGACAATGTGAGGAAAATCTTCATGTCTCGCTGCGCCGCCTCCATCTGATGAAGGTTCCTCTCCGCTGACGCCAGTTTGTAATAGGCTTGCGCTGGTGTCGCACTCACCTCGGTGCAATGGCGCAACACGCATGTCCACTCCTCACGCTTGGCTATTCACCGAAAACCATTCCTCGGCCGGCACTTCGCAGCCATCATTTTCTCACCGTGCCCACGAAGCCTCAATGTCTTCCAAAGTCTTCCCCCGGGTTTCCGGGAGTCGCAATTTGATAAAGCCGAAACCGAAGGCGCAGACCAGGGCGTAAATCCAGAAGGTGCCCGCAGCGCCCAGGTTATGGTTAAGGCGAGGAAAAGTGTAAGTCAATACGAATGAGGCAATCCACAGCGTGGAAACCGCGATGGATACCGCCACGCCACGCGCGCGGTTGGGAAAGATTTCCGAGATGACCACCCAGGTCACCGGCGCGAGCGACATGGCATAGCAGGCAATCGCGGCTACTACCAGAGTAAGCGTGTAAGTCCCACGGATGTGTGCGTGATACGCGTAGCCCAGCGAGATATAGATGAGCGTCAGTCCGCCGGCGCCGGTTAACATTAGGGCGCGACGGCCAACTTTATCCACCAAGCCCATGGCGATGAATGTAAAAACCAGGTTCACCGCGCCGGTGACAACAATATTGAAAAGGATGTCGGAGACTTTGAAGCCGGCGGCGGAGAAAACCTCTTCGGCGTAGTTGAAGATGACGTTGATGCCACACCATTGCTGGAAAACCGCGAGGACAACCCCGACCAAGAGCGGCCTTCGAATGCTGGGTTCGAGCAACCTTTTGAATTCCGATTCTTGCGTTTTATTCACCAACGTTGCTCTGATCTCCGCCACCGCTTGATGGGAATAGGCTGCGCCGCCAATTCTAGCCAGTATGTGCCGCGCCTTGTCAGTAGCGCCGTTGGCGGCGAGCCAGCGGGGGCTCTCTGGGATCAAGCACATTCCGACGAAGAATAGAGTCGCTGGTATGGCGGTCACGCCAAACATCCAGCGCCACCCCACCTGTCCATTCCACGAATTCAAAATATCCGCGGCAGTGGCGGCAGGAAGAACGGGTCTCGCGATCAGCCAGTTCACCAGTTGGGCCAGCAGAATCCCGATGACTATGGTGAGCTGATTGATGGAGACGAGTTTGCCGCGAAACAGTGCCGGCGAAACTTCGGCGATGTACATGGGAGAAAGGCTCGATGCCAGCCCGATCGCCAACCCGCCAGCAATCCTCCAGGTAACAAAGGCGCCAAAGGTATTCGAAAGGGCGGTACCGATCGAAGAGAGCGCGAACAACATTGCCGACAAGAGGAGCATAGGCTTCCGGCCGAACTTGTCGCTGAGAGCCCCGGTAAGCATGGCGCCAAGTAGGCAGCCGACCAGGGCACAACCCATCGCCCATCCTTGCTGGGCGGGATCGTATAAACCAAAAAACTTTTCGTAAAAAGGTTTGGCACCCCCAATTACCACCCAGTCGTATCCGAACAGCAAGCCGCCGAGCGCTGCAACGAGGGAAACCATCCAGATGTAAGTGGTGTCATAAGCGGGGTGTGCGGGCGTCGTTTCGGGCTGGAGGGGAGTTCCCATATCGGTTAATCCGGCTGCATTATCTCCTGCCAGCTCTACGGGCGCGTGAGTGCGCGAAGCGCTTGCCGCTATACTTCTGATACCCTCGGATCTACGCGGTTCCGCCTGCGAGAAAACTATTGTTATGCACGCCAGAGGTGTGTGTACGCCGAGAATGCGGTCGGGCGCAATACATCAAATACAATCTTCAGCGGCTCTTTTTCGGTGAACTGCATGTGGATCGTGGCCTGTTCGCCCGGCGCGAGCGTCGGAACTACCGCGACGCGACGCTCCAGGGGAATCTCGCCATACCCATAGAGCACCCCCCTCACGGTATAGCCTCTCATGCGGTGCGCGGGAACTGTCTTCCGAGCTCTCAGGGTGACGGCAAAAGCACTGGGCTGACCGGTAACCTGAAACGACTCCACCGGGCTGGATTCCCGGCGCAGCACATCGTAGGAGAGCTTGCGGTTTCCGTAGAGATCAACCACGCCATGTGGATTTTGCCTGGTGGCTCCCGCGCCCTTGTAGCCGACATGCGTGCGGTAGTCGTTGTAGCAGAAAAAGATGAGGCCAGCGACGAAATCAAGTTCACGGCAGACGCGGGTGTGGTCGAGCAACACTTGAATCCGCCGGGCATCGCCTTCCGGCCGTTCGGGAACGCACGCGCAATATCCGTACTCGGAGATGATGATCGGCTTCTCCGGAAAAGCCCGGTGGATGGCTTGCAGACTGCGCCTCAAATCCTCTGGCGTACCTTCGGCCCAGCTCTCGAAATATTCGTTACATTCGATAAAATCCATCAGCGCGCTAACGTCTTTACCGGGCGTCTTCTCCAATGAATTCGAGGCATAGGAGCAAAGACGACGGGGATCGAGTTTTTTCGCCTCGGCGTAAAGTCGCTGCGCAAACTCATATGCGGGCGGGTTCTGTCCGTCAATCTCGTTGCACAGTCCCCAGGAGATAATGGAGGGATGGTTGCGGTCGCGCTCGATCATCTCCTGTAACTGCTCTAAACCGTTCTGCATAATTTCCGCCAGAGGGTGGGCATCCTTACCGAAGGTGTCATAACCCCAAGCCGGAATTTCAGTTTGCAGCAGGATGCCGTGGGTATCACAGTAATCGAGGACACGACGATCCTGTTGCCAGTGCACCCGGGTCAGGACGCAATTCAGATTCTTCAGGTCATCGTGATCGTGAGTGATCCATCCTGGCGGCTCGGCCATACCGAATTCGGGGTTGCTGCCCGCCATACGCTCGACACCCATGAACCGCAGCTTCTCACCATTCAAGTAGAAGCCACCGCTATTTACCTCAATGGAGCGGATGCCGAAGGTCGTGTTCAGCTCGTGGAAAACTCGGGTGCGCTGAGAGAGCGTGACTTTAAGGGTGTAGAGGTGCGGATGGTCGAAATGCCAGAGCCGGGGCTCGGGAATTGTGCCCGCGGTCAAGGTAACGCTGCGGCTCTCGCCGGGCTGCAAGGTTACGGAGGCAACACCGTGTTTCTCCAGGACGCAGCGCCCAGTCTCATTTTCCTCCACGCGATAACCGAGTTGTCCTTGCCAGCTCTTTGCCGTGGTGTTGTGTACCGTAGTTGAAACCTCAACGCTGGCATAGTCTGCGGTATCCACCGCACCGGACAGGAGATGAGGCGCAGCGTCCACAGCCAATCGCTCGATGAACACAGGAGACGTAATAAGCAGTCGTACCGGACGATAAATTCCTCCGTCAAGTGCCCAGTCACTGGAACGCCCTCGCGGCAACATTGCCTCATCGAACGAGCTGTCCACCTTTACGACGATTTCGTTTTGGGTACCCAGGCGAAGCAGCGAGGTAATATTCAAGATGAATGACGTGTATCCCTTGCGCAGGTGACGCCCGGCGAGATGGCCGTTGACCCAAACGGTGGCCGAATGAAATACCGCCTCAAACTCGATCCTTACTGCGCTGTAGTCCCACTCCTCCAAAGCCTCAAACGCGCGCCCGTACCAGGCCACGCCTCGATATTCTTCTGTCCCAGGTATCACTTGCCAGGTGTGCGGAACAACCACAGCCGCCCACCCAGCCGCGGGAAAGTCGGATTGTTGCCAGTTGTGGGCTTCTCCACTGCCATCGGGGTCAAGACGAAAAAGCCACTCACCCGCGAGGGAAAGATCCTGGGTCAAACAAGTTGGACGCGCGGATGATTCTGGTGCGGCCGCAGGCAAAGCAAACGCAGGCAAGGTGCCCGCGAATGTCGTCGCCCTTAAGGCCCAAGCAAGAAGATCTCTCCGGGACTGCAACGAATCTGCCATTCTGAGAGGCGGTGATCGATGATGCAAGTCGTATCCGTGCACGTGCACGCTCCGCTATTAGGTCATAGCGGACACGTGCTGTCAAACAGAAATTTGGGACATCAGTATTTTCAAGGCAGGTTCTTAGGCAACTGGAATTGTGGTTACATTCACTACATCACCTGCCAGAACTGCCGCAGGCCAGTGAATGCAACGGGCCCGATCGAAGCTCGACGACCGCACAAGGTAAACCGACCTCGGCCTGCAAGGTGGATATCGCTCGCAGCGAAGGTTCGGTGCGCCCCATCATGATCGAGAGCCATTACTTTCGCGTCGCTGGGCGCCAAACGACGGGGCTAAGATTGCTTCACTGTTCGGCGGAACACAGGGCGCGAGTTTCTGGTGGAGCCGAGTCCGCAGGCGTTCTGTCAACCCTCGCATCAGAATTTCGAGTAGCATGGTTACCCTTCGACGAATGTCTCCCTACTGTTGTTGTTTGAGGCTGGCTCCGGGATTTCGCATGGTATAGACAAACTGCTGAATACTGGCGTTCCGCTTCTGGTCATCGGTGACCTGCTGTTTGCGGAGGCGCTCGAATTCCGAGAATTCCTTCTGCGCGCCGGCATTGTCGCCTGCACGAGCCAGCGCCTGGCCGAGGCGGTAGTTGGCGACCGCGTTGCCGGGATCGATCGTCAGGGCTCGTTGGTATTGATCGATAGCCTCACCGAACTGCCGTCGCGCCGCATAAATGGTACCCTTCGAGGTTGGGGGAAGACGATCTGGCGGAATTTGGAGCCTATCATGAACATCCAGTGACTTGATGAAGACCACCATCTTCTGGAGCTGTCATGTTTGCAAACACTGGTCTGGCACGTTTCATAAAACTTCTGTTTCTCCTTTGGGCCCTGAGCTTTCCCGGTAGTCTTCGCGCGCAAGCAGGAAGCGCGCTACCGATCATGCCTCTGCCCGCACACGCTGTGCAGGGCGAAGGTGAGTTCCTTATTGACGGGAATTTTGGGATCGCTCTGAAAGGGTATAACGAACCGCGTCTGGAACGGGCACGACAGCGCTTTCTGGATCTACTTTCGTCAGAAACGGGGATACCGCTCTGGCGCGAAGTAGTCGTCAACCAACCGCACTTCATAATTCAGACGGCGGGACCGAGTGCAGCCGCCCAACGATTAGGTGAGGATGAGTCCTACCACCTCGAGATCTCAAGCACAGATGTTCAGTTGAAGGCGGCCAATCCTATAGGGGTGATTCGCGGACTCCAAACCTTTCTCCAACTGGTAAGAATCACTCCAAAAGCGTTCAGCGTTCCCGCCGTGATGATCGACGACAAGCCACGCTTCCCTTGGCGCGGACTGCTCATCGACTCTGGGCATCGTTTTGTACCCATCTCCGCTCTTAAGCGCAATCTCGACGGGATGGAGGCGGTCAAGCTAAACGTCTTCCATTGGCGATTCGCGGATAATCAGGGCTTCCACATCGAGAGCAAGAAATTTCCATTGCTACAGATCAAGGGCTCCGGCGGATTTTACTATTCCCAAGATGAAGTCCGGGACGTTATCGCGTACGCACGCGACCGCGGCATCCGGGTGGTTCCGGAGTTTGACATGCCGTGCCACACAACCTCATGGTTTCTGGGCTACCCTGCTTTGGCCAGCGGTAAAGACTCCTCGTCCAGTTCAGCGATAGATCCCACACGCGAGAGCACCTATCGATTTCTTTCAACGTTCATCGGCGAGATGGCTGCCCTCTTTCCCGACTCCTACTTTCATGCCGGAGGAGATGAATGCGACGTGAAGGAGTGGGAGACAAACCCGCGCATCCAGGAATTCATGCGTGCACATGCAATTAAAGATGGTTCGGTCCTGCAGGCACTTTTCACCGCCAGGATTCAGAAGATCGTCGCAGGCTGCAAGAGAATCATGGAGGGATGGGACGAAGTATTGCAACCTGATACCCCCAAAGACGTTGTCATTCAATCCTGGCGCGGGCCAGACTCGCTGGCAGAAGCCGCACGCCGCGGTTACGGAGGTGTGCTCTCGTCCGGCTACTACATCGACCTGAACCAGTCAGCGGCGGAGCATTATCTGGTCGACCCGTTAGGAAACAAAGCAGCCACGCTTACAGCGGATCAGAGGGCTCGCGTTCTCGGTGGCGAGGCCACCATGTGGACCGACATTGTCTCCCATGAAAACATGGACAACCGGATATGGCCGCGGACGGCGGCAATCGCGGAGCGGTTGTGGTCCCCCCAAGAAGTACAGGATGTCGACTCGATGTACCGGCGCCTCGCGATCGTATCGCAGAAACTCGGCTACTACGGTCTGCGCCACCGCCTCATCACTGATGAAATGCTAGAGCGCATGAGTGGCGAGTCGGATCCTTCACCGTTGAAGGTGCTTGCGGCGGTTGTACAACCTCCAAGGATGTACCAGCGTCAGGAACTGCGAACCTTCACCGACTTTACGCCGCTCAACCATCTTGATGATGCAGTGCCCCCGGAAAGCGACACAGCGCGTGAATTTAACAGCATCGCGAAACGGATCGCTTCCGGAAAAGGAACTCCCCAGGACTGGCAGCAGGCCCGAGAATGGCTTGTGCTGTGGCGGGATAACGATACTAAGCTGCAGCCCTTGCTGACGCGATCGTACCTAACCCAAGACCTGGCCCCGGTGTCGCACAACTTGTTCAAGGTTGCAGAGATCGCCTTGCAGGCTTTGGATGACCTGCACGAAAATCGTCTCGTCACCGCGGATGCGCGGCAGCGAAATATCGAATTCCTGAAATCCTGCGAAGAGCCGCGGGCGGTGCTGCTCCTTATGGTAGTGCCTTCTGTAGAGCTGCTTGTGCAGGCCACTAGGACTCAGTAGCACGCCGCTCGGCTGTCGAACTCACTGGGGCAAGAGTCGCAGTGCGTTTTCGCGGTAGACACGCCTTAGAACATCGTAGGGCAAGAATAAGCCATAAATATTCCACCGCCCCTGCCGTGACGCATGCGAGGGGCATTCGAAATACTCGTCCGCTGTCTCCAGAAATCTGAAGTGCAGACGATACATGCTGACGCCGGGAACCAAGTCCGTGCCAAAGAGAGTGCGATCGCTGTGCTTCAGAAAAAAGTCACGCGCGGGGCGCCAACTCTGTGAGAAGATTCTTGAAATATTTCAGCCCTTAGTCTGGATTCGATGCGAACGTTCATTTCCCGTCAATTGATCCGCGACCTCCCCTGGGGAGAAGTAGGTAGAGCAATTCTCATCGCCTCGTTGATGCTCCCTTTGGGCAGCGCCACAGCGCAAAATCCCGAGCGTGGAGATACCCGGCAACAGCAAAGCGGGATGAGCACAGGCGTTGCTCGCGCGCCCGTGAAGGACGCTTTGTCACGCCCAATTACGGCCGGAGGTTTCGTAGATGGCGCGCCCGTGATCTTTGCTGACATCACTCACGTGGCCGGTCTGGACAAGTTCCATCACCGATCTGGAACTCCGGAGAAAAACACAATCCTGGAAACGCCGGGCTCCGGGGTAGCGCTCATCGACTATGACAACGACGGTTGGCTCGACATCTATCTGCTAAACGGCTCAACCTTTCGAGCATTGAAAGGCAAGGAGGCGCCACCGCGGGCGATGCTCCTGCACAATAATCACGACGGAACATTCACGGATGTCACCGAAAAAGCAGGCGTGGCGAATGAGCGCTGGGGTTTTGGCGTTGTCGTGGGAGATTACGACCGCGATGGGTGGCCAGACATTTACGTTTCCAATTTCGGTAAGAACCGCCTCTACCATAACAACCACGACGGCACTTTCACCGACGTCGCGGAAAAGGCGGGAGTCGCCTTGGGAGGTTGGTCAACGGGTGCGACCTGGGGCGACTACGACCGCGATGGTTTCCTGGATTTGTTCGTTCCGGGCTACGTAAAGTTCGATCCTGACCATCCACCAATTGCCGGCAAAGACGGTCTTCCCCCGGGTTTCTGCCAATTTCGTGGCATCGACGTGATGTGCGGTCCGCGGGGCCTGCCCGGAGAGAGTGACCACCTCTTCCACAATAATGGCGACGGAACTTTTACCGATGTCAGTGTGAGGGCAGGCGTCTCTGATCCCAGAGGGTACTACGGCCTAGCCTCGGCTTTTGTGGACGTCGATGACGATGGCTGGCTGGATCTGCTCGTCGCCAACGATTCCGTTCCGAAGTATCTTTACCGAAACAAGCACGACGGCACATTCGAAGACATCAGTTACCTCTCCGGATTTGCTTTAAACGATGAGGGGCGCGAACAGGCATCCATGGGGATTGCGGTGGGGGATTACAATCGCGACGGAAAAGTCGATTTTCACATCACCAACTTCTCCGACGACTACAATACGCTTTACCGCAACGATGGAGACGCCAGTTTTTCCGACGTCAGTTTTGCTGCCGGCATTGCCAACGTGACCATTCCCTTCCTCGGCTGGGGAACCGGGTTTCTCGACTACGATAATGACGGCTTGCTTGATCTTTTTGTCGCCAATGGTCACGTCTATCCCGGAGTTGATGAGCAGGACTGGGGCACCACGTTCGCTCAGCGTCCACTGTTGTTCCGGAACGTAAACGGATCAAAATTTGAGGAGGTTGCCCCGGCGACGGGCACAGGGTTGGCCGTCGTCGTCTCCGCACGCGGCGCGGCGTTCGGAGATCTGTTCAACGACGGGCACATCGATGTGGTGCTCAACGTTATGGACTCGACCCCCGTACTACTCCGCAATGTCGTCAGCAACTCCAATCACTGGCTGGGCATTCGCCCGGTGGGCGGTCCGAAAAGCCCACGTGACGCCATCGGAGCAAAGGTGTTTGTTACCACCGGGGCGATCCGTCAGAGAGGCGATGTTGTCAGCGGTGGCAGCTATGCGTCCAGTTCCGATCCGCGCCTGCACTTTGGCTTGGGTGCGGCAACCAAAATCGACAAACTCGAGATCCAGTGGCCAAGCGGGGTAAAGGAAGAGATTCGAATTCCATCGGTGGACCGGATTTTCACTGTAGTCGAAGGCAGAGGAATCGTTGAACCGTGACGCCGAAGCGGCCATCCGATCGCGACCTACATCGATCCAGTGTCCTTCTTCTCGCAGCAGTTTGTTCTATGTTGTGTTTCTCCGCAACCCTCGCTGTTCCGCAGGATCACCTTGCGCTGACGGCAACTGCACCCGTATCTTCTGAGGCATTTGTCGATGTCACCCCCCGGCTCGGCATCAACTTCCAGTATCGCTCGTCGCACACTTCCAGGAAGTACTTACTTGAGACCATGGGTCCAGGAGTTGCGGTCTTCGACTACGATAATGATGGACGCCTCGATATTTTCCTGGTGAACGGAGCACCGTTGGGCGATCCAACTCCCAAAGGAACGATTCCCCAAAAAACAGGCCCGGAGTACTGGAACCGGCTCTACCATCAAAAGCCCGACGGTACTTTTGACGACGTCACCGAGAGAGCTGGTCTCCAAGGCGCCGGATACGGCATGGGAGTCGCCGTCGGCGATTACGACAACGACGGATTCGAGGATCTCTACGTAACGGCATACGGAGGGAACAGGCTTTACCACAACAATGGAAACGGAACGTTCACGGACGTGACGCTGACCGCCGGGGTGGGAGGAAGCGGATGGTCGACCGGCGCCGCTTGGATTGATCTGGATGGCGACGGGTTCCTCGACTTGGTCGTATTACGATATCTGGATTGGGATTTTGACGACATCTGGTGCGGCGAACACAAAGATGGCTACCGCGCGTACTGTCACCCTGATTATTTCAAACCGATCGCGCCCCTCGTTTATCACAATAATAAAAACGGAACTTTCACCGAGATTGGGCAGAAGGCCGGCCTCGCCAAGCCCGGCAAAGGACTTGGCTTGGCGATTGCCGACTATGACCGCGATGGCCATATCGATTTCTTTGTCGCCAATGATTCCATGGTGGAGTTCCTCTATCACAACAAAGGAGACGGCACTTTTGAAGACGTAGGCCTTGTGTCGGAGGTAGCCGTAGACATCGACGGACGCACCTATGCCGGGATGGGCGTCGACTTTGCGGATTTCAACAATGACGGTTGGCCCGACTTGGTAGTCACTGATCTCGCCAACCAGCGCTATGCTCTCTACGAGAACAACGGCGATGGTTCGTTCAGCTATGTCAGTCCCACCGCCGGACTCGCCCAAATGACCCTGGCCCACTCGGGCTGGGGAGTTCGTTTTTTCGACTATGACAACTACGGCTGGAAAGACCTGCTTATTGCTCAGGGGCATGATCTCGATACAATCGAACTCAACTTTCCCCACTTGCATTATCGCGAACCCATGCTCCTCGCGCGCAACACCGGCCACGGGTTTGTGGACGTCTCTGCGCAATCCGGAAGCGTTTTCAGTCAGGCGTGGGTCGCTCG
>WNFB01001098.1_pt1 | contig 22690 bp, 23 predicted proteins | sample 5400501 | NCBI WGS metagenome assembly WNFB01 (sample SAMN13153341, study PRJNA577476) | soil metagenome | isolation source: 200 cm saprolite under Douglas fir tree site 2 hole 1 | place: USA:California | collected 2015-04-18 | reverse complement strand
CAAACGCAAATTGTCTTGCCGTGCTCCAGGGCGATGCCTGCTAACGCAACGCCGCCAAGCCCTGCTGTTGGGCTTGACTTACAATCTTTACCGCCTGTAGCACGTGATCTTGTGCTTCAGGATGTCAACAGAGCCAGAGCACATCTAAAGGTTGAGCAAGGCCCGACCGTTGACGGGTTGATCGACGGAAATGAGCAGCCAACCAGTGCTGCCCCGGTCGCCAGATCGGGAGGACCAGAGCGCAACGTGCGCGGGCAAGATGCCGCTTCCGCAAAGCGGGCCGCTTCGTAATAGCGGGCACGGAGGTAAGTCTAAGAAGACTCTCCGAAAAATTTCACTTTAGGAGAATCTTACTATGCGCATCACCAACGTCGAGATATACCCTGCCCGCAAGCCGAGTTTCCTTGCCAATGCCAAGGTTCAACTGAGCGACGACCAGGGGAATTCCGTCACCATCACCGATTTCCGCATCCTGCGCAACAAGCAATCCGAATTGTGGGTCGCGGTTCCAAATTACACCGTGCCGGATGGGAAGGGCTGGGTCTATGAACCAACCATCATCCTGAGCCGGAAGTTTCAGTTCGAGATTAGCGAGGCCGTTCTTGCCGCCTATGAGAAATGGCGCAAGCAGCAGCCGATTCGGTCACTGGCTGGGATTGAGCAGGAAGGGGGTGCGCGATGAACTCCGCCAACCCTAATCAAAATGCCACCGAGCAACCTGCTGTCCCATTGGTTGTCCCTGCACGGCAATTGAGTCCTGACGAGGTAAAAGCGGCCCTCCCAAAATTCATGCGGGAGCTGGTGATCCGAAACATTCCCAAAGCCGATGCGGTGACAAAAATCAAGGCGGAAGCGGCGGCCCACAACTACCAACTTTCCGATAGCCGAGCGGAAGCATATTACAACGCCGCTATCGAACCGTGGCGCGAGTGCTTCCCAACGTACGAGGACATCCACTCCGTTAATGAACCTGAGTTCATCATTAAGGGAATACTCAACCAAGGCGAGATACTTGCGAATGGCGCTCTCCCAAAACACGGTAAAACATGGATTCAACTATCCATGGCCAAAGCTATCCTTCGTGGCGAGCCGTGGCTCGGGGAATTCGAGACCAAGCGGAGTGAGCGAGTTGTTTACTTGATTCCTGAGTGCGGTATTCATCAGATAAAACGGCGGCTCGTATTGATGCGGATGATGGAATTCGTTCAGGAGGGGCGGCTGTTTATTCAGCCACGCCCCGCGCCTGGTTCCGACTGGTCATTTGATGGACTCACCGACACTAAACTTCTCAAGGCTTGCGAGGGGGCAGACGTTTTCCTTGATACTGCGGTGCGATTCATTAAAGGCGATGAGTCAGTCGAATCCATCAAGAAATTTTCAAACGAATGTTTGGACATTTCATGCGTGGCGCGAGGCCTTGTAGCAGCGCATCATTCTACCAAGGCTTTTGAGCAGGCGACGCAGATTACTATGCAGGCCGTGCTGCGAGGTAGCAGTGACTTTGGAGCGATGATCTCGACTTGTATAGGGATTAGGCAACTAGATCAAGAAACGAATCTGCTTCATGTCGAGGTGTGCGCCTCACGAGATGATGACGGCTGTATTGCGCCTTTTCATGTGCAGGGCAGGCCGTACATCAACGAAACGGGCGACCTAAAGCTCGTATTGAAGGATGCTGGCGATCTGGGGGAGCACATGGCGAAGCAGAAAGGCCGCCCAGCGAAATGTAGCCCAGAGCAACTAGAAGAGATCCAGAAACTTCGCGCCCAAGGTTGCTCAATCCGGGAAATAGCTGAGCGAGTCGGCATATCGAAAAGCACGATTTTCGGCTGGCTTGGGGTGTCCGGAAAGTGTCCGGAAACATTTTCGGACAGTGGGACCACTGGACGGATATAAACCCCCCCTCAGGGGTTTTATCCTGTCCGGAAATTCTCTATATTAGGGTTTTCGGACACCGGACAGCACCAAAAATGGTGCAATCTTGCCCTGTCGTCCCTGACAACTGTCCGGAAATTGCTGTCCGGGCCGCTTAGCTGTAGATGGGAACACAGCCTTCTTTGGCCCTGGCCGCCTCCAGCCCGGCGTTCACTTCGTCGGCGGATTCGGCTGCGTAAACCCTGCCGACGCCTCGAATATTGATTATTGTGCCGTCGGTGCGAGGAACTACGTGCAGGACCCCATTAGCTGAGATACGGAAGTGTTTTCCATTGCGGGGGTCGGTGACGATGATGGCTGGGCTGCCGTAGTTGCTCACGCTTGGCTCTCCTCCGGGGATCACTGACTTGGATGACTCAGCACAGCACGGAGATTCAGAGCAGCTCCGGCCCCTCAAACAACACGCGAGGGCCATTCTTCCTGTATCCCCTGCACGACAAAATAAGAGAAAAGAAGCACCAGGACCCAGGCGAGGATGTCTCCTAAAGGCCCGTTTGTGAATTCCTTGGTGAATTCCTTGATTGTGGGCGAATACAGAAGCGGAGGTATTGGGTCCCGCCAAGCATATATCAGAAGCCCGAACGCCATCAGAGTCCATTGCACCGCGAGGCGTACAGCTTTCCACCACGTATATTCGTTTCGCTTCAGGATTGCGAAGGGCGCAAATGAGAGGACAAGGAAGAAGACGGGAATCATCTGAACAAAAAAGGAGGGTTCTTGGTGATGACGCGCTTCCCAAACGATGGTGATTGCGGCCAGCGTAACTGGCCCGAGGACAGCTAGCCCCGCCCAGCATAGTCTGAGGCCCATGTCCAGAAGGGCAACCCACTCCTCTTTTGGTATGTGGTGGACGAGGACCACCAGAATCAGGGCCAGCAGGATCGTTATCGCCGCTAGGAGCATCGCTGCCATGCATGGACGCTCGAATGGTCGGCCCGATTATAAGCGCAAGCACGAGCAGCGAGGCGCGTTTATGTTCTGCGCCCGGTGCGTCGGCGCGTCTATCTACAATATCGACTTCCGCCTATGTGCTTTCAGCCGCTTGGCGGGAAATTGCTCGACAGGAAGCGGCCCTTTTGGCGCTGATCCGGCGCTGAACCTACGTAAATTTTGGTGGTGGCGCGGGTTTAAACCGAGTCCGCGATCAGTCAGTCAACGATCCGCGCAGCGGCTTGGTTCATGTCCTCACGCTTGCACTTGTGCGCGTCGAACGCTGCCCTCATCTCCGCTTCTGCATCATCCTCGATAGGCTGACGCGAACCGAACTGCATATTGCACGATTCGCAGATGCCGATGGCAATTGGGGTACGCTTTACGACCCTGAGATTGCGTTTGGGCATGGTTAGCCGTTTCCGCCCCGCGTATCGGCGGCTTGGCTCTCCTCGCTGGCTGGTTCCTTTTTCCGGGTCTGCGCTGGACGGCGAGTTTCTTTCTTCTCCAGTTGATCGGCTTGCCGTTGTGACCTGTCGGCTTTGGTGCGCTTCTTTGACACGCCGACAGTTTCCCACAGGCCGGGACACTTAGCTAGAGCCCCACCACTACCCAAATTTTGCCTGGTTGCTAGGCCCGCTCAAGGGAAATTGGCTCAGTATAGACGCCGCGATAGCTCCCGCAGTTCCGCGAGCTGGCGCTCCGTGGACTCAGGCAGCCCGTCCACCTTCGACGGAGACTCAGATTGGGCCTCTGGAAGTTCGGACTGCGCTGGCTCAAGTTGCTTGGGCGCGGCGGGCTCCAGCGCGGCGTTGCCCGGCATGATGAGCTCCTGAACGGCGAGCTGTAGGCGGTTGTCTTGAACCCCCGAGCCTTCGACTTGGACGGCGGATCAGAGACGAAAGGTTTACCCATGATTCGGTCGCGTTGGCGCTCGTTAATCTCAAACAACAAGCGCATAGAGGCTAAATCGTCTCTGCCCTCAAGTAATTCCGCCATCTTACGATTTGAACGATCAATCTTGCGAAGTTCAGGTTCCCGTTTACGCTGTTCACGCACGGATTGAGCGACTGCCCGACGGTCATAGCGCCGCACGCCAGACGTGGGATGGGCGAGCTTCTCAATTTCGTCATCAGTCAGTGGCTCGCGCTCATCGTCCACCTGCGAATTGTCTGGCATAAGATTTAACCTTCTGCGCGAACCTTGCACTGCGCCCGCCCCGGCCCAAGCTGTCGCGTCGCTAACGCTAAGGGTATCTGCGAGGCCGACAGGCCGAGCGCTATTGCTACCCTTGATCCGAGCGCGTCCACAAAGAGCGGCGGTATAATTCGCGCCACTATGGGAATCCTGCATTACGTTTTCCGCTGCCGTTGCTCACGCCCCATCGTGCTCCGAGCTGAAACGCTTGAGCCGCCATTTGAACCTCCAGAGGGCCACTCCAAGGATTTGCAGTCTGTAGGCGTTGTATGTCCTCACTGCAAGCGAGTAAGAAGTTATTCGGCGGATACAGATTCTCCGAACTATGATTCCACAAGTTCAGCGGTACTTTCGCGCCAAGCCCCAGCTCCGATGTTTTCAGGATGGCTAAAATGCGAAGTGGAAAATTGCAAAACTCCATTAGCACTATTCTCACTAGTGAGCATCCCCACCGATGACGAAGCGCGGCAGAAAGAGCTTGCAGCTTGGGTTTGGGGTGAGGACTTGAGATGCCCGAGGGGACACCGTATTCCAAGGCCGTCAATCTTGAAGTCTTAGACTGGCCTGTCACGGCCCCTCCATTCGAGCGGCTTGCTGCAATTTCTAATTCTGTCTCATTCATCGCAATCGTCCTCGCTAGGCGTTCGCTTACAATCCCACTTTAACGAAGATGCCGCAGGCTGAGTCAGCGCCGATGCCTAGCTACATTATAGCGGGGCTTGGCGTGATGGCAGCACCGTGAGGCTGGAGGTGCGACGTGCATCAGGGCCGTGGCTATCCCTATCCGGGTGTGTGGGGCAACGGTCCTCACCTCTTCCGCTGCAGGTAGCGAACCCAAGAGGGAATCTTCACCCCCACCGCCGCTGCCAGCAGCAGGGCGAGCACGATCACACCCGGTTTCGCCAGCTTGTTGCCCGAAACGACAAACCACAGGAACGCTCCCAACACGCCCAGAAACAGGATGGTAGTCACGGTGCTGATCGTTACATTAGTTTTCTCAGTCATGTGATTCCCTTCCCTCAGCGCGGGCGGGACGAACAAGCCGCAGCCCTTTCCACGACGTGGGCCGAGATGATGAAAGAGAGCCCGTGGAGAGGAGATTTGGGCATCGCCCGGTGACGAACTCCACAGGCTCATGTTGTTGATCTTTCGACTGACGTTGCCAATCAATGGTTGTCTGGAAAAACCAAATTGCTGTGGTATTCGAGCGACAGGACAGTGCTGTCTCCCGCCGCCCTGTCGCCATTTGTCTTTTTAGAGGGCTTTTGCTGCTTCGCGGGCGCGAGCAATGGTTTTAATTACCCTCTCGCCCTCTCGCTTGAGTGCGTCGAGCAGTTGCGGGAGTTGTTCTAACGCACGGAGCCGAACGTCGCGGGAAGCTTTGAGTAGTGGACGATAGGATTCCTCACTTACCTCTTCTTCTTCTCTCGCATCGTCGTTCCACTGGTAGATTATTTTCTCTTCTTTGATCGCCAACTGCCAGGCGTCTTCCAGCTTGGCGTATCCAAGCACTGGCCTACTCGCGGTACTTCTGTGGAGGTGAGTGACTGTCATATCGGCAGCCGGTATCTTCGAGGTAGTGGATGGGTCAAGCCAAGCGTCGACGCCTAGATTGAGCGCCGCCAGCTTCTCGTTGACGGTGGAGATAATGCCGTTGATTTCATCGGTTGTTTGGTTAAGTTCTTTTGCAAGTGGAGTTAATTCTGAAAGGTTTACCAGTGGGAATTCCTTCTGGGCGTTCCCGCCCATTTTGAAGTTAGTCAGATGGCTTCCACCGTCTGCTGATCTCTTCCGAGATCGACTCACAGTAGCACCGCAGCGCCGACGCGCGCAATGGCCCGTTTGTACTACCCGGCGCGACGTATGCCTTCTTCCCGTTCAGCATCGAACAATTCACCGGCTATTTTGAGCCACTCCTCTAGAGCCTTCCTGCATATCTCCTCACCCGATTCTTTGTCATAGAGGATGCCCTCGCCCGTCACCTTGCCTTCGTTGAAGTAGTAGACTGCAGCGAGGACTGCGGAGAAGTGACGCCCGCAATCTTCGAGCATCGCCTCAACGTGTTCCGGGTTGTCCTGCAAGTATCCCGCGTCTATAAGTCTGCCGTCGCGCAATAAGACCGCCGTGCGCGCAAGGATGGGTTCGGTTGTTGACTTTTTTTCGTGGTACTCGCGCTCCACTTTCATAATCTCCGCCAAGTCAGCAACCGTCAGACTCGGCATGACCGCGAGCATAGCTATCCGGGCAACCGCCAATTGCCTTTCCTTGGGTGCATCCTCGTATCGCGTTAGCATCTGTGCTCCTTTCGGGTAGCATCCCAGTTTCTCTTGTAACGCCGCAGTGGCATTACGGCAATGCCCGTTTTCGGGGCAATCTCTGCGCCGCGCGGACTTGCCTAGAGTGCACGCCATGCTGCCAGGATGGCCCAGAATCGCGTTCTGGGCTTTCGTCGTCCCTTCGCCTAGGATACAGGATTTGCTGTAAGGCAGATTTGCTCGCTCCACCTCCCGAAAGTTCCCCTCTCCTGATGCCCCGTCTCCTATCCAGCAGAAAGGACAACGCTATTCGCTGGCACGGCTCGTGCTGTTTAAGAGGTGCTGCTTGAGGGGAGGAAGTCATGCTGAGCGTACATGTCGATAACGTAGAGGATGTAGCCGTCGTTCAGTGTGAAGGTCGAATCGTGCATAGTGATGCCGCCTACACGCTGCGCAATGCCGTCACATTGCAAACAGACGCACGCGCCGTTGTACTCGATCTCTCCGGGGTAGAAGAGTTAGAGGGCGGCGGGCTTGGTATGCTGGTTTTTCTGCGGCAATGGGCTCGCGATCACGGCATTCAACTCAAGTTGTTCAATCCGTCTAGATTCGTGCGGCAAAGGCTGGAGCGTGCTGGCTTGAGTCGTATTTTTGAGGTTGCCTCAATCGGTGACGTGATGGCCCTCTTTGATTCTGGCAAAGGCCGCTACGTGATGGCTTCATAGCCTTCGCCCGGTCAGTGTCACGTTTCGTGCGTCGCCCAGTGTGGGATACCATGCTGGCAGCCCTTCGAGTGGGCATTCTCTAATAGTGCGTTGCGTCTCAAGGTCGGTTTTACAAAACCATAGCCACCACTTCAACCGCCCCAACTGCAACCCAGCATATCGCTCTCCCACGCTCCCCGGCTAACCAATATCCGCTAGCTGCACTGAAGCAAAGGACTGCGCTTGACCATCCACTTGCCCACGCGGCAGGCTTGCTTAGCATTTCCACGAGTTTCATTGGATCATGCTACTAGCCCTGCGATGCCCCAATCGTGGACTGAGCTTCGCCTGCCACCTTTTGTTTCAGGGCGCTGCGGGGGAAGCGCACCAAGCACATGGGCGAGCGCCGGGGATGCAGGATGCGCCTTTTTGTATGCGTCCTCGCGGTTGACACTTGCGTGTGGACGACCGTGGTTGATAGGTTGCGGTGACAGAAGCCTTCGCTTTTTAGAAGGGCACCAGCTTGTGCGGGCGCTTAGAGGGGCTGACTGTGCCTGGCGTACTTGTAATGCCTGGACAAGAGGTAGAAGATGCCGCCATGCAGACCATTGAGACACAGATATTGCTTCCCTTTGAGGAAAAGAACCTACGCGGCGGCTACCGTGATTATTTCGTCGCAAAACGAACCAACTACTTCGCGACCATCCACACATTTGCTCGGCTGTGGAACTGCTACCTTGGCCTAGATGAAATTTGGGAAAGGGAGTTCTCTGACTTGCAGCGCATTACTCAGCCGGGGCAAGCTCTGCCAATCAAGCTATTCTCGAACTGCCATGCACAGTTTCGCATTGCTTTCGAGCTTGGCTTTTCCACCTGCATCGGGGAAGCGTGGAACATTGTTCGTAGTTCAATCGAGACAGCGGTTCAGGCCCACAAGATATGGCGAGAGCCAAAACTCGCTTTAGTGTGGGCTAAGAAAGGTGATGGCCCGCAGGAGCAAAAGGCTTACCAAGCTGCGTTTGAGTCTCACAAAAAAGAATCCTTGTTTCCCGTGGAGCACGGGCTGCGGGAGCTTTACACCTACTACGGCGATTACTCAGAACTAGGAACTCATTCCACGATCTCTGCCTTAGCTCTCAGGCACAACATTGAAGTGGACGACAAGGATGTGAGTTGGAGGCATGAATATCTGGAAACTAAGCCGGTGAGAATGGCTTCGTTTCTATCCACGATACTGACGGCATGTGCTCTGGTTGAGAAGGCGTTTTTTGACTGCTTCGATTCGCGGCTGAAACTCGACACTGATCTAATGAGAATGCGAGAAGTGTTCGCAGTGCAGAAGCGTCAAACTGCTGAGTGGATTCTGAAAGAGTTCAAGTTTGACCAGTATCGGGCTGATCTCGAAAAGCAAATTGCACTTGGCTCATCTGTGATTCCGTAAGAAATTCGACTCGGCTTTCCACCTGCCATTCACCTGCCGTTTGTACTGCCTTCCATGTCCTAAGATCGCTAAAACTGCAATCCGTTGCTCTCTAAGTTGTTGCGTTTACGTTTCAGGGCGGATTCGATTCCCATCTCCCACCCCAAGCCATTCCGCTTGTTTTCATAGAGATCGCCTCCCCGCAAAGGTATGTTGGGGTACAGTCGCGTTGGAGGCTCCTTTTCACTGCACGAGCACAGGCCATCTATTTGGCCAAGAGCCGGGCACGAGCCGAAGCCACCTTCCGTGCTTTCCAAGCGCGCTGGCGGCGGCCCTTCGCCAGCATGGTACGGCGCTTGGCGCAAGACCTGCCGGTCGTCGTTCTTCGCCTTCGTTCCCCACCTGCGGCGCAAGTTGCGCACCACCAATGTGATCGAGCACTGCTTTGTGGGGGTGCGCCGTCGCACCCGGCCCATGGTCTGCTTCGTAAATGTCGAGAGCGTGGACCGTATCATCCCCATTTCCAGAGATTCAACCTGGAATGGAAAGCCCGCACCCTCTCCGTATTTACACAAGCAGCTTGCCGTCACCTGTGTGCGATACACCTATGTGCAATATAAGGTGACCCGCTTGGCCTAAAATGTGTACCAAATTGTCTCCCTAGCGGGAGGGCGTCAGGTTATGATACATAGAGCAGTTCCACATGGGGATCACTTTCCTCTTGCAAGCTGTTGACTTCACAAAGAAAAAAGATTCGTTCCCAATGAGCGGGAATGCGCCAAGAATTGCACGGAACAACGGGGCCTAGGACCCCTGGTGCGTACGGGAGGAGGAAAATGAAAGATATTCTCCGTAGACTTTGTCAGGAAGATGAAGGACAGGACATCGCGGAATATGCGGTAATGCTCGCGGTGATCCTGGTCATTGTGGTGGGTACGATACGGCTGATCGGGTCCAATGCCAATAACGTGTTCTCGTCGGTCGCCAGCTCGATTCATAATTAGCACCCGCCCCGGCAAGGACCGGGTTCGTTTGTTGACAATCGACAAACAGACCCGTGGCTGGCGTAAGATAGTGCGGCACGCGAGGCGGCCAAAACCCCCGAACACTGGCCTGTGCATCGCCCAATTTTGTCGACTACAAAAAATTTACGGTGATCGGCTGTGCACACACCTTTGCATTGGTGTAGAAGGAGTGCTGTCGTCATCGCAAGGCGAGGAAGAAAGGGAGCGGGTGTTGATGGGATTTCAAGCTGCGACCTGCGCACCGGCGAGACCGAGCACGGCAATTTGACGGCTTGAGGAGCAGTGATGAATCGCACTCGACTATTAATTATCGGATTCCTGGCATTGGCGCTGGGAGCGTTTGTGAGTTACACCGTATACAACCAACTGCAGGCTAAGAGGGGTAACAACGACCCCGGTGTGGACGTAGTGGTCGCCGCAGGCGAGATCGCAGTGGGAGCCAAGGTCGAAGACAAGGACATTAAGGTGCTGAAATTCCCCGCTGCAATTGCACCTCCGGGCTACTACGCCAAGCCACGGCAAGTACTGGGACGAGGCGTCATTCTGCCGATCGGAAAAGGTGAGTTTGTCCTGCCCAACAAGCTGGCTGCGGAAAACGCGGGTTATGGCTTGCCAGGACTGATTCCACCGGGTATGCGGGCAGTTTCAGTGCGGGTGAATGAAGTTGTGGGGGTAGCTGGCTTTGTTCAGCCGGGAACACGAGTGGATGTGCTGCTGACTGGCGCTCCGGGGAGTGGTGAGCATCAAACAACCACCGTCCTTGAGAACGTTGGTGTGATCGCCGCCGGTCAGCGACTTGAGCGCAACGCGGCCGGTGAAGCACAAATGGCTCCGGTGATTACTTTGCTCGTTTCCCCCGATGATGCGCAGAAACTCACCCTGGCCAGCACCGAAGGCCGCATCCAGTTGGCGTTACGTAATCCTCTGGATACCCGCCAGGAAGGCCTCGTCTCCGTGAAGACGGGAGCGCTGTACCGCAATTTGACAGCGCCCGCGCCGCCACCCCGGCCCAGGGTCAAGAAAGCCTCAGTCGTAGTACCGCCTCGGCCGGAAACTATCACCATTGAAGTGATTCGCGGGAACGATAGAAAAGAAATTAATTTAAAGTGAAGGTCTAAGAACTCAGCCCGCATTGTGCACGAGATCGAATTGCTTCTCGCTTGGGAGAGAAAATCACAGATGAACGCTCCCCGCCTACTTTCTGGGGTGACGGCAAGCCTGATTCTTTTATTGGCAAGCGCAATCGCCCAGTCCGGACCGCAATCTGCTGCCCAGAACCCGCCTGCAGCTCAGCAAGAGCCGCAGCAGCCAGTCCCTTCCAGCCAGACGGCTAGCCAAACGCCTGGGGGCGCCGCAACCACCGCGCTGCCCCCGCCGAGCGAGACTCAGGGCTCGGCGCCGTTGCGGGTCATGGTCGGCAAGTCGCTGCTGATCAATACCACGGAGCGTCTGAAGCGCGTGTCGGTCACTGACCCGAATGTGGCTGACGCGCTTGTGGTTACACCCACGCAGATTCTGGTCCACGGGCGCGCTCCGGGAGAAGTTTCGCTGCTCATTTGGGATGAGCTCGAACGCTCTCGCAGCTTCGATTTGAGAGTGGACGTTGACGTAAGCGCTGCCGCGGAAGAAGAGAGAAGGATATTTCCCGACGAACAAATCACCGTTACCCCCTCGCGGTCTGCGATCGTACTTTCGGGACACGTTTCGACCGAGGATACTGCGAAGCGTGCCGAATTGATCGCCGATGCTTATTCAAAGAATGTCGTCAATGTCCTGACCTTCGGGCCGGTGGGTGCACAGGAAGTGCAGCTCGAAGTGAAGTTCGCCGAAGTGGATCGATCCGCGCTGTCACAGTTGGGTGTCAATCTCTTTAACACTGGCGCTGGGAATATGATCGGTAACGTCACAACCGGGCAGTTCGGGGCTACGAAGATCGGAAGTATTACCGATCAGTTTGGGACGCCGGCCCATCCGAAACCGGATATTCCAACGCCAACCACTGGGCCTGCAACGGTGCCATTCTCAAGCACTGACACTGTCGGTGATCTGCTAAATATCTTTCTGTTCCGGCCCGACATTCACTTAGGTGTGGTTATCAAGGCTCTCCAGACCAAGAATCTTCTTCAGATTCTGGCGGAGCCGAACCTTATCGCGGTTAACGGCAAGGAGGCGAGCTTTCTCGCGGGCGGTGAGTTCCCCTTCCCGATTGTGCAACCCGGGGCCGGCTTCACGGCGGTAAGCATTCAATTCAAAGAGTTCGGCGTACGGCTGAAGTTCACGCCCGTGATCATGCCAAATGGCAACATTCATTTACGGGTAGTGCCGGAAGTAAGCACGCTCGACTTTGCCAACGCTCTGACCATTTCAGGATTCACGATACCCGCTCTGAGCACCCGTCGGGCGGATACAGAATTCGAACTTCAGGACGGTCAGAGTTTTGTGATTGCGGGCCTGATGGACAATCGCGTGACCAACATTGTGAACAAGGTTCCCGGACTTGGAGACATCCCCATTCTGGGCAACTTCTTCAAGAGTAAAAGCACGCAGAAGAGCAACGCGGAATTGATGGTGTTGTGCACGGCGCGTCGTATCTCGGCGAACCCGCAAGCACCACCACCGCCTAAAAATCCGCTACCTCTCCTCGACAAGGACAAGTTTGACGGAAAGAAGCCTTCGGGAGGCAAGCAGTAAAATGGGACGAAGTTGCGCAAAGCTGACTGCCCCGAGTTTGCGCCGAGTTCGACCTGCTTGGGGTAAGAGCATTTTGGGGTAAGTAGTAGGGCCCATGCCTGAACTTTCGGTCGTCATAATCGCCACAGATAGCGAGCAACGTGCCGTGCTGCAGGTCCTGGTCGATGGAACCAGTGTGGCGCGCACCGTTCATAACTGGGCCAGCTTTCCTATGGCGGCGACGGATCCCATGGTGCGCAGGATTCAAAGCACTAATCCGGCTGTGATCCTGGTGGATATTCCGATGGAGAACGCCGCCCCGGCTGTGCGCGCGATCGAACTTCTTCATCAGGATTTGCCCCAATGCGCCATATTCGCCATCGGCACCATGTCGCAGCCGCAGGTGATCGTGAATACCATGCGTGCCGGCGCGCGCGAGTTCATTGAGCGGCCGACCACAACCACGGACTTGCTGGAAGCTTTCGTGCGGCTCACCGCCGCTCAGCGCCAGCTGCGGGGAGAGGGTGCTCGCGGCAAGGTATTCACCGTGATCAATGCCAAGGGAGGAAGTGGAGCAACTACCGTTGCAGTCAATCTGGCTTTAGCCCTTCAGTCGGCGCATAGCAATGCCGCACTGGTGGACCTGGCGCCGCTCGGGCATACTGCACTCCACCTCAATCTGAAGCCTTTGTTCAGCGTGGCGGATGCAATTCGCAACCTGCACCGTCTGGACAGCTCGCTGCTTGAGAGCTTTATGACGCGTCATGCGGGCGGCTTGCAAGTGCTGGCGGGCTCCGGCACGCCTGCGGCAGTGGAGCCTTCCACGACGGACTTTGCCCGGCTGTTCGACATGCTGGTCAGCCACTTCCGCTACGTGGTTGCAGACGTGTCCACACGTTTGGATGGCGCCACCCGGCTGGTCTGCAATCTTTCGGAAACGGTGTTGCTCGTGGCGCACACCGATGTGGCTTCATTATGGAGTTCAGCCCGCGTGCTGCAATACCTGGGCGAGACCGGCGGACGGGAACGAGTTCGATTGGTGCTGAATCGCTTCCGCAAAATTGCGGGGTTCAGCGAGGCCGATGCCGAAGCGGCGGCAGGCGCGAAACTGCTGTGGAAGATTCCAAACCAGTATTTTGCGGTTTCCGCGGCTATCGACCGTGGTATTCCGCTGATGCAGCAGAACCACACCGAAATCGCGCGCTCGTTTACGGGGCTGGCCTCTGCTCTGACGCAGAATGACGATGAAGTGAAACGCTCGACCTGGTCACTATTCAAGACGGTTTAGGAATTTGAGACGGTAAGGAGAAGATGCCGAACCTACAAACCTTCGAACGCTCTGCATATCAGCAGGTCAAGGCTGACTTGCATCGAAAGATCCTGGACCGTTTGGATCTGGAAAAATTGGGTCGCACTGCGAGCGACACTGCCCGGGAAGAAGTGCTGATTCTGATCCGTAACTCGGTAAACGGCGAGGCAGTGCCTCTGAGTTTTGCCGAGCGGGAGCGTCTGGCCCGCGAAATCCTCGACGAAATATTTGGTCTGGGGCCACTCGAGCCTCTTCTCAAGGACCCGAGCATTTCCGATATCCTGGTGAACCGCTTCGACCGTGTCTACATCGAGCGTGGCGGCAAACTGGAACCCACCGGGCTGTCTTTTAAAGATGACGCCCATTTGATGCAGATCATCGACCGCATCGTCTCTCGGGTGGGACGCAGAGTGGATGAATCTTCGCCCATGGTGGATGCCCGCTTGGCCGACGGGTCGCGTGTGAACGCGATCATCCCGCCGCTAGCGATTGATGGTCCGTGCCTGTCGATCCGGCGCTTTGGAAGAGATACGATCACCGCTCGCCACATGATGGAGAACAAGACGCTCACCGAGTCCATGCTGGAATTGCTCGCCGCCATGGTGAAAGGGCGGCTGAACCTGCTGATCTCAGGTGGAACCGGAGCTGGTAAGACCACGCTGCTGAACGTGCTCTCCGGTTATATTCCGAATTCCGATCGCATCGTCACTATCGAAGATGCCGCCGAACTGCAACTTAAACAGGAACACGTAGTGAGGCTTGAGACTCGGCCTCCGAACATCGAAGGAAAGGGTGCTGTGCGGCAGCGGCAGTTGGTGATCAACAGTCTGCGTATGCGTCCCGATCGAATCGTGGTGGGCGAGGTGCGTGGCGAAGAGGCCTTCGACATGTTGCAAGCCATGAACACGGGCCATGAGGGCTCCCTGACCACGGTCCACGCCAATTCGCAACGCGACGCGCTGGCCCGTGTGGAAAATATGGTTTCCATGGCCAATCTCAATATTCCGGAACGCGCTGTGCGACACCAGATTGCTTCTGCGATCCACGCCGTAATCCAGATCGCGCGCATGTCTGACGGCGCACGCAAGCTGATTGCCATCTCGGAAATCACCGGCATGGAAACCGATGTCATCACCATGCAGGACATCTTCGTATTTGAGCGTCACGGGATCGACGAAAGCGGCAAGGTGCGAGGCCAGTTTCGGGCCACGGGCATTCGTCCGAGATTTGCGGAGCGCCTGGCGCTTTCCGGGTGCCGGTTGCGCCCCGCTCTGTTTGATTCTCATATGGAGGTTTAACGCTGGCACGATTGCCAGGAGAGTAAAACGATGTTGGGACTGATCGTGGTAATGGTTTTCGTGGTCGTTACGATGGCAGCTTTTGTCCTCGGTTCCCTGCTGGATGAGCGCAACGCGCGGGCTCGCTTGATGCGGGACAGGCTGAGCTCTGTTCAAAAGGCAGCAGAGCGCCAGCCGAGCGAGGAACTTGCCCTTCTGCGCGATGAGATGCTAAGCGAGATTCCGGCGCTGGACAGCATTTTACGGCGTTCCGAGCGCATCTCGAACCTCCAGAAGCTGCTCTCCCAAGCGAACCTGGATGCCAAGGCGGGCAATTTCTTGTTGCTGTGCGCTGGCAGCGGTGTGGTTTTAGGGGTCGTGCTTCTGATTTGGAATCGCGCCTCAAATCTCGGACCGATCCTCGGCTGGGCAGGACTCATCATGGGTTTTTTCCTGCCCTACGGTTACGCCTCATACCGGCGCACGAAACGTTTTGAAAAATTCGAGGAGCTCTTCCCGGAGGCCATCGATACACTGGCCCGGGCGGTGCGCGCCGGACACGCGTTCACCACTGCATTGGAGATGATTGCCGATGAGGTTTCGGAGCCGATTGGGGGCGAGTTCCGCAAGCTTTTCGAAGAGCAAAAATTCGGACTACCGGTGCGCGATGCCCTGCTCAATCTTGTGGAGCGGGTGCCCCTGGTGGACGTAAAATTCTTCGTGACGGCGGTCATGTTGCAGCGCGAGACGGGCGGCAACCTGGCTGAGATTTTGGATAACCTCTCATATGTAATCCGGGAGCGTTTCAAGATAATGCGGCAAGTCCGCGTTTACACGGCGCAGGGCCGCCTGACCATGATGCTGTTGATGGGACTGCCGCCGTTGATTGTCACGGTCATGATGATTATGAACCCAGCATTCATCCAACCGTTATTTGGAGATCCAATCGGGCACGTCCTGATCGTGGCCGGCATCACACTGCAGACGATAGGATATTTTGTGATTCGCAAGATTGTTCGCATCCAGGTGTAGAGCATGGCATCTGTAATGGCAGTCCTAATTTTCGTTACCGTGGCCCTGGTGGTTTTCTCTTTCGGGGCGGCGGCTCTGGCTCCAACGTCGGTGTTGGGTTCGCGTCTGCGGGCCTTAGGCTGGCAACGGCCTCAGTCGCAGCAAAAACCCGCCATCAGGGAACGCCTGGAGCAGGCACTCGACCCGCTCAGCAAGGCTTTGCCCCTTTCCGCTACGGAAGTATCCAAGACCCGAGCTTGGTTGATCCAGGCAGGTTATCGTGAGGCACGCCATCTGACTTATTACTCCGGCAGCCGTATCCTATTGGCGTTAGTGGGATTGGCGGGAGTAGTCGCATCGGGAAGTGGGTTCGATTCTCCCATGCTGCTGCTGGGCATTCCCGCTCTGGGCTTTTTCATCCCGCGTTTTGCCTTGAAACGCATGATCAAGAACCGTCAACAGCGCATACGGCTGGCGCTTCCCGATGCCCTGGATCTCACCGTCATCTGCGTTGAGGTCGGGCTCGCTCTGGACCAGGCCATGATGCGGGTTGGCGAAGACCTGCAGCACGCGCATCCTGACCTGAGCGATGAATTTCATCTTGTAAATCTTGAGATGCGCGCCGGCAAGCCTCGGGCAGAAGCCTTGCGCAACTTGACAGTCCGCACCGGGGTTGACGACGTTCGCTCTCTAGTGGCCACGCTGGTGCAGACGGATCGATTTGGTACCAGCGTGGCACAGGCCCTACGTATACACTCGGACTCGCTGCGAACGGAACGTCGCCAGCGGGCGGAAGAAAGGGCCGCCAAAACTACCATCAAGATGGTCCCTCCCCTGGTTATATTTGTTCTGCCCTCCATTATCTTCGTTACTCTAGGACCGGCAGTCATCCAACTCATTCGCACGCTCATGCCCGAGGCGGGGCGGTGACAGGCCGGTAGTGGACAAGCGAAGACCAGTGTTTTCGAAGATCAGGAGCTATCTTCATGCCGGGCGCGGTTTCCGATGGATATGCTCTCAACCGCACACGCCATGCATATTTGGCGACGGAACTAGAAGTGGCTGATACGTACTGGAAGCGATTGCGCGGACTGATGGCGGCCGATCCGCAGAGCTTTCGAAACGGACACGGCCTCTGGATAGTGCCATGCCGCGGCATTCACACGTTCGCCATGCGCTTTCCTATTGACGCAGTCTATCTTGACCGGAATAAGGTGGTCCTACATTTGGAAGAGAATATGAAACCATGGCGCATCGCGCCGGTGCGTATACAGGCGAGATCGGTCCTGGAGCTGCCTGGGAATACGGTGAGCGCCACAGGCACGGTTGTGGGTGACGAAATTGAAATCAGTGTGGCGGACGAATGAACCGCGAAGACAGTATGAATGATGCTCCCAAACTGCTGGTGGAATGGTCGTCACCATGGAAGGAGTTTGTCTCCGCGATCCGGCCTGCTCTGGGGCGCTCTTCCGCGCGCTTGGCAGGAGAGGCGCGCACCGATCTGTTTCCCTATCCCGGCATATTGCTTGCATGGCTGTTGGAAGCCGGGCTGGTCCTGGCCGCGATTGTCTTGCCGGGCAAACTGGCGACTATGCGGACTTTTACTCCACCACCCCTTGCCAAGTATGAAGTGATTTATTTTTCTGGGGAGGAACTCCCCAGGACGGAAGACGCGGGTGGAGCGCAGTCAGGGCGCTCTGGACGCGGGGGCGGTCAGGAGGCTTACCACCGCACCCAAACCATTCGTGTGGCTCGCGGCAATTCCATCGTCGAAAAAGTAGTGGATGCCCCCAAGCTCAACCTGCCTCGCTCCGATTCGCCCGTGGCCAATCTGCTCGCGATCAAGCCGATCCCGCGGCCGGCGCCTGCTGAGGGTCTGAAGAGTTCACTGCCGACTTCAGCACTTCCGCAGGTGGCAGTGGTCCCGCCGACACCTGAGATCTCTCGTGACAATGTACTTACCACGCCAGCACTGAATGCTGGCGTCATTCCGCCTGCCCCAACCGACGCACAACGAGAGCTGGCGGCCTTGCGCGTTCCTGTGGTACGCAGTGCAGATGTGGTGCCTCCGCCAGTCTCCGCACCGGAGCGGGATTCCAATCTGAATGCCAAGCTCCTGCTTCCCGCGCCGAGCGTGATTGCGCCGCCGCCGACCCACGTAACCCGCGAGTTGGGCTCGGTCGGTGGTGCCGAGATAACTGACCTCCAGAATCAGGTCGTTCCACCTCCAGTGCAAACCGGAGCTCGCTCTGTGGACAAGCAAGCGGTCGGCGGGCTGCTGGGAAGCACAAACGTTATTCCTCCTCCAGTACAAGGTGTGGGGCGCTCACTCGACAAGCAAGCAGTCGGCGGACTGCTGGGCAGTGCCAATGTAATTCCGCCGCCTCCCACAATTGGGGGAGGCACTTCGGTTTCTGGCCGAGGACCCGGCAGTAAGGGGAATGGAGCAGGCGGGCCTATGGACCTCGGATCGGTGGTCGCGCCGCCCAGTGCTGGAGGGGGAAGCGGCGGCGGCACCGGAATTGTTCTTTCCAGCAAACCTGGTTCCAAGGTTGGTGTCCCAGGAAGCGGAGGAACAGGCTCCCTGGCCATGTCGCCAGGGGGTGGAGACAAGCCGGGGTTGGGAGGATCTGGTGGCGGCTCTGGCATTGGTCGCGGGAATGGCTCGGGAAGCGGATTGCAGGGTGAAGGCCCGGGCGCTGGCAAAGAAGGAATTGGACGCGGATCAGATCCAACCGCTCACGGCGGCATCTCGCCCTATCCCGGCCCGGGGGGCGCAGGCAGCGGCACCAACGGATCACCAGCAATGGCCGGTGTTTCCGTGCGTGGTGGAAGCACGATTACGTTGCCAAGCTTTGGCTCGAACGGCGCTGACCCGAGTGTTCCGGGGCGTTCTTCGGCGGGCAAGGATCGTCATGGGCCAGGCATTACGGTAGTCGCGACCTCACGTTCCGGAGGCGCGTTCAATTTCTATGGCGCGTTAAAAGGCGACAAGGTTTACACCATCTACATTCCGACTTCTCTCGGTACTGCTGTCATGCAGTTTGCCGATCCATCTTCCGCTGCCCATCCGTATGCGGAAGATCTCACTGCACCTGAGGCGATGCGTGCGGACGTGCCCGCCGGATTGAGCAAATCACGACTGGTGATCGCGTGCATTCTCGACCGTTCAGGCTCGTTGAAAAACGTGCAGGTGCTGGAGGCGGGAACCTCCGAGATGACGACCAAGGTTCTGGCCGCGCTACCCAGTTGGAAGTTTCGGCCCGTACTGCGAAGCGATCAGCCGGTGGAAGTACACGCAATCCTGGGGTTCAATATCGACACGCGCTAAAAGCAATTATCGATTTTGATTGCGATTGTCGAATTGAAAATCGCGGGCGAGGTCGCGATGGCTAACGTTCTCCGGCTCGGTAAAAAAGAATCGCGACTTCATCTACGTGGATGATCTTCCACTCTGGTTTTACCTTCAGGATGCTCGATAGCGAGGAGCCCACAGGTATCAGTATCCAGTTCACGTGGTTTTCGTTCAGAAGCTTGTCCCAGCCCGCTTCCACGCGGATGGTCTTCAAGTAATCCTTTAAGAACTCTTCCCCGTATAGATCATGACGGTCGTCGACCACAACCTTCAATTGCGGATACAGGCGGTAGATCAGATATCCGCCCCACAAATCAGGGCTGAACACCGGTTCGTGCACTTGCTTCTGAACTAAGACCTCGGCGGCTTGCACCGGAAAGCGCTTCGCGTCGAACTGCGCATCCATGATCTGGCGCGAGCCCAGCCATCCGTGGTGTAAACAAACCCAAAATCCCAGTAGTAGAGCAATGGCTGGCCAGAGATGGCCCCGAAACTGAATTTCCATGCTGCCCACGCGCTCGGAGAACGACTGCAGGCGTGACGAACATTGACGGAGTGCGGATGAGACTTCATTGCGCGCCGCCAATTCAGCGATCGCTTGCGAAAGCAGCGGCGCAATGACCAGGGCTAGCAGAATCGAGGCAATCGGGATATTTCGTGAGGCATACAGTCCGGCATAGGCTGCGAACAGGACCAGGAGCAAGTGACTGGAGCGCGAGGGGCGGCGATTGATCGCCAGCGTAAGCATCGAAAGCAGCAGGAGCAGCGCAAAGCATTTCTGAGGAAGTCCGTGAAAGTTTGGCGAGAGGAATTCGTCAATGTGGTCCATCAGAAATCGGTTCGACAGGTATTGATAGACGTGTACGTGTAACTTGTAGCCGTACGGATTTGCGAAACTCGCAAGTGCGCACAATCCGGTTATCGCACCTAGAGTTTTCGCCCACTTGCCCGTCAACTCTCGCTGCGCACCATCCCCTTGCGAAAAAAATCGTATTCCAGCAGCCAACAGATAAATTCCGAGCAGAACAAATCCCATCAAAAATCCGCCATGCAAATTCACCCAGAGCAGCATCAGAGCCGGAAGCCAGAAGACACTTGATCTTATTCTGCCGCGTGCAATCGAATCTGCTTCGCAAGAGTCCAGGAGGTGCAGCCAGATCGCGGTCAGGAGCCAACTCACGATGTGCGGCCGCGCAAGAAAGTGAATGGTCGAAGCCGAAGCAGAGAGCAACACAAGAAACACGGCAATTGGTAGACTCGCCCCACGCACAAGCAGTAAACGGAAAAGATAAGAGAACGTGAGCGTGATGATCAAGGCACTCAAGAAGACCACGCCATTCAACCCAACGCTGCTGTAGATGATTCCGATCGCCAAATCGTACAGCCATTCCCATGCGTACCACGGCTTCCAGCCCATGGTTGAGGAAAACGAATCGCTAAGCGGAGCGGCGTGTGTGCGCACAATTTGCTGGCCACTGCGTATGTGCCAGCCAATATCCGCATCGCTCAATAGCCTTTGTGCCAGCGACCCGTAGGCCAGGGAAAAAAGTAACATGACGAAAATCAGGTCGGCGACCGACGGAATGATGAGGCGAAACCAAGTAGGGGCGCTAGTCTTCTGGAACGCGCGCATTGGCTGGGGGGGAGGCATTGTGGCCTTCGCTTCACCGGTATTGTTTTCGGTTTGCGATGGCGTAAAGTTCAAAACGTCGGCCCACAACTAACCGGGCCATACCCGATGTGCTATGGAAACCTTACTTGCCTGACTTCCCCACAAGGGCAGGTTCGCGAGTGAATTGTTCCTCAATGGCGCGCTCGGGCTTTCTCCTCCTTCTAAACCAATTGTGGAAGGATTCCATGTAAATATAAAAAACAGGAGTGATGTACAGGGTCAGAAGCTGTGAGAACACCAAGCCGCCGACCACGGCCAGGCCCAGCGGACGGCGCGACTCCGCCCCGGCGCCGAAACCCAAGGCAATCGGCAATGTACCCATCAGAGCCGCCATGGTGGTCATCATGATGGGGCGGAAACGCAGCAGCGCACCTTGATAAATGGCGTCGCTTGCGGACTCCCCTGTCTCGCGCTGCTTCTCCAGTGCCACGTCAATCATCATGATGGCGTTCTTCTTGACGATGCCCACCAGCATGATGATCCCGACGAATGCATAGAGGTTCAGCTCCAAATGGAACAGCTTCAGCGTGAGCAAAGCACCGAACCCAGCGGACGGCAGGCCCGAAAGAATCGTTAAAGGATGAATGAAGCTCTCGTACAGGATGCCAAGCACGAGATAGATAACCGCAATCGCCATGAACAGCAGCACTCCCAGACCGCTTAGAGACGACTGGAAGGCCTGCGCGGTCCCTTGGAAGCTGGTGCTGATTGTGGCAGGTAGCATCTCGCGCGCTATGCGGTTCACGGCATTCACGGCATCGCCTAACGCAACTACCGGCCGCAGATTGAAGGACAGGGTGACCGCTGGCAATTGTCCCAGGTGATTAATGGTGAGCGGCCCGACTGTTCGCGTCAGTTTCGCGACTGCGTTCAAGGGCACCAGTTGTCCAGCCGCATTTTGTCCATTCCCGTTCTGCCCATTCGAAGAGCGGATATACAGCATGGACAGTGCTGACGGATCCATCTGGTACTGGCTCTCCAACTCCGTGATCACACGATATGCATTGTTGGGGGCATAGATGGTAGAGATCTGCCGCTGGCCGTAAGCGGTGTAAAGCGCGTCTTCAATTTGTTCTGCGGTGACGCCCAGAGCCGATGCCTTATCCCGATCGATTTCTACGTTGACCTGCGGATTAGTAATGTAGAGGTCGCTGGTGACATCCTGCAGCATGTTGCGCAACTGTGGATCGCTGCGCAGTTTGTTTTCCAGCTTCGGCGCGTAGCTGTAAAGCTCCTTGGTGTCTGGTGTCTGCAGCGTGAACTGGTATTGGCTCTTAGTCAGGTTGCCGCCGATGCGGATCGGTGGCAGCATCTGCGGAAATGCCATGATCCCGGGCACTGAGGCCAGCTTGGGCCGCAATTCCTGGATCAGTTCTTGCGCCGACTTGCGTTGACTGCGAGGTTTCAAACGGACGAAAATGCGTCCGGCATTGCCTCCCGCCGCAGTGGACATGTAGGAATCCACCCAAGGCTCTTGCATGACAACCTTGTTCAAAGCCGTCTGGTGCCGCACCATGCTGTCAAATGAGATGCCCTGCGGACCTTCGGTGAAGATGAAGATCTGTCCCTGATCTTCGTCGGGCAGGAATCCTTTCGGCATGACCATGAACAGATACACTGTGCCGACCAGCACCAGTCCAGACATCGCCATGGTGGCAAATTTATGCCTTAGCGTCACTTGCAGCGTGCGCTCATAGAGTCGCAGCAGGCCGTCGAAGAAACGCTCAAACGCGGTATACATCCGCCCGTGGCCTTCCTCGCGCGGAGGACGCAGGAACCGGCTAGATAACAACGGCGTGAGACTCAGCGAGACGAAGCCGGAAACCAAAATGGCTACACTAATTGTGACAGCGAACTCGTGCAGCAGGCGTCCCACGAGACCGCCCATGAAAAGCACCGGGATGAACACCGCCGCCAGAGACAGCGTCAT
>WNFB01001097.1_pt1 | contig 22697 bp, 20 predicted proteins | sample 5400501 | NCBI WGS metagenome assembly WNFB01 (sample SAMN13153341, study PRJNA577476) | soil metagenome | isolation source: 200 cm saprolite under Douglas fir tree site 2 hole 1 | place: USA:California | collected 2015-04-18 | reverse complement strand
TTGCTCTCGCTGTACTGGCGATGGAGAGCACGCAGCTCCTCGCGCGGGATCCGCGTCGACGACGAAGACACCTGACTAGTTAACGCGCTTGGCGAAGTTCAGCCGGCCAGGTGCTTGACCATCCGGAAGCTCACGTGTCCCGTACGTGGCTCGATGATCGGTCGAAAGTCATCGACGAAGCAGCGGATCATCTCGTAGGCGAGGCGCTGCAGCTCCGGGTCGATTTGCGAATCCTGCCTGGCCGCCGGCAGTGACAGAGCGTCACCGGTCGGGATCAAGTCGACGTCAACCACGAGCGCCCTGTTGGTGGCGAAGTAGGTGAGCTTCAGGTCCGCCGGCGTGCCCAGGTCGACGGCTGCTCCGATCGCGCTGTCGCATGCCTGGGTCAGGGCGATCGCCAGCTCGTCGAGATCCATGAGGCTGAGCCCGAGCTGGCCGCCCAAGGTCGTCGCCACGCGTTTGGCCACCGGGATGAACGCCGGTGTCGCGGGGATCTTGAGCTCGGCCAGGTGGCGCTTCGCCATGTTCGGTTCCTATTCCTCCAGGTCGGTCGTCCGCTGCATCTTGCGCGCGGCGCCGGCCTCGAGCTCTTCACGCTTTCGCTTGGCCGCGGCGACCCCATCCTGGATCGCCTTGCCCACCGGGTGGTTCGGATCGCTGACCATGTCGCGCGCCCGTCCCGCCGCCTCGCGCGCCCGCTGCACGGGCTCGCTTCCGCTCAGCTCGATCGTCTTGCTCCGCAAGCCTTCGATCTGCTCTTTGCCAGGACCGGACGCGATGTAAGCGCCGACGGCCACGCCGATCAGGCCGCCCAGGACGAACCAGCCGAAACCGCCGCCGCCGTTTCTCTCGTCAGCCATCGCTAACCTCCCTTCACTGAGCGAACAAGACTTTCACCCGCCACCTTGACGCCATGAACCGCGGCCTTGACGCCACGCCCAAACGCGGCCAATCCACGACCTCCGGTCCGGAGACCGACGTTGACACCAGCCGTGATGTCGTTGACGTTCACGATCGTCTGCCGTACCTCAGGCAACGTCTCTTTCATCTCTTCGTTCGTCGTATCGATCAATTCTTCAACCGCACCAAGCGTGCCGCGCAGCCTGAACAGCAGGGCGGCCAGGGCGAGCGCCACGACAAGGGCGGCGACCCCAAACGCAATCCACATGAAGCTCTGACTGCTCATCGACTGAATACCCTTCGTGCCGTGGCGGCAAACACACAGGCAATCTTAAGTGCGCGGGTTCGAGTTGCTCGGCCTCGCTTCTTTCGCTTGCTCTCGGGTCTGTCCGCCTGGTCGCGGCACGAACCGCGCGATCGGCTGGAGCAGCAGGGCGAAGAGGAGCGCCGGGAGAAGGTTGGCCTGGCCGAGGCGCCAGGACGGCAGGCCGAGATAGTCCCAGCCCTGGCCGAGGGCGAAGCCGAGGATCGTCATCAGGAGGATGGGCAGGTAGGCGCGCCGGCGGTAACGGAGGAAGGCGAAGAACAGCTGCGAGGCGATCAGCACCAGCAGAACCGCCACGATGGTGCCTGGGGGTATATACCTCAATCGGGCCACTGCTCCCTCTCCCCTTCAGGGGAGTGGGATGTGGGGTGAGGGGCAAACAAAGAAGGTGCTCCCTCCGACGGGCGGCGGTGGGTTGTCCTGAGCATGCTCAGGTGGGTCCCCTGCCTGGGCTCTCCAAGTCCCGTCCAAGCGGGCGTTTGGTCGGCCTTCCGGACTCCGGGGTCCCTAGTGATCGACTGTTGGGCAACGCGCACATGGCCGCAGTCTTCGGGAGCAGCCCCAATCCTACGACTGGCTCTTCTTTGATCGCTCCACCTCGACGTGCAGCTCTTCGAGCTGCCCCGGATCCACCTCGGAGGGCGCCCCCAGCATCAGGTCGGACATCGACTGCGTCTTGGGAAAGGCGATCACGTCCCGGATGTTGTCCGTCCCACCGAGCATCATCACGATCCTGTCGATGCCTGGCGCGATGCCGCCGTGCGGCGGCACGCCGTAGGTGAATGCCCTCAGCAGCGTGCCGAAACGCGCGCGGATGGTGTCGAGCGGCATGCCCAGGAGCTGAAACACGCGCTCCTGCATCGCCGGGTCGTAGATCCTCAGGCTGCCTCCGCCGAGCTCATAGCCGTTGCACACGATGTCGTACGCGTGCGCCTTCACGTCGTAAGGCCGCTCTTCGACGAAGGACATGTCCTCATCGAACGGGCGCGTGAATGGGTGATGCGCGTAGGTGAGCTTGCCCTGGTCGTCCTCTTCAAAGAGGTATGTGGGGTTGATCCACAGGAACTTCCACTCGCCCTCGCGGACGAGCTTCCGCCGGCGCGCCACCTCCTGGCGGATCAGGCCCATCACGGTTTCCGCCTTCCGCCGGCGGTCGGCTACAACCAGCACCAGGTCGTTGGGGCCGGCACCGGTCAGCCGACGGATCTCGCCCATCTCCACTTCGGTCAGGAATTTGTCGAGAGGTCCGGGCAGCCAGGCCAGTCCCTGCCCGCCCGCACCCTTCGCGACCGTGACGAGCTCGTCGAGCTCGCGCCTCGCGAGGTCCTTGCCGCCGGGCACCGAGAGTGCGCGCACGACGCCGCCCGACGCGAGGACCTTGCGGAAGATCTCCGCTCTGGTGTCGCCCAGCGCGGCGCCGAGGTCGGCGATCTCGAGCTCGTAGCGCAGGTCGGGCTTGTCCGTTCCGTAGCGCAGGTACGCCTCTTTGATGTCGAGGCGCGGAAACGGACCGGTCAGGGTGACGCCCAGGATCGCTTGCCACAGCTCGGCGAAGAGTCCTTCGATCAGCGAGAAGACGTCCTCCTCGTCGCAGAACGACATCTCGAGGTCGAGCTGCGTGAACTCGGGCTGACGGTCTGCCCTCAGGTTCTCGTCGCGGAAGCACCGAGCGATCTGGTAGTACCTCTGCACGCCGGAGACCATCAGCAGCTGCTTCAGCATCTGCGGGGCCTGCGGCAGCGCATAGAAGCTCCCGGGGTGCAGTCGCGACGGGACGAGGAAGTCGCGCGCTCCGGACGGGGAGCTTCGGGTCAGGATCGGGGTCTCGACCTCGATGAACTCGTTGCGCTCCATGAAGTCGCGGATGATCTTGTTCACCCGGCTCCGGAGCTCGAGCATCTTCGTCATGCGCGGTCGCCGCAGGTCGAGGTAGCGATACTCGAGGCGCGTCTTCTCGTCCGGTTCCTCGAGGTCCTCGATCGGGAACGGCGTCGTGTCGGAGGCGCTGAGCACCTCGAGGTCGGACGCGACGACCTCCACCTCGCCCGTCGCCAGGCGCGGGTTCTCCGCGCCGGGACGGCGGCGCGCCACGGTGCCGGTGATCCGCACGACGAACTCCGACCTCAGGTCGGACGCCTCCGCATGCGCCTGGGGTGACGTGGATTGGTTGAAGACGACCTGCACCGATCCCCACCGGTCGCGCAGGTCGATGAAGATCAGGCCGCCCTGGTCGCGCCGGCGCGCGACCCAGCCGTAGAGCTGGACATCCTTGCCTTCGTCGCTCGAGCGGAGCGAGCCGCAGTGTGGAGCGGTGTACCCGCTCATGCGAGCCGGGTCGGCAACTCTACCCATTCCAGGTCAGTCTGCTCGCCGCTCGACATGTCGCGCAGGCGCGCGGTGCGATGTGCCGAGTCCGCCGGGGTGAGAAGGACAACGAACTTCGCGCCGAGCTTGTTCGCGGCGCGCATCTTCGCCGCCAGGCTCTTCGGCTCGTAGTCGACCGCGGTGGACCGCACGGCGCGGCAGATCCGGGCGACCTCGGCCGCCTCGACGGCAAGGTCGCCATCCGGCAGCACCACGACGTCGGCAGCGGGCCTTGCGACAACCGCGTCCCCGCTTGACGCCATCAGCTCGGTCACGCGGTCGAGCCCGCCGGCGAACCCCACGCCGGGCGTCGACGGCCAGCCTTCGGCCTCGGCCAAGCCGTCGTAGCGACCACCGGAAGCGAGTGCGTCCTGCTGTCCTGTCGCCCCGCCCGGGTAGAACTCGAACACTGTGCGCGTGTAGTAGTCGAGGCCGCGCACCAGGTAGGGATTCACCTGGTACTCGATCCCCGCGGCGTCGAGCAGGCGCCGCACGGTCGCCCAGTGCGCGGCGCACTCGGGGCAGAGGTGGTCGGTGATCTTGGGGGCGCCGGCCTTGAACGGCTGCTCCTGCGGCACCTTGGAGTCGAGCAGGCGCAGCGGATTCCGCTCGAGACGGAGCTGAGAGTCAGCGCCGAGTTTGGAGCGGAGCGGACGGTAGTAGTCCTTCAAGCGCTCGAGGTAGGCCGGCCTGCACTTGCCGTCTCCGATGGAGTTCAGCTCGAGGCGAAGGTCGCGCACCCCGACTTCATCGAGCCAGCCGCCGGCGAGCTCGATCACCTCTGCGTCGAAACCCGCGCTTGCACCGCCGATGACCTCGACGTTGAACTGAAAGAACTGGCGATAACGGCCCTTCTGCGGCTTGTCGTGGCGAAACATGGGGCCGATCAAATAAAGACGCGAGGGCTGAGGCCCCTGGTTCAGGCCGCCCTCGAAGTAGGCGCGCACGACGCCCGCGGTCGCCTCCGGGCGGAGCGCCAGGTCCTGCGATCCGCGCTTCTCCAGCCGGTAGAGCTCCTTGGCCACGGCGTCGGTGTCCTCGCCCACGCGCTGAATCAGCTCGAGCTGTTCGATGATCGGCGTGGCGATCTCCTGGTAGCCGAACCTCTTGGCGACGTCCGCGGCACCCTCCTCCGCCTGCCGCCAGAGCGGAATCGCGGCCGGCAGGATGTCGCGAACTCCACGGGCCGCTTTCATCGGTTCAGAGCGAGGCATCGGAGTGTTCGATTGTAAGAATCTCGGCTTGGGCGGTTAAACTCACCGGCCGGTGACAACGGCCTACATGCAGCTCATCACGATCGTCCTCGCCTCGCTGGCGCTGCTGACCGGCGCCTACCTCTTGATCATCGGCAAGCGTCCGTGGCGCGGCGACGAGACCGTTGGCGTCGCGCCACGGGTGCGGCTGCTCGGCCTCAGCTACATCCTGGTCTTCGGCGCCGCCATGGTACAGATCATCGTCCAGCCGCGGGGCACCGACGCCGAAGCCCTCGGCGGGCTGATGGTGCTGGGCGGAATGATCGTCATCATCGTGGTCTATCTCGAAGCGCGAGCCGGGCGCCGCGCGACGCACGAGGACCGCCTGGACCACCGCCTCCGCAGCTAGAGTCCCGCCTGCTCCCGGTTGGTCCGATAACCCACGGCCGACTTGAACGCGTCGGTCAGGTCCTCAAGGTGAACCGGCTTGCTCATGTAATCGTCGAAACCCGCGCGCAGGCAGCGCTCCTGGTCGCCGGGGCCTGCCATCGCAGTCAGCGCGATGAGCCGCGGCCGGTTGCCCCGAGGCCACCTCCGGCAGATCGCTTCGGCGGCGGCGAGGCCGTCCATCTCGGGCATCAGCACGTCCATCAGCACCGCGTCGTAAGGCTGCTGGGCGACGGCCGCGACGGCCTCGCGGCCATTGGAGACGACGTCCACTTTGTGACCGAGCTTGACCACGAGCCGCTTCATCAGGTTCTGGTTCAGTGCGTTGTCATCGGCGATCAAGACGCGCAGAGAGCCCGGCGCGGTCTCCACCTCGCGCGCCGGTGCGGGTTCGCCATGAGTGCCGACCTGGATCATCACGTCGTGGAGCGTGCGGGGCGGCACCGGCTTCGTGAGCATCGCCTGGATGACCCCGCTGTCGGCCGCCGCCGCCTCGCCTGCGCCGGGGGCGCCTGATGCGATGAGCACGATAGGCATCTGGTCGGGCCGCCGCAGCTTGCGCAGCGCGGCTGAGATCTCAAACCCATCGACCGCCGGCGCGCGGTGCTCGATCAGCGCGATGTCGAACGGCCGGCCCGCCTGGATCGCGGCGAGCGCCTCTTCCGGCGTGGCCGAGGTGGCGTTGGCGCCCCACTGCTCGACCTGGAGCGTCAGCACGCGCTTTTCAGTCGGATCCGCCGCCACCACGAGGACCCGCATCGCTTCGAGCGTCATCTGCGTGGTGGCGACCGACGCGGGCATCATCTCCGCGAGGATCGTGAAGTCGAAGGTGGTGCCGGCATCCGGGCCTGCCTCCACCCCACCCTGCTCGACGCGCAGCTCGCCGTCCATCATCTCGACGAGCTGCTTCGTCGTGCGAAGGCTCAACACCGCGAGGCGGTCGCCTGGCTCGAGCCGGTCGTACGGCCCGGTGACGCCGTCAAGGCCGCCGCGCAGGATGCGGGCCGGCACTCCGCGCCCTGTGTCGCGGATCTTGAAGTGCAGCGCGACGAGGCCACCCTTCTCTTCGAAGCTGAGCTCGACGCCGATGCCGCCGCGATAGGTGCGATCGACGGCCGCGTGCAGCAGCGTCAGCAGGATCTGCTCGAGGCGTCGCGAATCGCCGATCACGACGTTGGGCAGGTCAGGGGCGGGATTGAAGGAGACGTCCAGGCTGCGGGCCGCCGCCGCGTCCGCGATGAGCGCGAGGCAGCTCTCGACCGCGGACCGCACGTCGAACGGATGCAGCGCCAGCTCGAACCCGCCGCCCTCCATCGTGGCCGCGTCGAGGACGTCGTCCACGATCCGGGCCACCTCCTCGGCCCCGGCCTCGACGATCGCGGCCAGCTCACGTTCCTCGCTCGTCTCGGCCCCGGACGACAGGAGGCCCGCCGCGCCAACCACGGCGTTGAGCTGGTTGCGAAGCTGGTGTCCGACGTCGGCCAGGAGCTCCGCGTCGACGGTGATCACGCGGTAGTGCCCGTCGGCCTGTGCCTTTTCGGGCGGGACCAGCTCACTCATCAGTACAGCTGCTCCATCGCGGGCTGATCGGTCGCCGCGAACATCGACGGTGGCAGCTCGACGCCGTTGCTCTGGAAATGCGCCTGGAAGTTGGAGCGCTGTCCGGTAGCGGTGTGATAGCCGACCGCGCGGCCGTCCGGGGTCACCGCGACCTGGCGGAAAGCGAACATCTCCTGCAGCGCGATCTCGCCGTCCACCATCCCCAGCACCTCCGCGACGCTGACTATCTTGCGGGCTCCACCGCGCAGCCGTTCCGTCTGCACGACGACGTTGATCGCCGACGCGATCTGTCCGCGGATCGCGCGCGAGGGAAGCTCGCTTCCGGCGAGAAGCACCAATGTCTCCAGCCTGCTGATCGCGTCGCGTGGGTTGTTGGCGTGAAGCGTGCTCATCGAGCCGTCGTGGCCCGTGTTCATCGCCTGGAGCATGTCCAGCGCCTCGCCGCCGCGCACCTCACCGACGATGATCCGGTCCGGCCGCATGCGCAGAGAGTTGCGCACGAGGTCGCGGATCATGATCTGTCCGCGGCCTTCGACGTTGGCGGGCTTCGACTCGAGGCTGATCACGTGCACCTGCCGCAGGCGCAGCTCGGCGGCGTCTTCACACGTGACGATTCGCTCGTTGCTCGGGATGAAACCGGACAGCACGTTGAGCAGCGTCGTCTTCCCCGAACCGGTGCCGCCCGAGACGATGACGTTCAAGCGCGTCCTGACCGCGGCGTCCAGGTACTCGAGGATCGCCTCGCTCGAGCCGCCTGTGGTCACGATCTTCTCGGGCGTCAACACCTCGCGGCCAAACTTGCGGATCGTCAGGCACGGACCGTAGATGGCGACCGGAGGGATGACGACGTTGACGCGCGAGCCGTCCTTCAGCCGCGCGTCGCACATCGGCTCCGACTCGTCGACGCGGCGGCCGATCGTCGAGACGATGCGGTCGATCACGCGGCGCAGGCTCGCCTCGTCCTCGAACGCGAGGTTGGTGAGCTCGATCTTGCCCCGGCGCTCGACGAAGATCTGCTCCGGCCGGTTGACCATGATCTCGGTGATGTCGGGGTCGCGCAGCGGCGCCTCGAGCGGGCCGAGCCCGATGACCTCGTCGAAGAGGATCTCGACCAGCCGCTCGCGGTCGATCGCGGTGACCAGCGCGGCGGGCGGCTTGGCGCGGAAGTGGTCCTCCGTGAGCTGCATCAGCAACCGCCTGATCCCCGCCCGGTTCGTGATGTCGATGGCGGCGGCGTGCCGGCGCAGCAGCTCCGCGTGGATCTCCGCCTTCGCCGCCGCCAGGGCCGGGCTCAGCGTGCCCGGCGCTTCGACCGGCCGCAGCGGGGCTTCGACCGTAGCCGTGGCGACCGGGATTGCGCCCTCGCGCGGCGCGGCGCGGCGTTCGACCGGGGCGATCGTCGGCACGCCGTCGACCGGCGTCTGCGGTCCACTCACGGGCGCCTGGGGCCCGGTCACCGGTGTCTGCGGCGCAGTGGGCGACTCCACCGTGCCAGGCGCCTGCTGGTACCGGCGGTCGAAACGCTCCGACAGCTTCATCGAGGCTTGCCCACGGCCCGCCGGACAAGCCTGCGGTGCGCCCTTTCTGCGGATAGCTTGACGGCGGGATCGGGCTCGGACTCCGCGAGGCGCTTCAGCCCGTCCGCGGCCGAGCGGTCGGCGATCATCGCCAGCGACTTCGTCGCCGCGACGCGGACCTGCTTCGGCCATCGCCGGTCGTGGGCGATGCCCAGCAGCGCCGAGACCCTCAGGACGTCCCGGCGGAGCCCGCAGGCGAGGACCGCGGCAAGCGCCGTGCGCTCGTCCTTCGGTTTGCGTAGCAGGCCTTCGACGTCGAAATCCGTGGCAGCCAGCGAGAGGGCGATCGCCAGGCGGTAGAGGGGGATCATCTCCGACCGGGCCATCAGCGCGTCGACCGCCCGGGTGCCCCGTATCTGGGCCATGGCCCGGACGGCGGCGTCGCGCACATGCGGGTTCGGATCCACGATGAGGTCGTCGATCCACAGGACCGTCTCGGTCAGCCGGGCGGCTCCGCAGATGCGGGCGGCCCCCGCCCGGGTCATCGGGTCCGGACTCGCGAGCGCGTTGACCAGGTCGTCGTGGACGTTCGAGCGGCGGAGCAGGTCGTGGACCATCCAGTGGCCCATCAGCCCGACGCCCGGGCGGTCCAGGGCCGCCCAGAAGACCCCTGCCACCGCGAACGGCTCGGCAAGCATCTCGCCGGCGGTGACATTGAGGACCGAGGCACGCTCCCCGGCCAGGGCGCTGTTAAGCACTCGGTCAACGCGCCCGGCCACCCGAGACCGGCCGGCGGCGCGCGGTTGGGCCGTCAGTACGGGCCTTGTACTTGAGCCGTTGCTGCGTTGCGGGGAGTCCATCTGAGGGGGGGTTGGTACAGTATCGGCGTTTTGAACGCCCGTGAGGTTCATGAAACCTTACAGCGGGCGCGGGAGGAAGAGAGAGGTCAGGTGGGCGCCCGCGGCAGCGAACCCGCCGGAGAACAGGCGCCGTCGGCACTCCAGATGCGGATGCGCATCCTGGAGATGTCCTCCGTTTTCTCAGAGCTAAACGACGGCGTTTTGCGGGCGCTGGCCCGCAGGATGCGCCCGGTCGGCCTGGCCGCCCGGGACACGCTCAGGCTGGGCGGCCAGGGTGGTGACATCGTGGTCTTTCTGGCCTCCGGCCAGGCCGAGGAGTCGATCACGGACGCCACGGGAAAGGTCCTGATCGCCCGAAGGCCGAGTCCGGGGGACATGGTGATCCTGCCGGCTCCCCGGACCGGAGGGCGATACGTCACCAACATCTACGGGCTGACCGAGGCGACGCTCCTGACCCTGGACCGGGACGGACTGCTCGAGGGCCTGGGGCCCGAGGTGGAGAAGGTGGCCTTGACCCTCGACAAGCTGTGGGAGCAGGAGCTCTCCGCCGCGGCCGCGATCGAGGCCCAGACCGCCTCTCGCACGGTGGCACCCATCGTCGCCTTCTTCTCCGCCAAGGGGGGGTCGGGCACGACCACGCTCGCCATCAATACCGCCGCCGCCCTTGCGCGCAAGTTCCCCCGCCAGGTCCTGCTGGTCGACCTCGGCGCGCCTTTCGGTCACGCGGCGCTTTTCGCGGACCTGATCGCCACCGGCTCGATCGCCAGCGCCTCCAAGGCTGCGGCCGCGGACTTCGAGGCCGTGCTCCGCGGCAATATCGTCAACCACCGCAGCGGGATGGGCGTGCTGCCCGGAACGCTGCGGCCGGAAGAGGTCGACCTGATGACCGCGGAGCTGGTCGGCCGCGTTCTCGATGTGGTCGTTGCATGGCAGAAGGTGATCGTGGTCGACCTCGGCACCTCGCTTTCGGAGTCGGCTCTCGCCGTGATCGAGCGCGCCGAGTGCCTGGTCACCGTGATCCCGCCGGAGATCGCCGCCATGACTGACGCGCGCCGGTCGCTTGCGATCTTCCGCGACATCATGAACGTGCCCGACAACCGGATGGAGCTCGTGCTGAACCAGCGCACTCCCCACCCGCCGCTCGACAGGGCGGCCGTCGAAACGATCCTCGGCCGCAAGATGTCCGTCATCGTCGGCTTCGACGACTCGCGCCCGGAAGATTCCACCCTGGCCGGCGGGCTGGTCCTGCAACACGACCCATCGTCGGGGGTGTCACGCGGAGCGACCGAGATCGCGCGGGCGATCCTGACCAGCCTCAAGCTCGATGCGTAAGCGTCAGGGCGGCCAGGCGCTGGTGGAGTTCGCCATCGCGCTCCCTGTGCTCGTCCTCCTCGTCGCGGGCATGCTCGAGATGGGACGTGGCTACTTCTTCGCGATGGCGACCTCCGACGCGGCTCGCGACGGAGCGCGCTACGTAGCCGGCAAGACTTCCTCGACCAACGGGCCCGGCATCACGGCCATGTGCGACATCATCAAGGCCGACCTCGCCGCGGCGGTCACCCCCGCCTCCTCGATTGCGTGTGCCACGCAGGTCAACCACGCGCCGCCCTTCGTCGTGGGCACCGACTACGCAGCCCCGACGCCCGGACAGGCTGTTGTCGCGGTGTACTGCGGCTCCAGCGCGAACTGCACCGGTTCCATCCCCACGCTCTACCAGTCGGAGGTCGACGTCGCCGTGTACTACGGCTTCAGCGACCTCAATCTCCTCGGAGGCGGGATCACGATATCGGGGTCGAGCCGCGCCACGACGGCCTGGTGACCCTCGCGATGCGCCCACGCACACGCCGCCTCACAACAAGGTGGATGGCCGCTCAGACCCTGGTCGAGTTCGCACTCATCTCGCCGATCGTCCTGATCATGATCGGCGCGACCGTCGACCTCGGGCGCGGCGTGCTCATCAACACAATGCTCCAGGGCACGTCGCGCGACATGGCGCGCCAGGCCGCGCTCTCCTACTACAGCGGCTCGAACACGCTGCCCCCCAACTGCACAGCGCTGACCACGCCGTGCTCGCTCAGCCCCCTGCTGAACGTGGCACACAAGGCCGATCCGCTGGGAATGTCGGTCGTCTACCAGGACTCGGCAGGGATCAGCGCCGCCCCCGCATACGGCTCGTTCGTGGCCAACGCCAATCCGCTTCTCCCGGGCACCATCACGCTGGCCGGCGGCACGAACGCGAGCACCGTCTACGTCTTCATCTACGAGCTCGATTCGACGCCCGGTAACCCCAACCCACGATGGAGCTGTCCCACGTGCGCCGCGGTCAACGGCGCCGCCGTGCGCACACCGGGCCACCAGGTCGTGGTCGTCGACCTGAAGGTCCGATGGATGCCTGTGCTGACGACGTTGCTGGGCATACCGAGCGTCATCACCTTCGATTCCCAATCCGTCGAGCGGATGGAGTACTGAATGAGGGCCGTCCCTCCGGCGCGGACTCGCTCGCAATCCGGGCAGCTGATGGTGATCGTCGCCGTGTGGCTCGTCGCGCTGATCGGATCGGCCGCGCTCGTCCTTCTCGTCGGGTCGGTCGAGTGGCAGCGCAACCAGCTCCAGCAGCTCGCCGACCAGGTCGCCCTCGACGCCGCGCTCAAGATCGGCGTCGGATGCGGCGCACCGTCGGCGACCAGCGTGATCACCGAGGCGGACAACTTCCTCGCCACCCAGCGCACTCGCACGGGCGCGCTGGGCATCGCGGCCGGCACGTGCGCCACGCCGTACACGGGGACCGACACCTTCGCGGGAGGTCTCAGCGAGACGGTGCATTACCCCTATCGTGCGCATCAGCAGCAGGTCGAGGTCATCCTCACCCTCTCCCTGCCGATCTCTTTCGGCAGCTACTTGGGCGCCCCGAACACGACGGTCACGCGCCGTGCCGTCGCGCAGCAGCTGAATGGCTCCACCGCCGCGGTCTCGGCGACGACGCTCTCGTGCACTGGCGGCCAGCTGAACGTCGGCGGCAGCATCGTGACGCAGAACGCGATCGCGCTCAGCGGCAGCTGCGCGGTCTACGCCCACACGCGCTTCGACGCCGCCTCGGGAACCTACTCCGACCTCGGCAACGCGTCCGTTTACGCGAACGGCCAGTCGTGGGTCGGTGGTGGCGGCCTGTGCGTCGCGGGATCGAACTCCGGCTCCAGCAACGCCGTCTGCGCTGACGGCTACGAGCTGTCGGGGCACACCGCGACGACTTGTGGGACGACGGGCATCAGCGCATTTCTGTCGGCGGGCGGCGCCGCGATCAACCCCAACCCGTGCGCCGCCGGGACCGCTCCCCGGCCGGTCGCCACCCTCTCGAACAGCCAGCCGCCTGACCCAAACACCGATCCGGCGGCGATCGCCTCCTTGAAAGGCACCGGCGCCGCCTGCACGCCGGGGGGCGTCTACCCGAACATCGTCGCCGGCGGGGTCACCTGGGGCACTGGCCTTGCCCCAGCGCCGGTCAAGGACGCAGGCGGTTACTGGCACTTCAAGCCGAGCTGCTACGGCTATCTCAACTTCAGCAGCCTGGCGGGCGGCATCTCCAACCGTCAGGTGGGTTCCGAAATCCCACCCTCCAACCACTTCATTACACCGACTCTGCCCGCGGCCAGTCAGGCGGGAACGCTGCTTGTCGTGGACCTTGCCGGCCAGGACGGGCTCAACTCGTTCGCCGGACCCGCGGGGTGGGTCCTGGCCTCGAGCGCCCAGCAAGCGGGCGAGGGCTGGAACCAGATCTGGTACTACCCCAACAACCCAGGCGGCGTCACCAACGCCACGTGGACCGCGCTGCCCGCCGCTCCCGAGGTCGTCGCCCAGATGACGGAGTGGAGCGGGGCGGCCACGCTGTTGCCACTCGATCAGATCGGCGTCAGCACCGTCGGCACAGCCACCACAACGACGACCATCTCGACCGTCGCCGCGACCTCCCAAGCCAACGACCTCGTGATCACCAGCGACGGATTCAAGGTTGCGGGCGGCACGTTCACTCGGGCCGGTGGTTGGAACAGCCTCACGAGCGATGTCAGCTTTGGGTTCGCATCCGAATACCGGCTCGACCTGCCCGCCGCCATAGCCAGCGAGACGGTGTCGACCAGCCAGGCCAGCCAGTGGTCGCTGGCGATCGCCGCCTTCAAACCGGCCGCGTCTCCAGGCGGCGCCGTGTTCGATCCAGGCCTCTATTACTTCAACGGTTCCGGTTTCGCGGGGGGCGGCGGCGTATGTCTGAATGGGGGAACGCTGCTCGCTCAGGATGTGACCCTCGAGTTCGTGAACCAGGCGGGTTTCAGCTCGGGGACCTGCGCGGTCGGCGGCGGCGCTTCCTGCGCCGGGGCCACGTGCCAGTTCGGGTCGACCCCCTGCTCGATCTCGGCCTGCCCCCCGAATGCGGCCGCGGACGCGGTCGGGGGCGGCTTCACGTGGTTCGCGGCCCCCTGCTCCCAGGCGCCCGCAGGGGACGCCGCCGCCTGTACGGGCTCCGCCTGGTGCCCGAGCGGCGACCGGGCGTGCTGGAACCTCCTGATCTGGCAGGCCTCCGGCAGCACGGGCCAGATCGCGATCAAAGGCGCGGCGGCCAAGCACTGGCTGCTGGGCTCGGTCTACTTTCCCGGCACCTGCACGGACACGGTGAACGGCACCAGCACCCTGGACGGAACGCTCGCCTGCGGCACCCTGACGGCGTCCGCGGCGGCGGGCGCGGGGACCGCCGTGGGCAGCGACTACGGGATCAACACGGCTGTGGTGGAGGCCGTTCTCGTCGAATGAGTTGCGTTCCGGCGTCCCTTTTGCGAGGCTTGCGCGGCAGTTAAGTGTCGATAGCCTCCTCCACACTGGCAAGGCCGCGCCGCGGACGGCTCTACATCGTCATCGGCGCCGTCCTCGCGGTGCTCGCTTTCGCGACGGCCGCGGGCATCGCCAGCCTTCCCCTCCTCCAGAGCACGACCGGCGGCACGAAGGTGGTCGTCGCGAGCCACGACATCAAGGCGCGGACGCTGATCCAGGAGTCCGACCTGATGCTCAGCAGCGTCAACCCCGCGCCGCCGGGAAACTTCCTTGCGGTGAAGGATGTCGCCGGCAAGGCCGCGAGAGTCGACATCCCCTTCAACTCGCCGGTCACGGCCAACCTGATCGCACCCTCCGGGGACCTGCTGAGCAGCACCGACCTCGCCTACCTCCCTATCCCCCACGGCTGGGTCGCGGTGACCGTTCCGACCAGCGAGCAGGTCGGCGTCGGAGGCTACATCCAGGCCGGCGACTGGATCAGCATGATCGCGACCCTCAACACCTCGATCTTCGGCCAGGCCCCGGGGTTCGCCTCCGTCCGGACGGTGTTCCGCGACGTCTACGTCCTCAGGGTCGGACCGGCGAGCAGCCAGGCCTCCACCGGAGCGGCGCTGACCAGCAGCCTCACCGTCATGATGACCGGCTGCGATTCCGAGCTGCTCTTCTGGCTCCTGAACAACGCCGCGATGAAGTACGAGCTCGAGTCGTACCACGACTACCAGACGGTGCCGACCCAGCCGTCGGACAAATGCCCAGGGCTCGCATCGGCCGGCGGCGTCGGGCCGCTCGAGGTCGACAAGCGCTGGCACTTCACGACCCCATAGCAAGTTGAGCACGGCGATCATCGTGGTCGCGGCGGTGGCCGCGATCGGCGTCGGCCTCGTCGTCTACGGATTGGTCCGGAGCCAGCAGCTGGCCGGCCCCGAGGCATCCGTGCGCGCCTCGTACCGCACCCTCGCCGACGTCCGCGAGCAGCTTCGCCGCCGGTTCGAGCCGACCGGGACGCCGTCGTGGATCCAGGAGGAGCTGCGCATCACCAGGCTACAGAAGGACCTGATCAGCGCCGACATCGAGCTGAGGCCGTACGAGTTCCGAATCCTGCAGGGTATCTCGGCCCTGCTCTTCGCGGTGCTCGGCCTACTCCGCTTCGGCTTCAACCCCGCCTTCGTCGTCCTCGCCGCCGTCGGATACATCACTCCTTACCTCTTCTTGCGCAACCGGCGCGGGCACCGGCTCCGCCAGTTCGACGTGGGCCTTCCTCAGGCCATGGACCTGATCGCCAACGCGATGAAGGCCGGCCAGTCGGTCGCCCAGTCGTTGAGCGCGGTGACCGACAACGGCAGGCCGCCCCTCTCCGACGAGTTCATGCTCGCCCGCCGCGAGATCGAGCTCGGCGCGTCGCTCGACAGCGCGCTGAACAACATGGTGAAGAGGATCGGGAGCGCGGACCTGAAGCTGATGGTCATGGTGATCACGATTCAGCGGTCCATCGGCGGAGACCTGCCCGGCATCCTCATCACGCTCGCCGACACGATGCGACAGCGAGCCGAGATGCGGGCCGAGATCATGGCCGCGACCGCTCAGTCGCGCGCGACCTCGCTCATCATCACGCTCCTCCCCATCGTCGCCGCCGCGATCCTCTACTTCATCGTGCCGGACTACTTCCGGCCGATCTTCTACAACCCGGTCGGTTGGGTGATCCTGGTCATCGCGGCCTTCCTGCTCTTCGTCGGCAACGTGATCACCCGGCGCCTGACGGCGATCGCATGACCGGCAGCCTTCCTTTCATCATCGGCGCGGCCGCGGCCGTCGGCATCTACCTGCTCGCGATCGGGATCATCGCCTCGCGCACCGGCGACGCGACCTCGCTCGCCCGCGAGCGCCTCGCGCGCCAGGAGCTCGGGCTCGGCCAGAGCGCGGTCGCGCTCCAGCTCGAGAAGCCGCTCGCTGAGAGGGTCATTGGCCCGCTTCGCCGCTGGCTCGACAGCCAGGCGATGCGCTTCACGCCGGACGCCGCGGCGGTGCACTACCGGCGCCAGCTCGATTTCGTCGGCAACCCGCTGGGCCTCGACCCCGCCGGTCTGCAGACGCTGCGCATCGCGGCCGCGGCCGGCCTCGGCGCCGTTGGCCTGGCGATCGGAGTGTTCATGGGCACTCCCGTCGCCATCGGCATCGCGCTACTCGTCGGCGTGGCCGTCGGCTTCTACGCACCGGTCCTATGGCTGGAGCAGGTCGTGCGGGAGCGGCGCACCGAGCTCGAGGCCTCGCTGCCCAACGCGCTCGACGTCGTCGCGATCAGCATGGAGGCGGGGCTCGGCCTGGATCGCGCCCTGGAGCAGCTCGTGAGGCACCAGGACGATTCGCTGACCCTCCTGGTCGCCCGGGCCCTTCGCGAGATCCAGCTGGGCCGCCCCCGAGCGCAGGCGCTCGAAGAGATGGCGGAGTCGACCGGGATCGACGACTTCACCTCGTTGGTGCGCGGCATCCTGTACGCCGAGAAGACCGGCGTGCCCATCGCCCGGACCATCGCGGCCCACGCGGTCCAGATGCGCGTCAAGCGACGGCTCAGGATCCGCACCGAGGCGGCGCGGGCTTCCCTGAAGATCCTGCTCCCCACCGTCGGGTGCGTGTTCCCGACCCTGTGGCTGATCCTTATCGGTCCGGCGCTGATCGTTGTACTGACCCTGGGCTCAACGAAGTAAAGAGGCGCGGGGGGATCAAGATCCCCCCGCGGAACCCCCCTTTGACATAGAGCGATGCCCGGAGTCGTAGCTGTGTCGCCTGGGTACGCCCGGAATGAATCCGGGCTTCAGCTCCACTCGGTTAGGTAAGGAAGGGGTTCATCTCTCGTTCGCGGCCGATCGTGGTCGCGGGACCGTGGCCGCTGTAGACGATCGTTTCGTCGGGCTCCGATAGAAGCTTCGAGCGGATGCCGTCCAGCAGAGCGGCCCCATCGGAGTTCGCGAAATCATGGCGGCCGATCGACCCGGCGAACAGCGCGTCGCCGGTGAAGAGATATCCGTCGATCTTCAACGAGACACCGCCCGGGCTGTGGCCCGGCGTGTGCAGGACCTCGAACTCGAGTGACCCGGCGCGAAACATTTCACCCTCGACGAGGCTCGTCACGTTCTCGACGCGTGTGGCGAGCGGTCCGAACTCCGTTCGCAGCGGCTTGCCCTCCGCGATGACGGACCGTTCGGCCTCATGCACCGCGACCGGGATCGGGCCGAACGCCTCGCGCAGCTCGTGCAGTCCCGCGATGTGGTCGATGTCCGTGTGGGTGAGGAGGATGGCCCTGACGCTGACGCGTCTGTCGCGCGCGAGGTCGATCATCTGGTCTGGGTCGAGGTTGGAATCGACGATCGCCGCATCGTGCGTCGCCTCGTCCTCGACCAGGTAGGAGTTGGTCCCCCACCGCCGGTCGGCCGTGACCTCGACGCGGACGCTCAAGATTCAGGAGGCTTCGCGCGCGACCGTGTGGACGTCCTTGACGCTCTCGAGCTTTTCCATCAGGCGCGAGAGCTGCGCCAGCGAGTCGATCTCGACCGTGGCAGATACGACCGCCGTCTTGTCGTCGTAAACGTGGACTTCCAGGGCGGACATGTTCACGCGGTTCTCCGCGACCACCGTCGCGATGTCGCGCATCAGACCCTGCCTGTCCCAGGCCTCGATCTTGATCGCGACCGGGTAGAGGTGGGTGGCGTCCGATTCCCAGTCGACCGGCACCATCCGCGCGACGTCCTGCGCGTTCACCGCGTTGATGCAGTCGGCCCGGTGCACCGTCACGCCCTTGCCGCGTGTGATGTAGCCGGCGATCGCGTCGCCGGGCACCGGCTGGCAGCAGGTCGCGATCTTCGTGAGGATCCCCTTCTCGCCGCGGACCAGCACACGCGGCGACGGCTGGACCTGCGGTATCAGCGGGATCGTGCGCAGGTCACCGCCGGGCGTGTCGAGGTTGAGCGCCATGCGCATGACGACCGAGTGCGGCGAGAGATCGCCGTAGCCGATGGCCGCCATGAAGTCGTCGACCGAGGCGTACTTGTGCAGGTTGGCCATCTCGAGCAGCTTGGGCTCGGGCAGGTCGGCCAGGTTCACGCGGTGCATGCGGTGCAGCTCTTTGTCCAGGAGGTCGTGTCCTTTGGCCACGTTCTCCTCGCGGCGCTGGCTCTTGAACCACTTGCGGATCCGCTCCTTGGCGGAGGCGCTCTTGACGAAGTTGAGCCAGTCGCGGCTGGGTCCGTGGGGTCCTTTCGACGTGAGGATCTCGACGATCTCGCCGTTCTGCAGCTCGTAGTCCAGGGGGACCATGCGGCCGTTGACCTTGGCGCCGATGCAGTGGTGCCCGACCTCGGTGTGGATGCGGTACGCGAAGTCCACGGGCGTCGAGTCGGAGGGGAGGTTGATCACGTCGCCGCGTGGGGTGAAAACGTAGACCTCGTCCTGGAACAGGTCGACCTTGACGGTGTTGAGGAAGGACTCCGCGTCGCCGACCTCGTTCTGCCACTCCAGCAAGCTGCGCAGCCAGGACAGCTTCTGGTCGAAGCTGCCTCCGCCTCCCCCCTGCCCGCCTTCCTTGTAGGTCCAGTGGGCGGCCACGCCGAACTCCGCGATCCGGTGCATCTCATGAGTGCGGATCTGGATCTCGATCGGCTCGCCCGTGTGGGTGATGACCGTCGTGTGGAGGGACTGATAGCCGTTCGACTTCGGCATCGCGATGTAGTCCTTGAACCGACCGGGCATCGGCTTCCACAGCGAGTGAACGACACCGAGCACGCCGTAGCAGTCGCGCACCGATTCGACGTGGACGCGGATGGCCGAGAGGTCGTAGATCTCTGAGAAGTCCTTGCTCTCGCGGGTCATCTTCTGCCACACCGAATAGATGTGCTTCGGGCGGCCGGTGATATCGGCCGTGATGCCGACCTTCTCCAGCTCGCGGGCGAGGATCTCCCGCAGGTCGGAGACCAGCGACTCCCGCTCGTGCCGCTGGCGGGCGATCCGCTTGACGACGTCGTCAAACGCCTCCGGTTCGAGGTTGCGGAAGGCCAGGTCCTCCAGCTCCCATTTGATCTGACCGATGCCGAGCCGGTGGGCCAAAGGCGCGTAGATGTCCAGCGTCTCGCGTGAGATTTTGCGACGCTTCGGCTCGGGCAACGGCTCGAGGGTCCGCATGTTGTGCAGCCGGTCGGCGAGCTTGATGAGGACGACCCGCAGGTCCTCCGCCATCGCCACCATCATCTTGCGGATGTTCTCCGCCTGCTGCTGCTGGTCGGTGCGCAGGGCGATTCGGCCCAGCTTGGTCACCCCCTCGACCAGACGGGCGACCTCGGGCCCGAACTCTCGCTCCACCTCCTCGGCCGTCAGGTTCGTGTCCTCGACCGTGTCGTGGAGTAGGGCCGCGGCAATCGTTGCCGAGTCGAGCTCGAGGTCGGCCAGGATCGCTGCGACCTCGAGCGGGTGGTTGACGTAATCCTCGCCGGACAGCCGGTGCTGGCCCGAATGGGCAGTGGCGGCGCGTTCAAAGGCCTTGCGGACCATCTGCTGACCCTTGGGGTCTAGGTGGTCGGCGATCCTCAGGAGCTCGGAAACCGTCAATTTGTGCCTGGCATGAAGTTTAGATTCGCTATCTAGCTTCCCCTTCCGAACACGAACCTAGACTTACTCGCCGCCGACATGAACTCAAACCGGGCGGTCCTGGGCCTCCGAATCGGGTTCTCGGCCGCCACAGCGCTGCTGATCCTGGTCGGAGCCTCGCTCAACGCGAGCGGGCGAATCGGCTGGGCGACCGGCTTTGCCGGCCTCGCCGGGCTCCTCGCGCTCGCGGCCGGCATCGTGTACGACAAGTGGCGCCTGTCCGCGCCTGTCGGCGGGGCTGCGGTCGTGTTCACGCTGGTCATCGCCCAGTTCAACCCGAGGCAGGGCGACCTGCTCCTGCAGCTGGCCGGCCTGGTCCTGTTGGCGGTTGCCGGCGGCATGGGGGGCATCGCGTATCGCCGGATCACGGAGACGATCCAGCGGCAGGCGCAGGAGCTGGAGCAGAAGCAGCGCGCCTTCCTCGCCGCCACCTCGGAGGTGGACGAAGCCGCGCCGGGCGACCTTGCCGCCCTGACCACGAACATCGCGCGCCAGGCCGGAGCCGACCTCGCGTGCACCTACGTCGTGTCGCCCGACCAGCGCCAGTTCATCCCGCAGGCGCCTGGGGTCGGGCTCGAGCACCTCCATCCGGTGGCGCTGAATCGCCAGCCCAACGGGGCACGTCCGCTCATGTCGTCGATCGAGAAGGGCCAGGCATTTACCGCGGAGGGCGCCCGCGGCCTGGACGAGCTGTTCAACTACCTACCCGAGGACCTGCGTGTGGAGAGCACCCTCGCCGTACCCATGCCGATCGGCGATCGCGTCGGCGGCTTTGTCGTGCTCGGCAGAAAGACCGGGGCTTTCAGCGAGGACGACCGGCGCGTCGCGACGACCCTGACGCTCCGCGCCGGTTCGCAGCTCGCCAACGCGCACGCGGTGGCCCTGTCGCAGAAGGAGTCGGCGCGTTACTCGGTGATGAACGAGCTGGTCAAGGACGCCTCCGGCAAGACCATGGCCGAGGTCCTCGAGCTCGTGCTGGAGCGTGGCAAGGAGGTGATCCACTACGACGCCGGCCGGGCCGTGGTCTTTCAATCCGACGAGGTCCCCTACGACGTTCAAGACGAGCCGTTGGGGCGGGTACGCAACGGCGAGACGGTGCTGCGCAACGCCGTGACCGAAGAGCAGCGCACCTTCAGCGGGCTGAGGCTCGAGACGCACGCGGTCACTGTCAACGAGGCGCTGACCCCCATCCGGGGCAAGACCGGCGTCATCGGCGCGCTGTGCCTCGGCCGCCGCGGCACCTCGAGCTTCAGCCAGCACGACATCGGGGCGCTCGAGGAGCTCGGTTCGATGGCCGGCGTGGCGGTGGAGAACTCGCGCATCCTGCAGGTCGTGACCGGCCAGGCGTCGCGCCTCGACACTGCGCTCGACGCCCTGGGCGAGGTTTCGCAGGCCCTGACCACGGTCACGCAGGGGCCCCGCGTCCTGGAAGAGAAGACGCTCGAGACGGCGATCCGCGTGACGAGCGGGGCGGCCGGTCTCCTCACGCGCACCGGCCCCGACGGACAGCAGGCGGTGTTCCTGTCGCGTGGCTTTCCGCAGTCTGTCGAGGGTCTCGAGATCCAGAACGGCCAGGGCATCGTCGGGGCGGTCATGCTGAGCCTGCGCGCCACCGCGGTGAGCGACGTCGATGCGAGCTCGGATCTTGCCTCTCCTCCCGACCTGCGCGCACACGGATTCCAGGCCGCGATTTGCACCCCGATGCTGGAGGACGGTCGCCTCTGGGGAACGATCTCGGTCTTCGACACGAAGAAGCGCGAGTGGACCGCCGACGACCAGCGCGTGCTCGCCACGCTCGGCAACCAGGGCGTCGTCGCGGTGCGCAACGCCGAGCTGTACGAGAACAATCAGCGGAGCATCTGGGAGCTTCGCAGCCTGCAAGACGCTCTGCAGGCCGCGACCTCCACCCTGGACCTGAACCTGGTGCTGCAGCAGGTGCTGGCCGGCGCCGCCAACGCGTCCTCGGCCCAGATCGGCTGCCTGGCCCTCGACGACGGCGGCCGTCTCGTGCTCAAGAACGGCTTCGGGACCGACCAGGTCACGGCGGAGAAGCTCGCCCTGGGCCTCGGCGGCGACATCTGCAAGCTCGTGATGTCGACAGGCGAGCCAGTGATGGAGGCGATGGAGCGCGACTCGAACAATGACAGCCCGCTGAACCCTCGCGCCGTGCTGTGCGTGCCGATCACGCTGCGCGGCAAGCCGCTCGGCGTCGTCTTCCTCGCCAACTACCAGGTCGGCCATGCGTTCACCGCCGACCACCGCAACCTGGTGACCGAGCTCGCCGCGCAGGCGGCGGTCACGATCGACAATGCGATGCTCTTCAAAGACCGCGAGGAGGTCATCCTCCTCGTCCTCGAGGCGGTGGCGCGAACCGTCGACGCCCGCGACCCTTATACGCGCGGACACTCGGAGCGCGTGACTCAGTACGCGTCGATGATCGCTCGACAGATGAAGTACGCGCCCGACGATCCGGCGGCGTGGGTCCGGCTCGAGCGCGGCGGGCGGCTCCACGACATCGGGAAGGTCGGCGTGCCCGACGCAATCCTTTCCAAGACCGGCAAGCTGACCGACGAAGAGTTCACCAAGATGAAGAGCCACACGACGGTCGGATACAACATCCTGCGCGACTTGAAGATGCTGACGGACGAGCTCGTGATCGTCCGCTCACATCACGAGCGCTACGACGGCAAGGGCTATCCGGACCGGAAGAAGGCCGACGACGTGCCGATCTTTGCGTGGATCGTCAGCGCCGCCGACGCCATCGACGCGATGACCTCCGACCGGCCTTACCGCAAGGGCATGTCGCTCGAGGTCGCGCTCGACCAGGTCCGCCAGGGGGCGGGCACGCACTTCCATCCCGACGTCGCCGAGGCCGTCCTCGACGCGGCGCAAAGCGGAGCGCTCAAAGTGATCCCGCAGGAATCCATGTTCCGCGACGCCCCGAAGATCGGGGCATTCGAGAACCCTACCTCCTGATTCCGCACCGCTGACGCCAGCGGCCCCATTCGCGACTGCCCGAAACACTTCGCTGGCGAGTCGGCTCAAGGGGTCAACGCAACACCTCATGAAAAGCAGGCAAGGT
>WNFB01001096.1_pt1 | contig 22706 bp, 18 predicted proteins | sample 5400501 | NCBI WGS metagenome assembly WNFB01 (sample SAMN13153341, study PRJNA577476) | soil metagenome | isolation source: 200 cm saprolite under Douglas fir tree site 2 hole 1 | place: USA:California | collected 2015-04-18 | reverse complement strand
CTTTTGCTGCTTTCCCCATGCTGGTGCGCTCTCTTCAGCGTCTCTGCCGTAGAGGTGGAAGGATCGTTTGGACGGAAGCCAATATGCCGTTTACGACCAGCAGCGCCTGTATCCGTTTCACGCGCATCGTCGCACGCGCTATGCGGAAGGCGGAACTGGCTCCATGCCCCAATCCGCTCACCGTTGGAATTACCGCCCAGATGGCGAACTGGCTGCAAGAGGCCGGGTATCGCTCGGTGCAAGAGGTGAGTCCGGCCATTGATGTCTCCGCAGGTGCGGAAGCGCACTTCACCTTTGTCGAACAAATCAGTGCGTTCTCCTATATTATCGAACCGTTCCTGCTCAAGATGGGGGGAACAACCCCTGAAGAGTTAGATGTCTTGCGGAACCAGATGGCGGCGGAGATGCGTTTGAAGGCGTTCAGTGGGAAGGTCTTTCTCAAGAGTGTTTGGGCTGAACGGGCCTGATACTGAGAGAAAAGCTTTGCATCGTTCTCGGCTAATACGATACACTCTTTTGACAAACTGGCAGCTTTGGTTGCCGTCTCTCTCCTTTACACAATATACTACTATTGTACGGTCTATCTGGACAATTGTACATGCAAAGAGAGGGAATAGATATGCCGAAACGTGCCCGCGTCGCATTGAAAGTGAACGACCTCGCATCCAGCCTCACCTTTTACGTCGATCGCCTGGGCTTCCAACTCATAGAGAGCCAGCCGGATGCTGATATGGCCGTTGTTCTCGCTCCTGATGGTGACCTCATCTTGTTAGCCGGGCCCGCGGTTGAAGATGTAAAGAGCCATCTGGATGAGATATGCGTCGTTTATAAGCCAGGAGATACACTCGATTTCTCAGAGGAAAACCTCGATGCGCGCCTTGCGGCTCTTACCGCGCGCGGCCTGACCGATATCCATCAGGAGCAAACTGACGAGGGCGACCGCAAGCTGACCATCAAAGACCCAAGCAACTATACGATTAGCTATATTCAGCGCGTGCAACGCTCTCCCCAGGAAACGATAGCGCGGTATATTAGGGGAGGAGACGAGGTAGAAGCTGCCCTGGCAGGGTTAACTGAAGCCGACCTCGATCTCACCCGCGCCCCAGAAGAGTGGTCGATCCGCCAGATTGTCCACCACCTTGCCGAAACCGATTCCATGTTCCTGATGACCTTAAAGTCGGCCCTTGCTCAGTCCGGCAGTACCTTTATCCGCAACCCCTACGACCAGGATCACTGGGTAGAAGCGCTGGCCTACAAAGAACGAGCGATCGAGCCATCCCTGGCATTGATCAAAGCCACGCGCCGGCATCTAGCACAACTTTTACAGCATATCCCCGATCACTGGGATCGGTATATTCTGCTGAAATTCGCGAGCTGGGAGGGCGAGGGGGACAAGGTAACTGTCGGAGAATTGCTGGACGGCCTGAACTGGCATCTTGCAGACCACTGCGCAGAGATTCATGAGACACGCCGCATTCATAGTCGCTAAAACAACAGTGCCTTTCGCATGAACATTTACGTGAACTATAGAAATGAGTATACTAGCCTATGCCAGACCATCACACACTCTTCAACATACAGGGGCAGACCGCTGTGATCACCGGCGGGAGCGGTGGGCTTGGCAGTGTAATGGCCCGCGCACTGGCTGCGGCTGGTGTGCGTGTTGCCGTTATCAGTTTGCACGGCACTTCATCGGCCAAAGTGGTTGAGACCATACGAGCGGATGGCGGGGAAGCGATTGGTATTGCCTGTGACGTTATGGATCGTGCTGCTCTTGAGCAGGCTCGTGAAGAGATTTTGAGAAGCTTCGCCTCTATCGACATTTTGATCAATGCGGCTGGTGGCAATCAGCCTGGGGCAACGACCTCTCACGAGGTATCTTTCTTCGATCTGGATAGACAAGCCGTTGATACGGTTTTTGACTTGAATTTCGCGGGGACGTTCCAGAGTTGTCAGGTCTTTGGGAGGAGCATGGTAGAGCAAGGACATGGCTGTATAGTGAATATCGCCTCTATGAATGCGCTGCGTCCGTTGACCCGAATACCGGCCTACAGCGCAGCGAAGGCAGCAGTGGCAAATTTCACCCAGTGGTTGGCGGTTCACATGGCACAGGACTATAGCGTTCAAATACGAGTGAACGCAATTTCCCCTGGTTTTTTCTTGACCGAGCAAAATCGCTTCTTGCTCACCGAAGCTGAAACAGGTACGATGACTCCACGGGGGCAGACAATTATCGATCATACACCGATGGGACGATTAGGCGCACCGGAAGATTTGGTAGGGACGCTGTTATGGCTGGTGAGTCCGGCTTCGGCCTTCATTACAGGAACGGTGATCCCTGTTGATGGAGGATTTTCGGCATTTAGTGGCGTATAGAAGCCAGAGTCATGTATTCAATTGTTGCGGTAGGATTTGCTTCTACAGCAGCAAATCCTACCGCAACAAAAAACTCTTGCGAACTGCGAACCCCCAGTGGGCAATAAGAGGTCAAAAACAGAGATCTGAGTAATTACAAAACGCTTTCTAACGGCGTGAGTGCAAAGAAATAACTTGAAGCTTCCACCTTAAGATCCTTCCCTTGTTTTGCATGGCCGGGCTGCCTGTTTTGGTTAACGCTTCCATTAAAAGCATTGTCTGAGGCAGGAGACTGACATCTTTTTCCGCCAGATCGACCAGTGCCTGCATCGAGCACGCCTTAACTCGACTGCTCACATCATAGAGGAAGCCAAGCAATAGCTCATAAAGAGCTGCCCGCTCTTCCCGATCTACTTCTAAGCGAGGAATCATCTGGGCAACATGCCAGCGCACTTCCGGCTGTTCGATCTTTGCGACCTGTTTGATGAGCTTCTCTTTGTAGGGTTGGAGAACGCCTGGCTGCTTCTCCGTGATCTTCTCAGCGGCATCGGCGCAGCGCATTCTGAGCAGAGAATCATCACTGAGCATACCGTCGAAGACAACCCCAAATAGGGCAGGGTCGTGCATGACGTCTGCTACAACTTCGTCGACCCTGCCAATCGAACGCCGGTCGCCTCCGACTAACTTTTCTAATTCTTCATGCATAACTTTTCCTCACATTAAGCTACATCATTTACTTTCCTTATAATAGTTTGCTGAAGACTCCCCCGGCTAAAGCACGGGAGGTTCTGAGCCTTCGTTCCACGCTTCCAACCTCCCTCGTTTGAAGAGGAAGATTGGCTCTGGTGTCGGTTGACTCAGACTTTGGGGCTGACGCGCTCTGGCACGAGGAATACCCATGCTTCGGGGCAAGACCTGCCCCTCTTTCGCGCGTTGCAACAGACGCTCTTGTGCAGCCCGCAGGCGCGTCTCCGCACCATCCCAGGGTACTACGTACCGGGCACAAGAGGGAAGATCGTTTGCCGAGTCGAGATAGGCAGCCAGAAACGCGGAATACAGGTCTCGTTGAATGGGACCCACTCCACACTCGCACACATGCCAGCGCTGCGAGAGCAACTTTTTGCCTGTCTGGCCACAGCCGTGGCAAAATTGCGACAGTTTGGTGCGCTGCGTCTGCACTTCGATCAGGGTGCCGCCCGTGCTTGCAACGGTGCGTCTCAACAGTTCTATGAACATCCCTGGGGCGCGCAATCCAACGCTGCGACCATACTGTTTCTGCCACGCTTTATAGCTGATTTTCTCGATGATGACGGTCTGGCCCTGGCTCGCGATCTCGTGAACCTTGCGGCCATGAAGGCTTTTGCGGTGAGCAGCCAGCTTGCGTTCCTTTTCCGCCTTGCGGCGTCGGGTCCGCTCGTATCCGCGACTGGTCTTCCACTGGAGGCGTTTGTTTCCCGGTGTCTTGATCCGCCCTTTGTCGTCGTAGTGCTCGGGATTCGCCGCTCGCCTTTGCCGGTCCATCTTGCGCTGCAGGAGGCGAAGCTGCTTCTGGTTGGGGACGAGTTCTTCACCCAGCGTCTCCAGACTCGCTGCTCCTTGCCGGGCAACCAGGGCGATGGTGGATGGTCCCAGGTCCGCACCAATCGTGTCGCTTCCCACCGTATGCTTGGGCTTGTGATAGGGCACCCCACAGAGGGCCAGTTGCACGAAGTAGCGGTAGCCCTCACCATCGGCTCCTTGGGCTCGGCAACTGGAGGCGCGGCGTCGGATTAAGCGGGCGTACTTGATCTTCTGGTCCAGACCATGTTTGACGACGGGATCGTTCCAGTCAATGAGAGCCTGAAGCTGATCCTCTTTCCACATGAGGTAGCCTTGATGGCCTTCTTCTGGCGTCTCCAGCACAAAGCGCAATCCCGTATCATTGCGTTTGTTCTCAATACTGTCGAGCCTGCGCGCCTTGCTCTTGAAGCGCACCCGGCGGGCTTGCCCCAGACACACCCGATTGAGAGCCCGATAGGCCCTTGTGGCGAGCGTTTGGGCCAGCACGGCATCCAGGTGCCCGGCAAAAAAAGGGCAGCGAGTAGTTTTGGCATATTGATGCAAGGCGTATTCGCTAAAGCCATACTGTTGCCGCAGGGCAGAGTAGGCGGCGGTTCTGTCCTGCTTGTGGGAACGGGGGATGACCTGTGCTGCTTGCCAAGCGGGATCAGCCTTCATCCGACGCAGGCGGCTCTGTCCTTCGGAGAGCACGGCATTGTAGAAGAGACGTGCCATTTCCAGATGCGCTCGCAGGCGTTTAGCTTGCCCTGCCTCGACCGTAAGGGGCAGTTCGAGCAGAAACGTCGGTGTCTTCTTTTTGGAGTGCTTGCGCTCTCCACATGCCTTGGTGCCCATCAGCTTCACGCTTTTCTGAATGTAGAACGTCTATTCCAATCATAGCAGGCCGGAACCCCTCTGTCAAGCGGCGTAGTGTGCTCGTGCGCTCCCCTCGCCTCCCCAAAAAAGGAACGGCGCTTCATCCCCCGGATCAATCACAGGGGCTTTCGCGCTCGGTTTTCTGTAATTATTGCACCCTGGTATGACCCAAGTTGCACGGTAATCGCCCCCTGCACCACTGTATACTCCTTTTTCCCCAATTCATCCTGTAGCTGTGTCCCTTCGGGCCAGCAGGGCTGCGAGCCGCGCCCGCTTGCCTGCAAGGGAACAGCGACCTTTTGGGTCTGCGGGCTGTTATTGAGTACGACCAGCACCACATCACTACCGGGTGGTGCGCCATCCATGGCCAGCTCTCCACGTAGATAGGCGTAGACGCCACTTTCGTTCTGTGCCAGGCATGTCCAGACGCCATCTGCTCGCAGCGGGGCATGTTTATGTCGCAGCGCAATTAATTGCCGGTAATGTGCCAGCATCTCCTGATCTTGTAGCTCTGGCTCCCACACCATCGGGCGCCGGCAGTCGGGATCAGGACCGCCCTCCATACCCACTTCATCTCCATAATATATCATGGGTGTTCCTGTGTAGGTCAGCAAGAAGGTCGCGGCCAGGTGCTGTTTGCGCTTATCCCCGCCGCACATGGTCAGATAGCGCGGCGTGTCGTGCGTCGAGAGGGGAGAGAGCAAGGCCGAAAGCACGGGCGTGGGGTACCAGCTGCGGATATGCCCTAACTTGCGGTCAAAGGTGGTGGTGTCCCATCGTCCTGATGACCCTATGCCGAATGCCGGTGCCTGCTCACCCGCCGCAAAGTAGCTGAGCATGGCGCGGTAGAGCGGATAGTGTTGCACGCCGTCAAACTGGTCGCCCATTGTCCAGCGGGCTGCCTCGTGTTCCACCTCGCCTACGATATAAAGGTCGGGGTTGATTGCCCGCATTTCACGCCGGAAGGCTCTCCACAAACTTGGATCGACCTCTCCCGCCACGTCCAAACGCCAGCCATCGATCCCCATGCGCGTCCACTTTGCCGCCGCGTCAATCAGGTAGTGCTGCACCTCTGGGTGGTGCGTATTCAGCTTGGGCATATGTCCGTGGTGGCCGAACATGCGATAGTTGCGCTTGCGCCAATCCGGCGGAAACTCGTGTATATGAAACCAATCGACATAGGGTGACGCCTCGCCATTCTCAACTACGTCGCGCCAGGCGAAAAAGCCCGTGCCACAATGGTTATACACCGCATCCAGAACCACCCGCATGCCGCGTGCATGGCAGGCCTCAAGCAGTTCTCGAAAGGTCTCTTCCGTTCCAAAATAGGGATCGATTTTCGTATAGTCGTTAGTGTCGTACTTATGGTTAGAAGGTGACTCAAAGATGGGTGTCAGCCAGAGGGCATTGATGCCCAAATCCTGTAAATAGGGCAGGTGCTCCTGGATACCGGCCAGGTTGCCGCCCCAGAAATCGAACCATTCCGGCTTGCCCGGCCACTCTTTCGCCTGCGGATGGATATTTTCGCTGTTGCCATGAGCGAAGCGTTCTGGGAAGATCTCATAGAAGACAGCGTCGCGTACCCAGGCCGGTACCTGGATGCGTTGCGACTCATAGAGGTAGGGCCAGTTGAAGAACCCGCGTAGCCAGCCAGCCTCGGTCGGGGTATAGCTGTAGCCATCTTCTGTATACCAGATCTCCTCGTACACATCTCGAATGTGAAAGCCGTAGCGCAACCGCCGATTCGGCTCGCGTAATTCCGCCTCCCAATAGTTGAAGACGCCATCGTCTGCCAGCCACGTCATCGGCGTCACCCGCTCCACGCAGTCCTGCGAACTACAGCGGTCGTTCCAGCGTACAAAACACTCGACTGTGTCGCGGCTACTCGTGCGCAGTCGTACCCGCATGGTATCCAGCCCATTGGTATAGGCGTACGCTCCGAATGGATGATGATAGATTGCTTCTGTGTTCAAAAAACAGCTCCTATTGTTGTCGCACGGTGGAAATCGGGAGTAACCTTAAGTACCTCGTCGTCAAGTTTAGCACACTCTGCTCCGATTAATGTAGTAAAACATATGCAAGCATCGCTTCACCACAGCTTTCGTTGTTGCTGTTTCATCCGTAGGTGCCTCAATGCCAGGGGCATTTTTGGTCTTACCCCGCGTCCGCAGCCAAGTTTCCGTCGTCGTCTGAGCCAATACCGTCGACGGCTTGATCTATCAGCCCGATCAAGCGAAGGGCTTCACCCAGGATACACAGCGCGGCGTTGTAGTCACGATCCTGCGCAACCTGATAATACGCACAGGTGGGGTTTTGGCAGAGAAAGATGCGATCAGACAACTCCATGTCTTCCCATTTCCACCCGCAACTATGGCAAGACTTACTTGAGGAAAAAAAGCGTCCCACCGCAATCACCTGCCCACCGCGCTGTTCAACCTTGCTTGTCAAAAGCGTCAAGAGTTTGCCGAGCGCCGCATCGGAGAAGGAGCGGGATAAGCGCCGGTTCTTGAGCAACCCTTTGAGGTTGAGGTCTTCAATGCCCACGATCCCGTAGCAGTTCGCAATCCTCGTGGTCAGTTTGTGAAGCATATCGTCGCGCATGCAGGCGATGCGATAGTGGAGCCGTGCGACCTGACGACGGGCTTTCTCACGGTTCTTTGATCCCAGGTTCCTTCGATGGAGGCGCTTATTGGCCTGACGCAGCTTGCCCAGTGCCGTTTTGAGGAATGCTTGGTTCTCGTATCCCTCGCCGGTACTTAAGGTTGCCAGCCGATTCAGACCAACATCGATGCCAACTACGGCTTTCCTCTGATCTTCCGGCGCGTTGGGCACTTCGACGGTGATGCTGATGAACCACCAATCTGCTGTTTTGGTCATCCGTGCCCCTGTCACTTTCCCTGTGAAGCGGAGGTTCTCTGCCATGTTGACCCATCCGAGCTTGGGGACCCAGACGCGATGATCGCCTAACTCGAATTGATCGTTGGCAAGGTAAAATGACGGTTTTGAGCGTTTTTTGCTCTTGAACTTGGGACGGCGAGCCTTTCCTTCAAAGAAGGCCGTAAACGCTTTTCCCAGGTCCAGAAAGGGCTGATCAGAGGCATTCTTGGTCACGTCCCAGGTCCAGGGGAATTGTTCCCGCCTGATCTCATTGAACTGCTTCTTTAACTTCAGCGCGGTCGGTTTCCCACCTGCTTCATACTGTCGATTCCACTCCGCCAGTGCCCAGTTCCACACAAATCTTGCTGTTCCCGCAGCTTTGGCAAAGTACACTGCTTGCTCAGGTGTTGGATTCAATCGAATCTTGTGCGCCTTGATCATCGCTTCTCTGCCTTTCCCAGAGCTGCTGCTCGGATGGCGTTTTTGTGCGAGCGTAACCCAGGAAGCCGAGCTGAAAAAACGGTCACAATGGCGATGAGGTCCCGTACCAACTCTTCTTCTGGCGAGAAGGCTTCGCCATTCATGACCGTAATGTCTGTTCCATGCCGCTCGCAGAAAGCTTCAAACCAGTCATAGCCAAAGCGAACAAACCGATCCTGGTAAGCAATGATCAGACGGCGAACCTGACCGAGTTCTATTTGCTCAACCACCTCATTGAAGCCTTTTCGTTTGTAGTTGAGCGCCGAACCAATATCTTCTATCCACTGGTCTACTTTGATGTCATGTTCCTGGCAGTAGGCACGAAGCGCTTCTTTCTGGATGGCAAGGTCTTTCTTCTGAGAGGGGGAGGACACGCGAACATAGGCAAGCACTTTCCCGTGCTCGGAGGAGATCAGCCCACGATACTGCAAATATTGCTCATGGGTGTAGTAGCGCCGATTCGTGGGGCTACGGAAGGCAGGCAGAATCCCCTTGCGGTCCCATTTCTGCAAGGTATTGACGGACTTTCCAATCAGTTTCCCAAATTGTTTCGGCGAATATGTATGCTCCATGCATATATTTTAACATATCATCACCTCTTTTTCAATACTGTTAAGAACTCTTATTACAATCTATAGAGGCTTGAGAAGAGTTTGAAATGAACAAGCGCAACAGGTGGGCCTTCGACACTGTCAAAGGCCCACCTGTTGCGCTTGTTTGTTAAAAAAGGGGAAAGCTGCAATTCAAGTTTTTTTCTCACGAGAAAAAAACTTGAATTGCAGCTTTCCCCTTTTTTATAATCTGGGATGACTCATAGTGATCGAATCACCGGCCTTCCAATCAGTAAGTAGAGCGAGTATCCCCCCACAATCAAGGCGCAGATGAAAACTGTCAACGGGCCACCGACTAAGGTTATCATACCGCTGGCTGGGAAATCGCCAAGCGGGCGCACGCCCATGATGAGCAGCGTATTCAGGCTCATCACCCTCCCCCTCATCTGTGGAGCGACACGCAGTTGTGCCAACGTAATCACGGTTGCTCCCACACCATTTTGCGATATGCCAAATATGAGCAACGCCAGCAGGGAGAGCCAGAGAGTATGGCTGACAGCAAAGATGATCAGCGAGCTTGTCCAGAGGAAGAACGATACCAGGAGCAGGACGCCTTTATACTTGAAATCACCGAGCGAGGCGATGATAAATGCACCGCTGAGCGTTCCAAGGCCCGCTGCCGAGAACAGTAAGCCCAACTGAAAAGGATTGAGATGCAGGATTTGTGTCGCGAAGATGGGCAGGATCAGCGTATTGGAAGGGCCAAAGAAGAGCAGCGCTCCATATCCGGAGAGCACCCAGGGCAATGCCGGGTCACGCCGTATCGCTCCAAGGGCCGCACGGATAGAAGCAAGCATCGGACCGCGCTTTTCGGTACCCTGCTCAATGGCCTCTTGCGGCACATGGATGAAGTACAGGACGAACAGCACTCCGAAGAAGCTGATGCCATTCAAGAGGAAGTTCCCCGCGTACCCGGTTAACGATCCCATCAGCCCTATCAAGTGCCCGGCACTACCCAACAATCCGATGGTGATACCCGCCAGCGCGGGGCCAATGACTGCTGCCCCATTAAAGACCGTTGATTGAAGCGAGATGGCATTCATTAAATCTTTGCGTGACACCAGCATGGGGATGAGCGAGGAGCGCGTCGGTTGATCAAAACTCAAAACGGTGCCAGAGCAGAATGCGATCAGCACAATCATCCATACCTGGATAATGCCCGCGAGTGTCAAGATGCCGAGCAGGAAAGCAAGGCACATCGACAGGCTCTGCGTGATCAGCAGAAAGCGCCGTTTATCAACACGATCCGCAACGCTGCCTCCTACGAGGGCGAACAGAAAGAACGACGATGACTGAGCCAATGCGACGATACCAAGAGCCAGTGCCGAACCATGCGTAATTTGAAGAATGAGCAGGCTCTGAGCAACAATCTGCATCCACGTTCCCACAGATGAGATGATCAGGCTGATCCACAAAAGGCGAAAGTTGCGATACTGTAACGCGCGAAAGGTTTGCAGGCGTGGCTTCTTCTCCAGTGGTGCTTCGGGGCCTTCCGTATGAGGAACTGTGCTGCTCATCTAATGAAACCTATCTATCAAACGATATTTTTTCACAGTATACGACATCTCCCTTCGGCTCTGTAGAGCCTGTTTTACTCCTCACTGCCCGCCAGGAGGTTAGCAGTTCGCAAAAGTCTTTGTTGCAAAGTTTTGCAGCCTTTGGCTGCAAAACTTTGCAACAAAGACTTTTGCGAACAACATGAATAGACTTGTCGCTGTAGGCTGCGAGGAGACTTGAATAGTACCACGTTATCCTGGATTGACGTTACCAGGCTTTCAGGAATAGACTTACAATATATCCAAAAGGTATCTGTGGTCACAATGTAAAAAAGGAGATTTCTCATGGCAATTCCATTTGGACAGAATAGACCCCTCTGGGAACCCGCGGAGGAGCTAAAGCGGCAAGCGAACATTACGCGCTATATGCAGTGGCTCGCAAACGAAAAAGGGCTGCACTTTCACACTCGTGATGAGCTGTGGAACTGGTCGGTCAACAGGCTGGAAGACTTCTGGGCCTCGCTCTGGGAATATTTTCACATTAAGGCTTCTCAGCCTTACACCTCGGTCTTATTAGAGAGAAAGATGCCAGGAGCAACCTGGTTTCCTGGTGCCAGGCTCAATTATGCGGAACATGTATTTAGAAACGCTACGACCGATCACCCCGCTCTGCTTTTCCGTTCGGAACGGCAGCCGTTATTAGAGGTATCGTGGAGCGAGCTATATCAGAAGGTTGGCTCGGTAGCCAGGGCTCTGCGTGATATGGGAGTGCAGCGTGGGGATAGAGTCGTGGCCTACATGCCCAACATTCCAGAAACGCTGATTGCCTTTCTCGCCTGTGCCAGCATGGGGGCTATCTGGTCCAGTTGTTCTCCAGACTTCGGCACCAGCAGCGTGATTGACCGCTTCAAACAAATAGAGCCAAAAGTTCTCTTCGCCGTCGACGGTTATCAATATGGTGGCAAAACCCTCGACCGGCGTCCCATCATTGCGGAGCTGCGAAAATCCTTACCGACAGTGGAAAAAACTGTGCTGGTTCCTTATCTCTTCAAGGACGCCGGGCCTGAGCAAGCGAACCTCACCAATACCCTGGCATGGCCGGACTTGCTCCTGGACACCTCCGAAGTCATTTTCGAGCAGGTACCCTTTGATCACCCCCTGTGGGTACTCTATTCCTCCGGCACCACCGGCCTGCCAAAGGCCATCGTCCAGGGACATGGCGGCATCTTATTGGAACACCTCAAAAGCCTGGCCCTCGACATGGACCTGAAACCGGACGACAAATTTTTCTGGTTCACAACCACTGGTTGGATGATGTGGAATCTCCTGATAGGCGGGCTACTGGTTGGTTCCATGGTGCTGCTCTACGATGGCAGCCCGGCCTATCCCGACATCGGCACGCTCTGGAAGTTTGCCGAGGAGTCGGGCATGACCTTCTTTGGGGCCAGTGCGGCCTACATTGCCTCCTGCATGAAGGCTGAAATAGAGCCCGGCAAAATGTATGATCTGAGCAACTTGCATGGCATTGGCTCTACAGGTTCACCCCTACCGCCGGAGGGGTTCCAGTGGATATATGAACATGTCAAGCGAGATGTCTGGCTGGCCTCGGTCAGTGGAGGCACGGATGTCTGTTCCGCCTTCGTCGGCGGTTCTACTCTATTGCCAGTTTACTCCGGAGAACTCCAGTGCCGCTCTCTGGGCGCCAAAGTAGAGGCGTATGATGAGCAGGGGAAACCGCTTATTGATGAGGTTGGAGAGCTGGTCATCACAGGGCCCATGCCTTCAATGCCCCTCTTCTTCTGGAACGATGCCGAGGGGAAGCGATACAGGGAGAGTTACTTTGACGTGTATCCCGGTGTGTGGCGGCACGGTGACTGGATCATGATCACCTCCCGCGGCAGTGCCATCATCTATGGCCGTTCGGACTCCACCATCAATCGCCAGGGTATTCGCATGGGGAGCAGCGAGATTTACCGCATCGTGGAAGGTCTGCCAGAGGTGCTCGATAGCCTGATCGTTGGCGTCGAGTTGCCACATGGAAGATACTATATGCCACTTTTCGTCGTGCTCAAGGACAATGTAGAGTTGGATGATGTCCTCAAAGCGAAGATCAAGGATAGGCTTCGCCGTGGTATTTCCCCCCATCATGTGCCAGATGAAATTGTGGCTATTCCATCCGTCCCTCGCACGCTGAGCGGTAAAAAACTTGAGGTGCCGGTCAAAAAGCTCTTTATGGGCGTTCCTGTTGAGAAGGCCATCAGCACAGATGCTATGAGCAACCCACAATCCATTCAATACTTCATTGAGTTTGCCAACAAAGTCAGTACTTTGCGGGAAGGGAGCAAATAAAAGGGAACGGCGGGGTTCGGGTGCAAGACGCTGTCATGCACCCGAACCCCGCCGTTCCCTTTTATTACTTGTTGCTCTCTTGTTTGGGTTTAAACAGGTCTCGAAAGTTTCGCAACAGATTCTTCAAGAACGGAGCGACCTGCCCTTTTTCCCGGCTCATGGGATGCTGTAGGAAGAATTTGTATATCGCCAGGCTCGCGTTGGGCCCTTGCGGGTCGGTGTATGACGCCTGGGAATGGCCGCCTGACCAGGCGTGCCCCATCTTGTTGACTTTCCAGTATTCCTGGATGCGCTTTCCATGGCTATCGTTCCAGGTGCAAACCGAGTACGACCGCCCGCCGGGAACCTGGTCGAGAGTGCTGCTGCTGGGAGAGTTGAAATTCGCTATATAGCTGTCATGCGAGGCAAGCATATTTGTTTGTATCCATTGCCGCACGACCTGCTCGCCATTGACCAGGTTGACTGTATAGTCACCTGTACCGTGAAAAACAATCGTTGGGACAACACGGGCGTAAATTCCCATGACTGCATATGCCGCCTGCCCTTGCTGTACCGGGTCGGGTCCACCTCGCCGTGAAGTCTTCAAATAACTCTTTGCTGCCATGGCTGCTTGATACTCAAACCCTGTATGAACACCAATGGCTGCGAAGAGATCCGCATAAGTGACACCAAGGATCACAGCCATTGCCGCGCCTGCCGAGAGGCCAGCGACATAGATGCGTCTTGCATCGATCGTCCATTGAGCGGTGTTTTGCTGCATTGATTGGACGATGCCGGCGATAATGGCGGGCTCGCCGCTCCCGCGAAACTGATGAGACGGGTTAAACCAGTTCCAACACACTAATTTATTATAAGCCCTGGTCTGTTCTGGATATACCACGATGAAGTTATGCTCTTCCGCCACCTGATTCATTTGCGTGCCGGTCGCGAAATCTGCCGCCGTCTGTGTGCATCCATGCAACATCACCACAAGCGGCACGGCCACTCCAACCTGGTAATTCAGAGGAGTATAGACAGAATATGAACGGCTGCCAGCCGGGCTATTATATGAGTACTGTTGCCACATAAAATCACTACCAATAAAACAGGGTCGGGACTTGGGCTCGACCCTTTCAAAAGTTTACCTATGATTTACTAAGCGTTTGCCTCAGTGTATTTCTCGGTATATTCCTTAGCGTATTCCGCTGTTCGCTTGAAGTAGGAGAGGGGAGAGTAGAGGAACTTCACGTATGCATCCACTGACTCCTGAACCAACGTCTGGAACTGTGTCATCTGTTGCTGCGATTGTCCCATCAGCTCCTGCGTCAAAGCGGCAGTACTCTCCGCCTGGCTCTTGAGTACTTCAAGCCCGTTCACAAAAACGCTCTGGGCAAAGCGGGCGTTGCGCTCCTGGGCTGCAACAAGATTGTTCGTAATCGCCTGGAAGGCTCCCTGCTGTTGCTGGGGCTGATCAGTCAGCTCTCGCAGCAGCGTGCTGCTGTCTTCCGCCTGGCTCTTAAGCACCTCAAACCCCTGCTCAAACGTGTTCTTGACAAACCGTGTGTTGCGCTCCTGGGCCGCGACAGCACTGTCCGTAATGGCCTGGCCTGTCTCGCGGAGAGACTTGCCCAGATTCAGTGCTACCTCGTTAACTTTATTCTCTGCCATTGTATGTACCTTTCTTTTTCCTTGTAACGACCTGCTTTTAAGTAAGTCGTAACTTCTCACATTGCTATTCTTTCGCATCTATGCGCGCTTCGTTAAGATATTCATTTAACATCTATATGCATTATACACTTATATGCAAAGTTTGTCAAGAGGGGGTTGGCACAAATTTTCAGAGGATTGTTGCAAGGTCGGCATGGCTGAGGCAAGCGCAGCCACTACTATATACAGCGGGACGAACGGGCAACGGAGTATAGTAGTGGCTGCGCTTGCCTCAGCCATGCCGGTGGTTATTGTATTCCTGATCTTGCAACAGATATCTACTCCATCAACAGTTTCATCGCATGTTCGTAATCGATCTCGCCAGCCGAGAGACGACCGAGAATTTCCAGGCGATTGGTGCGATCCTTGCGCCTGGGTGGACTCTCCAGGGCGGCCACGATGGCGTCCAGGTGGTTGCGTGCAGTATTGTATGCCACATTCAGTTCACCTGCCAGCTTTTGAATATTGCCTCGGTGTTTCACTAACAGCCCCACGAAGGCGATCTGTTCGGGTGTCAGGCGAGCCATCCAGCCCAGGCTGAACTTCCCCTCGATCACAATGCCGCTTTCAGGGCCTTCTAGCCGCGTGACAAGCAACTCGCCGCCGGTTACAGGGTCTTGCGTAATCAGTGGATGCACCATGGATACCTCTCAAAAACGGGCAGGTGAATAAAAGTCAATTCGCAACCTCTCGCAGTGCCTTGAGGTAGGCAGGATCAACCTCGCGCTCGCTCAATTCAATAACCTGATCAAAGGTGAGGTCACTCAATCCCGCCTCTTGCAATGCCTTGACGAACGAGGGCTTGATCTCGTGCTCGCTCAATTCGATGATTTGGTCAACGGTGAGTTCGGTCAACCCGGCCTCGTGAAACCTGGCAATGTAAGAAGGCTTGACATCGTGTTCGCTCAATTCCACTATCTCATCAAAGGTGAGGTCTGTCAACCCGGCCTGGCGAAACTTGGCGACGTAGCCAGGCTTGACTTCATGCTCGCTTAACTCGATAATCTGATCCACAGTTAGATCGGACAATCCTGCCTCACGAAACTTCGCAAGGTAGGCGGGATCTACCTTGTGATCGCTCAATTCGATGATCTCATCAAAGGAGAGATCGGTGAACCCGCCTTCTTGCAAGGCCTTGAGGAAGGCAGGATTAACCTCATGTTCGCTCAACTCAATGATCTGATCAACGCTCAGATCTGTCAGATCGCTTTCGCGCAGTGCCCTGAGGAAGGTAGGATTGACCTCGTGCTCGCTCAATTCCACGATCTCGTCAACGGTCAGATCGCTAAACCCTGCCTTACGGAATTTGATGAGGTAGGCAGGATTAACCTCGTGCTCGCTCAATTCCACGATCTGCTCAATCGTGAGATCAGTCAAGCCGCCATCGCGCAATGCTTTGAGGAAGGTAGGCTCGACCTCGTGTTGACTCAATTCAATGATCTGATTAACCGTCAGATACGTTAACCCGGCGTCGCGCAATGCTTTGAGGAAGGTAGGCTCGACCTTGTGTTCACTCAATTCGATGATCTGATCAAATGTGAAATGAGGAAGTCCCTGCGCTTCTTTGCGTCCTCGCTGCTCTTGAATCAGCACCTTTCTCTCACCACCTTGACCGCCCTGACTGCCCTGACCACTCTGACCAGTCCACTGCTCTGCTTCGGGGAATGATTGTTCGCCGAGAACCTCAATCAACTGGTTGGCCTGCTCAATAGTGATTTTACCTGCTGCCAGCATCTCCAAAACCATCGTTCGTTCTGCGCTCATCCTGTGTCCTCCTTAACTTGTCAGGAAGCATAGTAATATATGCTATCAACATTGTTAAAATGTGACAATCAATATGGTAATAATAATATATGATTTATCATTTTGTCAATACCCTAGCAAGCATGGCAGAATGCCAATAGTTTGCAGAGCTACTTATCCCGCTTGGAATGCCCCTTCGTAGTGATTCGTGTCCTGGTTGCCCTCACATGCATCCAGTGTCGTTGGCCTCCAACGTAGAGCTCTGTTTCGTTTTGATTCAGTGCCACAAAACATGCAAATAAAGAGTGAATACGACTGTTTGCAACAGAGCCAGCTCTATGATATGCTACATTCCTGAGAATGGAAACCTGGAGAACCTAAGACACGAAGCCCTCGAGAGCAGATGGAGGTAGACTATGCAGCTAGAAGAATACTTTGACTTTTTCGAGAAGGACGACATCAGAGTCAAGGAGACAAGAATCGGCATTGAAACAATTCTCTACGATTTTATTCATCGGTCACGTTCTCCTGAGGAGATTGCCAATACCTATCCTTCATTGAAGTTGGAACAGGTCTATGCAACCATTCTCTATTACCTTCACAATAAAGAAGCCGTCTCAAAATACCTGGCCGATTGGATGGAGTGGAGCAGAGAGATGCGAAGGCAACAAACTGCCAACCCTTCACCAGAAATACAACGACTCCGCAAGATAAAAGCAGAGAGACAGGTCCGCTAACAGGAGCAACATGAGTATTCATTATCTGATAGATGAAAATGTTGGTTCTCTTTATAAGCGACAACTGCTGAAGAAAGACTCAGAGGTCCGCGTGTATGCTGTGGGAGACCCTGGGTGTCCACCTAGAGGGACGCTTGATCCAGAGATTTTGTTTTGGTGCGAAGAAATTGGTTGTATCCTGGTCACGAACAACCGAGCATCTATGCCTCCTCATTTAGCAGCACACCTGGCACAAGGATACCATGTTCCAGGTATACTCATCCTTAATGAGCGGATGAGTATAGGAGAAGCGATAGAGGAGTTGCTCCTGATAGCAGAAGAAGGTATTCCAAGTGCCTATCAGGACCGTATTACGTACTTACCAGTGACCTGACTCGACCACCAGTCACCACTCTCTCCGGCTTTATCCGAAGCGAGCATTGTGGAGTTACAGAATGCTCAGGAGACAACCAACCATGGGTTATCGCAATGCTGTTATAGGCTCTGGGCGGCAGGGCACCGCCGCAGCTTACGACCTGGCCCGTTTTGGAGAAGCCGAATACCTGTTACTGGCCGATCAATCCCTGGCGCAGGCCGAACGGGCCGCGACAAGAGTCAATCAACTGATCGGGCGGAAGGTGGCTCACCCGGAGCAGGTGGAGGTACAGCACGAAGATGCAGTAGTACAAATGCTGTCCGGTGCCGGTATAGAAGTCTTTATTTCTGGCGTGCCCTACTTCTTCAATCTGAAACTGGCCCATGCCGCCATTCGTGCCCGTGCCAGCATGTGCGATTTCGGCGGTAACACCGAGCAGGTACGCCGGCAACTGGCACTCGACACCGAAGCCAGAGCAGCCGGTATCACGCTCATCCCCGATTGTGGGCAGGTGCCCGGCCTTGGCACCTCCCTTTGTGCCTACGCCATGACCTTGCTGGATGAGCCGCGTGACATCATCATGTATGATGGAGGTATTCCACAGCATCCACGCGCACCCTGGAATTATATACTGACCTTCAACATCGAAGGGCTGACCAATGAATATTTTGGCACCACCCTCTTCTTACGCGATGGGCAGCAGATCGAAATGCCCTGCTTTGAGGAGTATGAGCTGGTGAACTTCCCACCTCCAATTGGCCAGTTGGAGGCCTTCACCACGGCAGGTGGCACCAGCACCATGCCATGGACATACGCCAACACATTGCGCACGCTGCAAAACAAGACCCTGCGCTGGCCCGGCCACTATGCCCAGTGGAAGGCCTTCAACGATGCCGGTCTGTTTCGTTTAGACCCGGTGATGGTGGATGGCGTGCCGGTCATTCCACGCCATCTCCTTCACGCCGTGGTAGAGCCGCAGATTCTTGCTCGCCCCACTGATCGCGATATGGTGATCATTCGCATTATCGCTCGTGGCTTGAAAGATGGGCAGGAGAGAGAGGCGGTTGTCGATCTCTTCGATTACCACGATGAGACCACAGGTTTTACCGCTATGGAGCGCACGACCGGCTGGCACGCAGCCATCATGGCCGGCCTGATCGCTCGTCGCCGCACACCCACCGGCAGCGTGCCGGTAGAACTGGCCGTCCCCAGCCCAATCTTTGTCGAGGAGTTTCGTAAGCGGGGATTTGATCTGGAGGTACTCTCTGGAATATAATGGATACCTGAGTCAATTTCTATTTACCATTCCGAGGTGCAGCGCATGACAACTATGGCTCGTTCCCCCTTTGTTTCCACTCTTGCTGGCCGCTACTACTATGACTCCGCGATCTATGAACGAGAGCTGGAGAAAATTTTCTCCCAATCGTGGGTTTGTGTTGGTCGAGCCGATACCATCCCCGACGCGGGAGCGTATCGGGTTGTCACCATTGGGCGGGAAAGCATTATCGTGGTTCGCGGACGAGACGATGTACTTCGAGCTTTCCTCAACGTATGTCGCCATAGGGGTGCGCGCCTGTGTAACGAGGCTGTGGGACAGTTGAAAGGCTCTATTCAGTGCCGCTATCACGACTGGACTTATGGACTTGATGGGCGGCTGATTGGGGCACCGAACGTGCTGAATGACGAGCAATTCGACCGCATGAACTTTGGCCTCCTGCCAGTAGCCCTTGAGGTCTGGGAAGGACTTATCTGGCTCAATCTTGCCGATGAGCCCGAGCCTTTTGTTGACCAGCTTCACGAGCCGATCATCGAACGCTTTGGCAGCTACGCCCCCTTTGCCCGCTACGAGTTAGGGAGGCTCAAGGTTGGTAAGACTATCGTGTATGATGTACGAGCCAACTGGAAGCTGATTCTTGAGAACTTTATGGAGTGCTATCACTGCGCTCCCATGCACCCCGAATTTTGCCAGTTGCTACCAGCTTTCAAGACAGGCGTGGTTTCCGATTACGTCAATGGAGAGGCGGCAACTCTAGCTGATAACGTTCAGGCCTTCAGCATCACAGGCAAAGCCAGCCGCCCCCCACTGCCAGGGCTGCTCCCCGAAGACCTGCGCCACTATTATGGCATCGTGCTACAACCGAACGTGCTGATGAACCTGCTCCACGACCACGTTGTCATCCACACACTCTCTCCGGAGGGTCCCGACCGTACGCGTATCACCTGCTACTGGCTCTTCGACCCCGATGTGATGGCTCGACCAGACTTCGACCCCATGGATGCCGTCGAAATCTTCGATATCGTCAATCGGCAGGACTGGGAGGTCTGCCAGTGGACCCAGCTAAGCATGGCCTCGAAGGCCTATAAGTCCGGGGGCACCTTCGTGCCAGCCGAGCGGCACATCCGCGCATTCAACGATTTCGTGCTGGCGAAACTCGACCAGTAAAAACTTGAATTTTTTCTGGATGTGGATAAACGGAAGGTGTGCGAATTTGGCACCTGCAGGTGCCAAATTCGCACACCTTCCGTTTATCCACATCACCATATGGTATACTTAGAATGAGCGTTCTGAATTAACGGCAGTACCAGGAGTACCATGACCCAAATTACTCCCCTTCATTCCGATGAAACGCTTGCACACTCTGAAGATGAGCGCGTCTTTGGCTGGGACCCGACACCGGGTATTGTCTCGGTCTGGGCCAACCGCGAGGGGCGTGCCATCGTCTGGCAGCGTGATAGTGAGCGCGTCATCTACACAACAGAGCGTTTTCGCCCCTGGCTCTTTGCCACCTCCCTGGCTGACCTTGCCCACCTGGGGTCATCCCTGCTACCCTCATGGGTGTCTGGTGCTGACAATGCCATGGTCAGCTATCGCGAACTGGATGGCCCTGCCGACTCCTACCGCTACCTTCTCTCTGCCCGCGATGGGCGTGCGCTTGAACGCATGTTGTTGACGGGTGCCTCGCGCCGGCTTGGCCGCCAGGTCACCAACCTCAACGAGCTACAAGATAGCTATTACCGCGTCGGCCCCGTCGAACAATATCTGATGCTCACCGGGCGCGTCTACTTTCGGGGCATGGTCTATGCCGATATACACCGCCTGCAATTTGACCTCGAAACAACCGCACTTGATCCGCATCGCGGGCGCATCTTTATGGTCTCCATTTGCGATAATCGGGGACTTGCCACCACTCTCGAGGCACCAGTGCCTGGAGACGAAGCGGAGCTGATCACCCGGCTCTGCGCGCTGATACGCGAGCGCGACCCCGATGTGATTGAGAACCACAACCTCTTCGGCTTTGATTTGCCCTTTCTGGAACAGCGTGCCAGCGTGCATGGCATATCGCTGGCCCTGGGTCGCCAGGGTGGGCCGCTGCTGTTGGAGCGGCGTGAAGAGACGCTGGCCATAGGACCTGAAGCCCGCCGCCGCACGCGCTATAGCCTGGCCGGGCGCGAATTGATCGACACCATGGATGCCGTGCGCCGTCACGATTTCGTGGTGCGCGATATGCCTAGCTACCGTCTCAAAGAGGTGGCCCGTTATTTCGGTATAGCCGCTCCCGACAGGGTCTATCTGGAAGGCGCGACCATTTACGAGACCTATCGCCGCGACCCCGACCTGGTACGCCGTTATGCCCTGGATGATGTAGATGAAGTGGATGGTTTATCGCGCCGCTTGTTGGGTGCGCCATTCGCGCTGGCGGGTATTGCACCGCGTCGTTATGAACGATTGGCGTCGGCAGGCCCTGCTATGGGTATCCTCGAACCAATGCTGGTGCGTGCCTATCTGCGTGCCGGAGCAGCTCTTCCCTACCAGGCGTCTGCCCAGAGCAGCGAGCCTGGACTCCACGAAGGTGGTGCTGTCCATCTCTTCGCTGAAGGCGTAGCTGAGCAGGTGGTCAAAGCCGATGTCGCCTCGCTGTATCCCTCTCTCATGCGTACCTACCAGATTGGCCCCGCCTGTGATCGCCTGGGCGTCTTGCTGAGCATTTTGAGCCGCCTGACAGACCTGCGCCTCTGGCACAAAGCGGCGGCCCGGTTGGCTACACCCGGCTCGGTGGAAGCCAACACTCACGATGCCACTTCTGCAGCCATGAAAATTCTGATTAACGCTGCCTATGGCTATATGGGGGCTGGCTCGATGGCCCTGTTCGCCGATGGCCGCGCCGCCGGGGAAGTGACGAAACGCGGGCGCGAGGTACTCGACCAGGTAGTGAATGCCCTGCGCCAGCGCGGCATGGCTCTGATAGAGGGCGATACCGATGGCGTCTATTTTGCTGTACCCTCCGGTTGGACGGAAGAGCAGGAACGTTTATTGGTGGATGAGATTGGGGCGGAGTTGCCAGCAGGCATCCGGCTGGAATACGAGGGACGCTATCGCGCCATGCTCAGCCACGAGGTCAAGAATTACGCCCTGCTGACGTATAATGGGCAGTTGATCGTGCGAGGCGTGGCACTGCGTTCCAGCCGCGCCGAGCCATTTGGAGAGCGTTTCCTGCGCAAGGCACTGCTCTGCACCATGACCAATGATATATCCGGACTGCGCAATGCCTATCTTGAGACAGTCGAGGCTCTGCGGAACCGTACTTTGCCCGCAACAGAGCTGGGAGCGCGGGTACGCCTCTCCAAAACGTCGGAAGCCTACCAGTCCTCACGCGCCAGCCATCCTGAATCACAATACGAGGCCCTGCTGGCCGCCGGTCGCACGCGCTGGTACCCCGGCGAGCGAGTGCGCTATTATCGCACTCGTGGCAAGAAATATGTCTGGCTGCCAGATGAGACAGAAGAAGCATCTGTGGACAGCGACTGGGAGCTGAATGAAAATGAACAGGAGCAAGAAACTCCAGTCGTCCTCTCCAACACGTTCCCCTATAGTAATCAGCCCCTGTCTCCTGCGCCGTCAGACCCTGCCACAGTAGCAGATCGTCGAGACTACGACGTGGATCACTACCTACGCGTACTGGTCACATCCTATGCCGCACGCCTGCGCAAAGCCTTCTCAGCCGCAGACTTTGAACAACTCTTTCGCCTCGATGACCAACCAGGTCTCTTTGATTTGCCTATAGAGGGGATTCAGCCGAGGTGGATAAGGTGCCAATCGCAATGAGCCAATGGGGCACCCTCTTTCATGGATAGGTATTTTGGCAAACCATCGAGGGTCGCGTAGGGGCGGGTGGGGGGTGGGAGAGTGTTCCGGTCACTGGAACAGAACGCGGGCGGCCACAAGGGCCCCCACTCCACCCCACACCGCTCCCGCCCCTACGCGATGATGTCGGTTCCCAAGCGGGTTCCCAAATACCTATCCTTGAAAGTGGGGCACCCGCAAGCTTGCGGGTGCTCCTTTCCATGTCATGATTTGATCACTTTCGTTCAATCTCAACAGGCCTCTGTGGCGGCACCAGCAGGTAGCTCAGCAGCAGACCCACGATACCGGCCAGGATACACGAACCAAGCCACAGGTGGATGCTCCACGTGGTGCCGTCCATCGTTATCAGTTCGGTAAAGTAGCCAAGGTACAGGACTACCGGTATCAGAAGGGCAAAGAGGCGCAAAACATCCTGCCGCGCGGACGATGGGTTGAAGAACCTGATGAAGAGATCGGCTG
>WNFB01001095.1_pt1 | contig 22709 bp, 20 predicted proteins | sample 5400501 | NCBI WGS metagenome assembly WNFB01 (sample SAMN13153341, study PRJNA577476) | soil metagenome | isolation source: 200 cm saprolite under Douglas fir tree site 2 hole 1 | place: USA:California | collected 2015-04-18 | reverse complement strand
GGTTGGGCTGAGGCCCATCATGAGGCCTGGCGGAGGGCCTCCAGCGCTCGACACAGTGGGCAGAAAGTGCGACCACGAGCCCTTGCCGATGGCGAATCCCAAGACTACAAACACCGCCATGGCGCCAAACTTCATCCAAGTGGCGAGATTCTGGAGCAGTGCGCCGCGGCGAAGTCCGACCACGTTGATCCAGGTGACGAGCCCGATCGCAAGCAATGCCACAATGGATGCGCGAGTCAGAGTGATTCCGGCAGCGGTGAGCACAATCCGCTGTTGAGAAATCACCGGAACGATTTCGCCCAAGTAAGCTGCAGAAGCCACCGAGAGGGCCGCAATGCTGCCGCCATTGGCGACGGCGAAAAGCATCCAGCCGTAGAGAAAGGCGACCAGATCTCCATAGGCTTCGCGCAGGTAAACGTATTGTCCGCCGGAGTCGGGGAACATGGATCCCAACTCGGCCAAGGCAAAACAAGCGAAGAGGGAAATCACGCCACCCAGCACCCACACCAGAAGAAACAACATGGGGTGGGGCAGCGGTCCGGCGATGTCTTTGGCGGTCAGGAAAATTGATGAGCCGATAATGCCACCGACCAGGAGCAGGACGGAGTCGAGCAGCGAAAGGCCACGGACGAGAGTGGGCTGCGACTTGGATTCCGCTGTGTCTGCGGGCTGCGAAATCGCGGGAACGCTCATTCCCTATCCCATTCCAAGCTCGTCGGGTGATTCCAGCGGAGTGCCGCAGCGGCGACAGATGACGGCTGAGCAGTCGCCGCAGGTGAGAGGATCGGTGATCTCCTCGCCGCAGGTTGGGCAGTAGAAGAGTTCCGGCGAAGGCTGGGGCGCTGGCTGCGGATTTGGTGCCATGAGGATGCCAAATGTAGCATAGACGTAGTGGTGCCGTCCCGATCATTGGCGCTAAGCTCGGGGATTTTTCAGGCGCTAGATTCTTCTTTTTCTCCTTCGTGTAGATTGGTGCCTTTGGGTAGGAAAGGAAATTTACCACTAAGGATCACGAAGGAGCACGAAGGATTGCAAAGGACCACTAAGGATTGCGAAGGACCACTAAGGATTGCGAAGGATCACTAAGGATTGCGAAGGATCACTAAAGGAGCACTGCTTGCCCGAAAGAACTCCTGATGAGCGACTGCAAAACGAATTCAACCGCTGGGCTGAACAAGGCCGTGGCGAAGAGATGGAGCACCACCATCTCGACATCACCGAAAAGACAATCCGGCTGATGAATTTGCGGCCGGGTGAACGCGTGCTGGATCTGGGTTGCGGATCGGGCTGGGCTACTCGGTTGCTGGCGCGGCTGGTGGCTGATGGGCCGGATGGTTTTGGCCAAGTCGTGGGGATCGATGTTTCCGACGAGATGATTCGACAGGCACGCGCCGCGTCCAAGGACTTCGACAATATTCTGTATGTTTGGGGATCGGCACAGCAGATTCCATGGGAGGAAAACTTTTTCGATAAAGTTTTGTCGGTCGAGTCGTTCTATTACTATCCAGACCAGGACCGTGCGTTGGCCGAGCTGTTTCGTGTGATGACGCCGCGCGGACGGATGTTCATCCTCATCAATTTGTATAAAGACAATCCATATTCGCTGCAGTGGGTGGACAAGCTGAAAGTCCTCGTACACGTCCGTTCGGAAGCGGAGTATGTGGAGCTGCTCAAGAAGCACGCTTTCGACAATGTGGAAGCGCGACGCATTCCCGACGATTCGCCGACCCCAGATGATTACAGAGGCCAGTCTTTTCGAAGCGTGAAAGACCTGCGAGCGCTCAAAAAAATCGGAGCGCTCCTGCTGACGGCGTCAAAGCCGGACCTGCGCACGCCGGCGCCGGGTTACACGATTTACTGAGACAGCAAGCTGCGTCTCTACCAAGCTGGGCAATACGCTGCCAGATCCACTCCCGAGACTCGCATCCCCGCTCAGTTCCTGCGCTCACAACTGTCCTATACCCCTGTCATTCTGAGCGAGGCATGCTCGTTCGCTTGCGAACGGGCATGTCGAGCGAAGAATCCGTACCTCGTCTAATCAAACTTCTTACGCTTACTAACCTGACAGGATACTAAAGCAAAATTAGACCCATCCTGATGCCCAAAGTGACGGCTTCGGTTCGGCTGGAAGCGCCGAGTTTATCGAGGATGGAACTGATATGAAATTTGATGGTGTGATCGGAAATGCCGAGGCGCGAAGCGATTTGCTTGTTGCCCAGACCGTCGGCCATCATGCGCAGGACTTCAATTTCGCGTGTCGTGAGTTCGTCGAAGGCGGCTGGGACATGATCCGCGCTCTCGAGATGGACGTGGCGAGCCAGTTCCTGCGTGACTTCCGGATCCAGTATCACAAAGCCGGCGTGTACGGCCTGTATGGCAGAGAAGATTTCCTCTGACAAAGCGTCCCGCGGCAAGATTGCTTTGACCCCGGCGCGCAGGGCGCGGGATGTCCAGCCGGAATCGGGTGCATCGATAAGTAGGACGAAGATAGGCGCCGCATGAGCCTGCCAGATAGACGAAACCAGCGCAATGAAATTGGGGTCCGCGCGCTCGAGGTCGGCCAGGATGATGTCCGGCTGAAATTCACGCGCCTGGGCCGAGAGCGCCGATATGCCATGGGCGCTGCTCACCAGCTTCAAAGGCGGAGTCGTCTTGATAATGGTTTCCAAACCGGTACGCCGAACGGCGGAGGCAGAGGCTACGAGCACCCGAATCGCGCCACCTCCATTCTTGTCCGACATGAGCTGCTTACCTCGCCGGCCTTTCGCTGAGCGTAATCGAGAGCTGCACCAAAGAACCGCCGCGGATCAGCTTTGTGGCGAGGCTCTCGCCGATACGGGCTGAGCCCAAAAGCTCCTGCACGTTCTCCATTTCCTCCAGGGTCTTGCCGTGCAGTTCGGTCAAGACGTCTCCCAGCAGCACTCCCGCTTTGTCTGCCGGACTGCCAGGTTCTACATGGACTACCAGCAATCCCGTGGCGGTTCCCGACTTCGACTTCCCACGCAATGCATCAGGAATGGCCACCGGCTGCATAGCCAGGCCGAGGTAGGGCCGTGCAATGTGTCCTTTCTCAAGCAGTTCGTCCACCACGAGGTTTACGGTGGAGACAGGAATTGTGACAGCCCTTCCGCGGGATAACCCGCTGGTGTTGATTCCCACAATCTTTCCTTGGCCGGTTACTAGCGGACCGCCGGAGAATCCCGGGTACAGATTCAGGTCGAGGCGCAAATGCTGATCCAAACGGCCGCCGCGCCAGGTGCGCCATTCTCCGCTCAAGCCCCCGATGATTCCCGCGCTGGCCACCAGATAACCGCGCCAGGAACGTGCCAGCGCCAGAACCAAGTGCCCGAGCTTGAGCCTGGTAGTGTCGCCGAAATCGGGGACGGCGAGACTGCCTTGATCCTCCAGCTTCAGCACGGCCAGGTCAGTGCTAGGATCACGCCCCGCGACCGTGGCCGCAACGGATTTGCCTGGTTCCACGGTCACCCGAATGTCATCTTCGCGCCGGATCGCGTGATCCGCCGTAACCACCACTCCCTTTCGCCATTGGATGCCGCTGGAATTCATTCGATGCCGTGCGTGGATGGCAACTACCGATCGGCAGACCTGCTCGGCTGCCGAAGCGAATTCGTTGGACAAGCTTTCCATTAATGATGCAGACGCCATTTCACCCTCCCAAATTGATCTTTGTGAATCGTCGATCCGCGCTCAGAATGGCGGAAATGGAGATGGCGCGCATCAGCCAAATGGGGAGGTGGAAACTGGACACTTGGGCAGGTCTGCCGATTCTTGTTACGACGCTGCTTGCGGGAATTATTCGGTTGCGCGTTCGAGTGGAACTGGCGAGGAAGTTACGCTCTTTTTCTCCGCCTCAGTAATCAGGAACACGCCAAGAATTGCGATTTCCGGTTCGATTGCGTGGCGATAACGCGGGTAAGGGAACACAACGTAGTAAACCGCCGGGTAGACAAGAATCAGCCAGAAGAAAAGCGGGGCGCCGAATTTTCGTTTTCGCAGAGCACGGCCGAGTCCCCAGAACGCGAGCACAGAGGAGGCCAGGAAAAGTGAATTCTTGGTCTGTGCCAGTTGTGGAATTTCAGATGAGCGCGGCACTCCCGCCCAGTAATAGATGAAGCGCTTCAGGCTGAGGCGCAGGAAGCGGCTGGGATCGTCTTGGATAAAACCCAAGGCTTGCCGCTTGCGTTCCGCGATGTAGGCGAGCTCCCCCATCTTTTCGTACTCCTGCATCGCGTAGTTATTCTGCGTGGGATGCAGGTAGTACATCCAGGTGCCATTCGCCCAGGGCCCGTTGCCCAGGCGCAATTCGGCGCCGAAGTTGTCACGAATAAAAACAAATTCTCCGAAGATTCGATAATTACGCAACAGCCACGGCGTGATGCCTGCGAAGAAGATCAGTGATGCGAGGACGATTCCATGGAACGAACGTCTTCCGAGCTTGCTGCGCTGCCGCCACGCCCAGATAGCGGAAACCGGCAGGAACGACAACAGCACCGGGCTATTTAATGCAGCGATGGCCCAGAGGAGCCCGAAACAAACCCAGGGCATCAAGCCATCCTTCTCTTCGATCTCGAGCGTGAGCAGAAAAATCAGGGCGAGGAGCAGGGCCGAGAGGCTGGTCTCCCACACCCACCGCGTACACCAGTACATCACATAGGGCAGTAGAGCCCATGTCCATGCGGAACCGACGGCGACTTTCTCCCCGAAACATCGTTTGGCGATCAGAAAAATAGGGATACAGGTCAGAGAGGAAAACAAACTGTTCAAGGTCAGCAGGACGAACGCGGACGCCTTTGAATAAATCCCGAAGACTTTGAAGACACCAGCAATGAGATATGGATATAAAGGGGGTTCCCATGCCGTGGGCCCGGTGACGGCATGGAAGGGATTGCTGAATCCTTCGCCAGCAGCGATGGCGCGGGCGACGCGTCCCATCTCCCAACCGAAGCCGAAGTTCGCTTCCGCGGCGCGGAATCTGTAGCTGTGCATCACCACAATCGCCCCCAGGCGTAGGGTGAAGGCAATGACCACCATCCAGAAAAGTGAGGTGCGGATGTGAGCCCAGAAGCGGGCGAAGCGCGTGGCCAAAGCTGCGGGTTGAGTCGCTTTAAGTTGCAGCGCGTTTTCTCGCATGCGACGGCCCGGCGGACTGCTGAAATTTGACGGTGCGGCCGGCTGAGTCATTTGTAGCTGATGAGCCACGCATTCATCAACACTCGTGTGGGGAGGGGGCGCTCTCGCGTCGGGGTAACCTTGATGTGGTGACGAGGAGGATTCTGTGACGTGGGACTCTGTTGGCTTTGCCCAACAACGCAAAGCGCACCCCTCTCCCCTGTGGTCTTTTGGAATCAGCAGGGTAGCGGGAAAATCCGTGCAAATCTTTGAGTAAAAATAATTTAGAGGGCAAAATCTTGAGGCTAAACGAGTTGTGAGCAGATGGCGACATTGTCGTTGAGCTATATCTCTCTTATGAAGGATAGCGAAAAGAGAAGTCAAGAGAAAAGAGGAGCGGGGCGCGGAGAATAGTTGCAGCAGGCATGCGGCGAAGTGGCGCATTGCAGAGTGCCCGCGGGACTCGGACGGATCTGGGCAGAACGAGGCGGCTGCCGAAGTATTGGCAGCTGCCGAAATATCGGCGGGGTCAACTGCGTCGTTGTGGAGCAGATGCTATTGCGCAGATCTTGAGCACCGCTCGCGGCCACCGGGGTCTGGACCTAGTTGATGCACTCGGCCTCAGACATCGTAACCGAGCGATTGTTACTGGCCTTGGAATGTGAACCGGCGCTGCACTTCAGGAGGTAACGCGCGAACTGCTTTATGGTGCGCGCGCACCATCAGCGCAGGTGCTTCATCGTGGTCGGACGCGTGAATCATGTAGTACATGACTTTGTTTCCCTTGTTTTTGTCATAAATTGGATATGCAGCAGAGAATCGGTATCCAAGTTCGTCCTGGAACCTCTTACGAACAATTTCCGCAATGTCCCACGAGTTCTTCAACTTTAGATCGCGCCAGTCAGGCCTTCCCCACCAGTTGGAAAGTTTATCGCTGTTGCGGATGCCGGAGATAGCACGGTGAAGCCAACCGACTCCGAGGAAATAGAGCAATTCGATCTTGTTGTTCGGTGGTTTCTTGTACCCGGCAAGCTTCTTGAGAGTTGCCCAATGGCACTCGAACGTTCGCTGGTCGAGCAGACAGAAGGTAGCTTCTTTTTGCGTAATCCTGCCCTCGGTTAGTATCTTGTCGACATTAACGTTGAAGTCGCCCGGCCAGATTTCGATTGTCCGATTAAGTATTCTCCCCTTTTTGTCGCGTGGTTCTGGTTGAGCCTTTACTAGTTTTCTAGGCGCTGCGATGCCACGTTTGGTCACCTCGCACAGAAAGAAGTGTCGCAACCATTTCGGTTCGCTTTGCAGGACGAGGGCAGCAGCCCAGGCATCCGGCTTGTCGAAATACTGAGGGCCGGCAAAACCATCGATGTAAGCTCCATGTTTCGTGACTTGAACGAAAAACTGCAGATACCGCTGGATGAACCGAGCCTTATTTTCTGTCCAAATGGCCTGTTGAACGCGTTTGTATCTGCGTACCTTCTTCTCGATAGATGGTCGTAGATCTGGAAAAAGTGGGCCGGTACTGGGAGATTCGTTTTTTTTCTTTTCTCGTTTGTCTTCGGAAGTCATACGGTACAGAATTGTGCTTCCAAACTGGCGGCGAGGCTTCGCCGCCGAATCCGATCAGGTATGGGTTCCTCCGCTGTGAATGGGAATTCATCGTACGTCTTCCCAGCCAGTTTGCGACCAGCTTTCTTCTTTTGAACGCCTCCCCACTGCTTGAAGAAGAACGGAACATTGCTTGAGCGGCATTGATGGAGCAGGTTACGCACCCAAGATTCCTCCATTGGTCGTGCTCCCGGCCCGCTCTCGCCACCGACTATTACCCAGTCAATATCTGAGAGATCGATAGCCCCCAGGTCCTCCAGCAGTGGTTCGATCGACAAGAATTTCACCTTTGCTGGAGTACTGCGCAGATGTTCGATTCGTGGAATGCCATGTTTTACGTCCTCGACGCTAACGCCCCACCAGATATGACGGTTGTCAGTGGCGAACTTCAGCGGACCCTTCAACATGTGTGCCAACCGCTCCGAGCGCTTCGTGAGAAGCTGATACGTGTGCCAACTCGCCTCAAGCATTACTTTGACGACTCGAATGATGAATTCGTCGGGCACATCTACGTGGAATAGATCGCTCATCGAATTGACGAACACCATGCTGGGTGCCGTCCACGAGAATGGCTCAAAAAGCTTTTCTGGCACGAGCCGAAGATCAAAACCAGATTCATAGGGATGGCCTTTCACACCCCGGAACCGTTCGGCAAACGTCTCCGCATAGCAGTGCTTACAACCGGGGCTGATTTTCGTGCAGCCCCGCACTGGGTTCCAAGTCGTATCAGTCCACTCAATCTTAGTCTTCAACGCCATTCTGAGTTCCAATTCTAACCGCTATTCGGAGGCTCGGTGTCACGACTCGTTTAGCATTCAGGTGCGCCTGTGCTCAGATCGCAGCGACGTAAGGAACTAGGAGGACGAATATCTCTGTCCCACGGAACTGGTAGAAGAGGGAGTGCTTGGGAAATCCTGAGATCGGGGGCGTGAGTGTCCGTGCCGAACAGGAGCACGGCCGAGCGAGACGGCCGGACAGCTGGGGCGGCTGTCCCCACGTGGTTCGTGGTGATGCGAAGAGCCGCGGACAGGAGTGTCCGCGCACACTATCAAGATCAAGGTCAAGAGCCGCGGGCGGAGGCGCCCGCGCCACGCGGGCGAAAGCAGATTCCCTTCGACTGCGCTCAGGGCAGGCTCTCGGGCCTAAAGGCCCTCGGAATGACAAGGGGTGAGGGCGTGAATCGTGGCGGGTCGGTTGTCCCCACGCAAACCGTGAGGCGTACGGCAAAACCAAATCGTGCCTTATGCGGCGCGATAGAACAGACGGATGATCCAGAACACGATTCCTGCGACAGCTGCCGAGGCAGGAATAGTCAGAATCCACGCCCACACGATCCGCCTCGCCACTCCCCAGCGTACGGCTGAAAGCCTGTGCACCGCGCCGACTCCGACAATCGCTCCAGTGATGGTGTGGGTGGTGCTCACGGGAATTCCCGCCAGTGCGGTGCCGAAGAGAGTTATGGCCCCAGCACTCTCGGCGCAGAATCCACCGAAAGGTTTTAGTTTGGTGATCTTGGATCCCATGGTATGTACGATGCGCCAACCACCGGAGTACGTCCCCAAAGCGATGGCGGTGTGCGCCGCCAAGATGATGTACCACTTGAAGTGTCCCCATTCGTGAGCCATGTCTGCTTTGCTCATGTAGCCGGCCGTGTAGAGGGCGCCGGCAATTATGCCCATAGTTTTTTGCGCATCGTTGCCGCCATGTCCGAGGCTGTAGGCAGCGGCAGAGAGCAATTGCAATTTCCTGAACCAGGTATCCACCTGGCGAGGGGATGTGTTTTGTAAGATCCAATATCCGGCAACGCTAAAAGCGAGAGCCAGGATGAGTCCGATGACGGGCGCGATCACGATAAAGATCAGAGTCTTAGTCCAGCCTTGAGGCAAGATGACGCTGTAAGCCGTGCCCAGGCCGCGATTCAGAGCGGCGCGCGCCATGGCTGCTCCGGCGTAGCCTCCGATCAGTGCGTGTGAGGATGACGTCGGCAGGCCCCACCACCAGGTTAGGAGATCCCATACGATCGCTCCGGCAAGGCCCGCGATTACCACGTACTGCGTGACGTCTTCCAGGCGGATCATGCCCTTGCCGATGGTCTTGGCAACTGCAGTGCCCAGGAAAAAAGCAGCGACAAAGTTGAAGAATGCGGCCCAAATAACGGCCAACTTGGGCGAGAGCACGCGGGTGGAAACCACGGTTGCGATGCTGTTGGCTGCGTCGTGGAAGCCGTTGAGGAAATCAAAAATCAGAGCTGTCGTTACGGTGACGATGAGCAGCAGCAATCCTGTGTTCACCGGCGGGCATACCTCATCCGTAGAGTGGTGTCTGGGCTGGCGAGCATCAGGCGCTCTTCAGGGCTACCCCTTCCAGAACGTTGGCCGCATCCTCGGCCTTGTCCGTGGCGTTCTCCAGAACTTCGTACAGCTCTTTGATTTTGATGAGTTGGATGGGATCTTTTTCTCGCTCAAAAAGCTCTGCGATGGCTTTGCGACTTACCCGGTCGGCTTCATTTTCAAGCCGGTTGACCTCTACGCAGTGAGCGAGCACATTCTGATTGTTCTGTAACAACGACACACCCCGTGCGAGTTCTTCGGACTGCTGCACGATAAGGCCGGCAAGTTCTGCCGAGGCGGGTGGTGGATCCACGATCCGGTACATGTTCAGGCGTACCGCCGCCGCGTTCACGAAATCGAGTACGTCGTCCAGAGATGAGGCCAGCCGGTGGATGTCCTCGCGGTCGAAGGGCGTAATAAAGGACTGGTTCAGCTTGGTGATGATGGAGTGAGTGATGTCATCGGCGCGATGCTCGATTTCTTGGAGTTGTTGGACGCGGGAGTCCGCCTCACGCGAATGCTGAAGGATATCCTGTAAGAGCCGGGCTCCCTCAGTAATGTTACGGGACAGTTCGGCGAACATCTCAAAAAACTTGCTCTCCCGAGGGATCAGGCGAACCATGAGTGCTGGGGCTCCTTGGCAGTTATGCGGACCGCCAATCTTTTCACATTTGTCCCGGCGGCTGGGAAACGCACTACTATCTCACGCACCTACTGGAGCGTCAAACCATGCGTAACCTATTTTGCCAACTCTTGCTCGGCGCCACGAAACAGCGCACGCAACGCACGTGCCACCCATCGCATGAGAGTGATGATCACCCCCAGCAAGCAGACTACGATGGCAGCCGCGACAAAAGGATGTTTGGTTGCGAACCAGGTGAGAAACACAGCCAAGGCGTCCTCGCCTGCGCTGAGGCTGATATTAGAAATGGGTTCCGGCGAGGGAGTCACCGCTGCTCTGGCCGCCGTTTTGCCGCCATGGGCCGCCAAGGCGATCGCTCCTCCCGCAATCGCGCATAGCATCTGCTCAGTCGGAGAAAGCTGCGCCGTGGCGCGGTAGGCCAGCAGGGCGGCTATGGGGACTCGGATAAAGGTGTGCAGAGCGTTCCAGATCAGGTCAAAGGCGGGAATCTTGTCGGCGAAGAACTCAATCAGAAACAGCACTCCGCTGATAGCAATAACGTACCAGCTGGCCAGAAGCTGCAGAGTCGCAGGCAGGGGCAGTACGCCGCCGCGGGCCAGTAAGCCTAATGTGGCTACCGTAGCGTATAGGTTCAGTCCGGCCGCGAAGCTAGTCGCAACCAACAGTGCCAATAGCTCGCTGGCGGAGACTTTCACACCCTCCAGCATACAAGAAGCGAAAATGGCACCACGTGCGGCCCCGGACTGAAGGGTTCTAACAGGGCAGGCTACAAAAGCAAAAGGGCCGCCGACTGGCGACCCTGGTCTGTAGCTAGAGCCCGCCTTACAGGGTGGACTCGATCTCGAATCCCCAGGCTTCCAGAAGAGGCTCAGGGATGTACTTGGAATTCTTGTTACGGCGCGCCCATTCCCGCAGCCGAGTAGACCGCAAATACTGGTCGGGGGAGAGCTTATACTCGCGCACCACTTGTTCGAATTCAGTAACGGTAGGGGTAATGGGCCCGATGGGCTCGGGCTTGCCCCAGTTCGGATTTCCACGTCGCCTGGCCATGAAAAAGACGCCCCCCTTACCTTGAAATGAATTCCCGCATTAGGAACTTCTAAAACCCTTAGATTCGCCTGAAGCTGTCGGGGATTCACGCCAAAAGCAACGCCCGGCAGAAAAACGCCGCCTAACTGACAAACTTGGGCTTATCGGAAGCTGGTGATTCTATTGCGATTCCGCCCCTAAAGTCAATAGAATTCTGCCTCTTCCCGAGCACCGAAAGACTCGGCTCTAAGTCATTGAAAATACGACATCGAACACTGCCACATGAGTTGAACGACTCCCCACAGCCTAGTTCTTAACCACCTTCGTGCCGGGAAGCAACTCGCGACCTTTTTTCCCGAGGGTTTTGGTGCTGATGTTGCAGGCTCAAGACTTACGGCCTGATACTCTCCGCCCTTTTGGGGAATGAGCCAGGTCCGGATTACTCCAGTAATCGCCAAATGTGTGAGTTCCATTGACCGATTGGGTCCACCTCCGTAGAGTGCGCATATGGGTCTGAAGTCTCTGGTGCTGTGTTCGGATGAGAAGATCGTGCGTGTTCTGCGCCGCGTTCTCAGTGATTTGGAAGTTGGGGTTGAACAGTGTGCCGAGGCAGATGCTGCCATCCGTAAGCTCACTCGCGAAAGATTCGAAGCCGTTGTTGTTGACTGTGCCGATCAGGAAGTGGCCATCCGGGTTTTCAAGAGCGTGCGGACTGCGCCTTGTAACAAAAGGGCCATTGCCGTAGCCATCGTTGACGGGCAGACGGGGTTGCGGAGCGCCTTCGACATGGGGGCGCATTTTGTCCTCTATAAACCGATTTCTACGGAACGTTGGAAGGCGAGCTTTCGCGCAGCCCGCGCATTGATGAAACGCGAGCGCCGCCACAATTCCCGCATACCCATTCAAATTCCTGTCCTCTTCAGCGCCGTCGGTCAGCGCGCAACCTCTATCGACTTAAGCGAGGGAGGAATCGCGGTACAGTGCCCCCGAAGCCCGAAAGAGTCAGGCCCTATACGCCTCAGCTTCACACTTCCGGGATCGAGCGACGCTCTCGAACTCAATGGCGAGATCGCTTGGCAGACTGCCAGCGGACAAATCGGCATCCGATTCATCGACTTGTCTACCGAGATGCTCCAGCAATTGAAGACATGGATCAACGACAATGCCCCGGAAGGGGAGAAGGATGATCCACCTGTCAGCTGCCGGCTGACCGACCTCAGCTTGGGTGGATGCTATGTGGAACTAAGCTCGCCATTCCCGGTGCGCACACGCATCGTGCTGTCAACGCGTGTGGGCGACCTCGAAGTGCGTGCGGACGGCCTCGTGCGCCTCATGCATCCTGAGACCGGGATGGGAGTCGAATTTAGACGGGGGACGGCGCAGCAACGCGTGTCGCTGGAGAAATTTCTTCATGCCTTAATGAAGAACCAGGGCGCGCTTCCCGAACTCCTGGTTGAGCCCGAGGGTTTGGAATCCGATGTCGGCCAGACGGGCGCGGCGGCGAAACTCGCGCAAGAAGTGCACGACCCCCTCCTGGATCTCTTCAAGAAGAAGGCCGAGCTTGCAACTGAGGCTTTCCTGGGCGAACTGCGCAAGCAACGTCGCTCACAATCGCTGGACCCTACCGAGATCGTTATCGAATTTTAACCTCCCGTTCTTATCTCTCAATTCTCAATGTCGGCGAGCGGTTGGCCTTCTGATCAGAGATGTGAGGTCAAGTCCAACCGTGACCGTGGCCGCGTCCTGGTCGAGCTTAATGCTGTGACTATAGCCAGGCTCGACATAGACGAAACGCGAAGGCTGGATTCTTAGCCATGCAGAGTAACCACGATCATGGGTCACCAGCGAAGCGTCGGGTGTCAGCGGCACACCCTGGACATTGTTGGGCGGCGTCTTGCCATAAATCTTCTGCGGGCCTGAGGGTTCCAGCGCATAGTACGATCCGCCCACTTTGACACCTCGCATTACGGTGAAGTCGGCCCCACCTTCGAGGTCCGCTATGAAGCCCAGGGTCTTAAAGAGTTGAGTGAGCCGGAACGGCTGCGACAGGAGACGCGTATCCAGAATTCCATTTCCGATTCCGGTGTTCACAAATGGGGTGAACCTGTAAACCGGGCGGTCGAAATGATTGAACCAGTTGATCCCCACCCTTCCAGTGCTGAAAGCGCCCGTTTCTCGAACGGGTATGGAGGCCGTGATTGCGGTCGAGTAGTTCACGACTGGATTGTCCGCGGTCAAACGTAAGTCCAAGTACGGATCGCCCAGTTCGTTGTCCCACTGATGCGTCTGGCCAGGTAACGTGGGGCGCACGAAGTAGACGGGGATGCCCACATCCATACCCACATGCTTATTGAAGTCATAGCCAATGTTTGTGTCCAGAACGACAAATTGTCCTGAATCGCCCGTGCTGGCTCGAGCTTCTTCGTAGGCTGTGAATCCCTTGTAGTTGATATCGGTGGTTTGCGCCCAGAGACCGGTGGCACCCAGAACCATTAAGACGAAGATCGCGCTCAGAATCAGCAATCTGGATTGGCTCACATTTCGAAAGTCCATGCTTTCCCTCCGTACTAAAAAGATGCTTTGGCTCGCGGCCTAATTCTCGGTTTGGCGGTGATGAAGGCCAATCAAGGAAAGCAGGAGGCCCAGGCGTTCGGCCTCCCGCATGACATTCAACAGCCCTCACACTCTTCATTGAGGGTGATTCGGTTTAAGGGACTCCTTCTCCTCAATTTTTGTCTTGTGCTTGTCTTTGTCTTTCTTGTGATGATCATTCTTCTTGCCGTGATTATCCTTCTTCCCGTGATTATCGTTGCGATGAGCATCACGGTCTTTGCCCGCGTCGTGCCGCTCCAAGCGTGCTTCTCGCGGCATGAATCGCGATGGATTTTCTCTTACCTCCTCGCGCACTTCAGGGTGGTTCTTCAGGAACGAGCGCAGATCCTTATGTTTTTTGACGAACTCCGGATCGTTCACTAGCGCCGGGTTCTGCTGTAGATCCTTCGCGATATCTTTGTGGTGGTCCAGGAACCGATCGAAGGTCTCGACCTCCCTGGTTGACACGTCCGGGTTCGGGTTACCGGGGCGGCTTTCGCTGTTCTCGAACCGTTGCTCACGCTGCATGAAATACCGCGGGGTTTCTCTAATTTCTTCGCGCACTCCTGGATGGCTCGCCAGGAAGGCCCGCAGATCAGGATGGTTTTCCACCCACTCCGGGTTGTTGATCAGCGAGGGGTTGGCCTGCAACTGCTTGGCGATCTCCGGATGGGTGTCCAGGAACCGGTCGAAGTTGGCGAGTTCCTGACGCGTAATATCCGGGTTGGGACTCGGCGGGACCTGTTGGGCAACCACGGGCAAGCTACCCAAGCCGAGGCTTAAGCCCCATAAGAGGATGGCGCTATGTAAATGTTTGCGTAAATTTCCCATAGCTGTTCGACACCTCCTTAGAAGTTGTCTTGGAGAACTGATATTCGGATGCGCAGGATTGCGCCTTAGTTAAGGAAGGTCGGCAAGTTCGACTGGATTCTACAGGGCTGAACAGTGTGGAATACAGGCGAAGAGCGAACCTTCTACATGGTTTACCGTAGGCGCAGCGGGTAAGGCGCCCAAGGGAGTATTAAGCCGCGAGCAACGCCACACCACCTGCGACGAGGAGGGCAGCGAGCCAGCGCCGCCGATCCACGTGCTCTTGCAGAAAAATCCGGGCCGCGATCGCATTGGCGACAAAAGTGAGGGAAGCAGAGGCTGGCGCCACCAGGCTGACATCTCCCCACGATAACCCGAAGAGCAGGCTGTAAAAGGCCAAAGCCATGGCCAGAAGGCCGAGCAGGAACTGAGGCTTGCGTAGAACTCGCGCCAGCAGGGCCATCAGTCCCCCGCGTCGCCAGAGCTCGCCGACATCGCCTACTTGTTTCATCGCATGAGAAAGCAGCACATCGCCCGTGGTAGAGGCCAAAACGATGACCACGATCGCGCTCCATGTGTAAAACTGCTTCACGATTCCATCCTGCTCGAAACCGGCTCCGGCACGGACTCTTGCGGCTTATCGTGCTGCGGCAGATGGGTGCGTGCTGGGCCGCCCGCAATAAATGCCACGCCGCCAGCGACCAGGAGGATGCCCAGCCAGCGTGTGGCCGTCACCTGCTCATGAAGCACGAATTTCGCGATCAGGGCGAGAAGCACGTAGCCAAGCGATGTGGCAGGGAGCACGTAGGTTAAGTCAGCCCACGACAGGGCGGTCATGTAAGCAGCGAAAAAGGCGAGCAGAAGCACGATCCCCAGAGCGACCCAGGGATTCAGGATTGCCAGGATGACATCAGGAATGTGGCTGAGGGAAATGCTACCGACTTCCTTCATGCCCCGTGACAGCATCGAATCGCCTACTGCCCCGAACACGGTCACCCCGGCCAAAACCAAATACTTGCGAAAGGTCACTCGTGTTTCCTAAGAATTGGCCTAAGCGTTGGCGACTTCGACCGCAGACGACGAATCTTCTTTCGAACGCTTGTCCTTGACCCACTTGTGGCGCATGGCGCGTACTTTCAGGAAAGTCTTGGCTTCCTTGTACAGGCGCTTGCGGTCGCCGCTGTCGAATGCCGCCTTCTTCAAGATACGGTAGATCGCCTTGGGTCGGAAATAATACTCGTCGTAGAAGCGGTGCACGGAATCAAGAATTTCGTCAGCGGGCAGGCCTGGATATTGTATGTGTGCCAGCTGATGTCCACCCTCGTCTACCATTTTGGTGTCGGCGACCATGAATCCGTTCTGGACGGCGTAGTCGTAAAGCTCGGTCCCGGGATACGCGTGGGCCACGGAGACTTGAATCGTCTCGACGTCGAGTTCCTTGGCAAACGCGATCGTATTTCTAATGCTCTCGCGAGTTTCGCCCGGCAGGCCAAGGATGAAGTCGCCGTGGATCACGAGGCCAAGCTTATGGCAGTCTTTGGTAAACTGCCGGGCGCGCTCGATGGTGGCACCCTTCTTGATGTTCTTCAGTATCTGCTGGTCACCAGACTCGAAGCCCACGATGAGCAACCGGCAACCGGCTTCTTTCATAGCTTTCAGAGTCTCATAGTCGGTAGTGACGCGCGACGTGCAAGACCACGTGATGTTCAGTGGCTTCAGCTTGGAACAGAGCTCGACGGTGCGAGCCTTCTGGATGTTAAAGGTATCGTCGTCGAAGAAAAACTCTTTCACGAACGGCCAATATTCTTTCGCCTGGGCCATTTCGCGTGCGACGTCGTCGGAAGAGCGCTTGCGCCAGGAATGGCCGCTGAGCGTCTGCGGCCACAGGCAAAAGGTGCACTGCGCCGGGCAGCCGCGCGTGGTATAAAGCGACACATAGGGGTTCAGCAAGAAAGGAACGTTGTAGCGTCGGACATCGAGATCACGTTTGTAAACGTCGGTTACGTGCGGCAGGGCGTCCAAGTCCTGAATCTGTGGGCGATCCGGAGTGTGCACGACCGAACCGTTCTTCCGATAAGAAATGCCTAGAATCTCCTCAAGCGGCTTGCCTTGCGCAAACTCGACGATGGTGAAGTCAAACTCCTTGCGGCAAACAAAATCAATCGCCGAGCAATCTTTAAGTGATTTTTCCGGAAGAACGCTGACGTGCGGGCCTACGAATGCGATCTTGATGCGCGGATTAGCGTCCTTAACGGCCTGCGCCAGGCGAATGTCACCAGGGAACCCCGGGGTACTGGTGAAAAGCACCAGGAACTCGTAATCTTTGGCGATGTTGATGGTTTCTGCGGCCGAAACGTGGTGTGGCGGAGCGTCCAGGAGGCGGGCACCCTCGAGCAGGCCAGTCGGGTAAGCCAGCCACACCGGATACCAATACGATTCGATTTCGCGCGTGGCGGGCCAACGCGACCCCGCCCCACCATCAAAATTTTCGAACGACGGCGGATTCAGGAATAGAGTTTTTAGAGGCATATAGGTGAATTGCTTATACTAACATCCTCTCGTCGACCCAACAGAGCCGAGTGCATCCTCAGGTACGTCCATTGCATTCGGCTAGGAAACCGTCTCCTAACCGTCTCCTGTCCCAAGCAACAGTGGGTTGAGTTGGGTTAAGCACAGATATTTCAAGCTACTAGACAGCTATCCTTATAACAATCCCTTTACTGTGAAAGTATGTTTTGATGCACTGGGACGCGAAAAGTAGCCCTTGTTGGGGAACTTACGGATTGGAGGGACAGGCAATTTTGCCAAAAATTTGGCGGCTTTCAAAGGAGGATGCTACGTGCTTAAACCCGAGACGCGGTATCCCACGGCTACTGTCCACCCAGTGCCCACTTCTCGAGGTCGCCGGTTGAGCGCAGCAGGTTGATGCGGGCGCGCTCCAACTCAAACGTGGCGTCTTGAAGCGCCAGGAAGCGTTCGTCTGCCTGGGTACGAGCGTCTGCCAGATCGTGTAGTGTGGCGGTTCCAGCGTCAATGCGTGTCTGAGCCGCTTCGAAACCAGACTGCGCCACCTGATACTCGAGATCGGCGACATCGCGGGCGGCCGACAACTGTTCCACAGAGCGCTGGAGCTTCAATGTCTCCTCGGAAACCTTGTCCTTGGCTGCTTCCGCTTCCTTCTTCGCCTTCAGGGCTTCGGCATCGGCAGCCCGTGCATGAGCATGCTGGGACGGGTTCAAGAAAGGGAAGCGGATGGCGACTCCGAGCGATGCGTTATGGCGCTGGAAACGGAGATAGAATTCGTCGTAGTTATTGTACTTGGTCAGCAAGGCGTACTGAGCGGCAAAGTCTACGGCGGGCATTAGTGCCCTGTGCTCGCCCTTCGCACGAAGCTGCTGGGCTGTGGCGTGCTGCTCTGCGGCTTGAACCATCGGGCTGGCTTGGGCTGCTTTGCTTGCGAGGTCGTCGGCCTGGGTTACGTTGGGCATTGTGGGAATTGAATCCCGGACGGTTTCGATGGACGTAAGAGGCAGCCCGGTAAGCTGCGACAGGTGCCGTCGCAACACGTCTGCCGCCCCCCGTGCCTCGGCAAAATGCAAGCGCACACGAGCGGTTGAGAGGCGTGCCTTGTTGTTTTCCAATGGGCTGTCCACACCCTCCTGCACGCGTTCCGTGACGGCCTTCTCCATCTTGAGCGCTTCAGCCTCGTCCTGCTGCAAGCGCGCGACGCGCTGTTCCCATTTGCTGAGTTCGGCGTAACTGAGAACCGTATCCTGGATAACCTGGTTGCGTTGATCTTTACCTTGCAGTTTGCTGGCCGCCCACTCGGTCTTTGCTGCCCGAAGGAATTGCCGCTGCGCGGGATTAATCAAGAAGGATTGAGCAGTCACGTTGACGAGAGACGGCGCCGCACCTTCCAGAGTGAGAGGGAATCCCCAGGAAGCTCCCAACCCCGAACCGATAATGAGCTGGGGAAAGTAGGTATTGCGCGCCTCGTGATAGGACGCGAAGGCGTGCTGCTCGTCCGCAGCGGCCGAGGCCGCCGTCGTGCTATGCGTGAGGGCCAGTTGCACCGCGCGCTTCAGTGGCAACGGTTCGGCGTTCAGCAGGCCGACCGAAATTAAGAGCAGCAGTGGCAGAATTCGCACGTACGAGGCACAACGCGAAACAACGTTCATCTCGTCACCTTCGCAAAGAAGTCGCAACAGCTTTGGAAACAAAGAATTGTAAATGAGTGCGGGCGGACTAACGGGAGCGCACGAGCATCAACTCACTCGACCCGAGGGAGTGAAGTGGGAACCTGGACATTAGAACAACAATTGGCCGTGATTCATATTCGTCGGCAACTGGGCGAACCCGGCCGACGACCCGGCGAACGCTAAGAAGTAACCACTTTGAGTTCGACACGACAAAAGGCCTGTGCACGCGAGCCTTCCTTAAATGGCAGCGCTTGCCTACGATGCCGCTGATATTTGCCCTGACCTGTTCTGGTCGGCACGGAAGCGTAGCAGAGCGGCGATATTGCCTACGCGGTCAAACTCGGGATCGTCCTTGACGTAGAACAACTCCACATCGCGGCGAATCGCGGCCGGAACAATCGCGTCACATACGTCCTCGAGCTCGCGTGTGGCTCGACCGCAAACCACACAGTATGGGACCATATGCGAGTCCAGGTGGCCGCAATTCGTACACTCGACCGCGCGAGCGCTGAAGTTTTCTCCCAGGAACAGAGTCTGCACCTCCCCGAGTTCCAGTGACCGCAGCACGCGGCGCACTCCAGTGATCCCACGATTGTTACTCTTGGCCTGATCCAGTACTTCCTTCACCAGGGTTTGACGGCGCTCATCAAGTGCTTCCCGCAATATGCGGCTCGCCTGTTCACGGATGTGCTCATTGCTCACGTTTGCCACGTCCGTCGAGAAATGCCCGAGCAGCCGCTGCCTTACATAGGGATGCAGATGGGATTCGAACTCCGACCAGTTGCTGTCATGGCAGCCAACGATCAGTTTTTCCCCCAGACCTTTTTCCAGTTCTTCTTTGAGCCGCTCGGCCACAGCTTTGAAGTGGTGCATGGCTTCATCGGCTGTCCGCCGCTCGGCGTGCCCACCATCATAACCGCGGAAACCGTCGCTGCGTCCGCGCCGCGGTAAGGTGTGAAAGAGCCCTTCTCGTTCCTTCAATTCATCAAGCCGCAGGTCAAAGAAGCGGGCGCGCTGCCTGTCCACCAGAGTCACGGACAACCGCGGCTGAGCGCCGAGTAGGGGCCCCAGAGGCTTCAGATTAAAACGCCGGTTGACGAACAGCTGCGTCCCCGGAAGCTGCGGCGGCAAATCAAATTCGCGCCAGAAGTTTTCAGGGCTGCAGGCGAAGACCGCCTTGGCCCGCGCCTGGTTACCGTGCAGGCTCCCGGCGAGATCGAGAATCCGATTTAGATCTGCCCGCGCGCAGCCGTTCTTACCGCTCTTTTCCGCCTCCCGCAAGGCGTTTCGCACGAGGTCCTTTGCCAGAATGGCCTCTTCCCGGTGCGACTTGTTCTGCGGAGTGCGGGGCTGAAAATAAAAACTCAACGCACAGGCTTCGCCTTGCTTCGTCTGAAATTGAGCCAGCTCATGGATATCTTCGCGCGTCATTATCACGATTTTTCTCCTGGGTGCGGAGAGAGATTCAGGCCGTGCCGGTCTTCTCTAAAAGTTTGTCCTGGAACTGGTTGGCGATCGAAGGAGCTTTCCGCACATGCTCCCGGACGGCGGTAATGGAAGCGCGCACGTCGTCCGACTTGCGGTCAACAATGGCGGCGATTTCATCAACCGAGAAACCTTCAATCGCATAGAGGATGAAAGCATCCCGATCAGGCGGTTTGGTGCCCAGCAGCGCCGACTGCACCAGAGTGATCATTTCATCGGAGTACGCGGCCTGCTCAGGCGTGGCCACGCGCGTATCCGCTATTATATTCTCCTCGGTCAGTGCTTCATCGGGCTGATGGAACTGGAGCTCAGGTTCATCGCTGGCGCGAACGTTCTGCTTGCGGGCGGACTGTTCCAGATGCACTGGGGAGGTAAATTCGCGGCTGTTGACAGCCAGGTCATTTATCGCACGCATCGCCAAGCGGTAAAGCCACGGCTCCAGAGCCAGCCGCTCTGGCTTGTCCCCATCTCCGAGAGCCCGCGCGATGGCCTCATCTATGACTTCTTCTTTTGTAACGCTGTCCGGAGGCAACTCATCCGAGGCTTGTCGGAAGTAGAGTTCGCGTTCCACAAAGAGCTCGAGGCGGCCGAGATTGGCATTCACGTAGGACCGGATGTCGTCGGGGGAAACCATCGGAGGCTGCACTGCGGCGAGCGTCTGCTCAAACGGCACTCCCGGCTCCGGTCGTGCATTCGCCACCCGCCGCCACCGGCGCCATTTGTGCGACGAGCGCAGGATGTCCTTGTGCTTCGTGATCTGCTGCACCAGGTCGTCAAACGCTCCTTTCACTGCCGCCGCTGGCGTACTTGCGGACTGCTGGACCGCCATCTGTCCGGAGGGAAGCCGCAGGTTGAGCGAAACAATATTCCCCTCGCGCGGCGAGTTCTGCTCGACTACACCCTTCAGGTGTACCAGCTCGGGACGGAAGACCTGCAGCCGTTTACGCAGCTTCTCTATCTGGTGGTTGATCTCCTTTTCGATGTCGGGAGTTTTCTGGACCTTATAACTGATGTGAACGTTCATGAGAGCCTCGGACGACGGGAGCAGATCCCGTGAAGCTTTCAGTGCCTTCGATCAGATTCTACACCCGCTGGGAGAGAGGCAAAGCGGGAATTGAGGAAGATCATAGCTTGCTGTGTTTGGGAATCCGGAACTTGTTCCACGGCGGCACGGAGACCTAGAGCATCCAGGACGCAGGAGTCCTCGGTGCCACCACCGATACTGAGCGAAGCACTGAATCGGTCTCTTGCAGTTTTCGCATGCAAACCAACCGCCGCTGATTTTCATACCGAGGACCTAAACCTGCCTGATTCCCTCCGTGTCTCGTTGGTGGAGTTCCTTACACAGCCACTGTAACCGAGGTCTCTGTTCGGGTAACCGGGCGATACAGCGTGTCGCGTTCAATCGGCTCACGTCCGGCTTCACGGATCAGGCGCATGAGTTCCTGGCGGCGCATGCCCTGAGGCGTGGTGGCGCCAGCATCGTGGTAAATCTTCTCCTCAACCACCGTACCGTCGATGTCGTCGGCCCCAAAACGTAGCGAAATCTGAGCGATCTTGGGCGTCATCATCTGCCAGTAGGCCTTGATGTGTGGAAAATTATCGAGCACTAGGCGGCTCACGGCGATTTGCTTGATGTCCAGCATGCCCGTGGTCTTGGGCAGATGCTGCAGCGGCGTGTTGTCGGGATGAAAAGCCAATGGGATAAAGGTCTGAAAGCCACCGGTCTCATCTTGCAGCGCGCGTAGCTTGAGCAGATGGTCGACGCGATCTTCGTCATTCTCCACGTGGCCGTAAAGCATGGTGGCGTTGGATTTCAGGCCGATCTGGTGAGCCAGCTTCGCCGTTTCCAACCATTGGTCGCCATCAATCTTGTGATCACAGATGATATGGCGCACGCGATCCGCGAAAATTTCTGCGCCACCACCCGGAAGCGAATCGACGCCGGCGGCTTTCAACTGCGCCAACGTCTCGCGAGTGGAAAGCTTGGCGCGCTTCGCTAAGTACGCGACCTCGACCATGGTGAACGCTTTCAGATGCACTTGCGGAAAGCGCTGCTTCAACCCGGAGATGAGATCCAGAAAATATTCAAACGGCAGGTCGGGATGCAGTCCGCCGACAATGTGAAATTCCGTGACCGCTTCGGTGTAACCGGACGCAGCCGTCTGAAATGCTTCTTCGAGCGCCATCGTATAGGCACCCGGTGTGTCTTTCTTTCGACCGAACGCGCACAGGCGGCATGCCGCCACGCAGACATTGGTGGGATTAATGTGGCGATTCACGTTGAAGTAAGTCTTATCGCTGTGCATGCGCTCGCGAACGTGATTGGCCAACCAGCCGACAGCCAGAATGTCCCCGGTGCGATATAGGGTGAGAGCGTCGTTATGACTAAGCCGCTTGCCAGCAAGCACCTTTTCTGCGATGGGATGGAGGCGGGCGTCGTCGGTCTGGAATGCGTGTGACATCCAGGTTTGATGATAACGCAGGAAGTGGCTGGAGTCACAGCGGTGAGTCAGACGATAGCGCGGATGGCGTGGAGGAGTAGAATTTTCGGAACTTCAATCGGGACTGCGGGAGGATCGCCCCCATGTCCGAACCTGTGTCCAGCAATTCCCCCTCTCCCCGCCTTAGCGCATGGCTCGTCATTGCCATGCTGGCGATGGTCGCTGTCCCTGCGGCGATCACCCTGCACACGGTTCGCTCCCCCGCGACGCTCCAGGCCACGAACCTCGACCCCACGCCGTACGGCTATACTTGGAGCCTCCTGCTGTTCATCGTCCCTATTGTGGTGATCGCGTTCTGGTTGCTGCCGAGCGAACGGGTGAAGCTCCCGCGGCGGGCTTTCTGGTGGACGATCGGGATTCTGGTCCCCTTCGGGTTTACGCT
>WNFB01001092.1_pt1 | contig 22734 bp, 14 predicted proteins | sample 5400501 | NCBI WGS metagenome assembly WNFB01 (sample SAMN13153341, study PRJNA577476) | soil metagenome | isolation source: 200 cm saprolite under Douglas fir tree site 2 hole 1 | place: USA:California | collected 2015-04-18 | reverse complement strand
GTCGTTGAACGAATCGACGATCACCTTCGAGCTCGGCTGATCGGGATAGGTGTCGAACAGATTCCGCACACCGAGCGAGATGTCGACACTCGCAAACCGATAACCGACCTCTGCGTCGAACAGCGACTTCGAGCCGTACTGCTCGCGGCACAGGTCGCAGTAGCCGGGCTGTGCCGACGAGAACTTGCCGTAGTATGAGCCTCTCAGCAAGCCATGCACGCGGCCGGCCGAATACTCGCCCGTGAGCGTGCCGCGCCAATCGGGCCGCTCTTCCGTGATGCCGATATAGGTGACCGAGTCGATGAGGCTGGTCACGGTTGAGGGTGTGCCGTTGAAAACAGCAGGCCGCGGATCGACGTGCAGGATCTTGTTGTTCGTGTAATTCACCGCCGCCGACCAATCGATCGTCCCCGTGCCGGCCGGCATCCGCAGGGATCCGGTCACATCGAGACCGCGCGTGCGCGTGTTGAGACCGTTCGTGAAATACTGTAGGCCGCTCACATTGGTGAAGCCATGCGACGCAAGGATCGCCCCCGTCACGCTGTCGCTGAACGTCGCGCTGAGGAGAATGCGGTGGTCAATCCGGATCTGGAAGGCGTCGACCGTGAAGGTGACGTTGTCGTTCGGACTGAACGCAAACCCCGCGCTCAGGTTGACGGACTTCTCCGCGCGCAGCGGCTTGGAGTTAAACAGGCGGGCCGCGCTGTCGGCCACCGGCACGATCAGCACGTCGGTCACCACACCGCCGATGACGTTGGTGTTGACGTGACTGAAATGCGACTGACTGAGGCCTGGTGCTCGGAAGCCCGTGCTTCCGGCCGCACGGATCGTGAACTGCCGTGAGGGCTGCAGCCGGAACGCGACCTTGCCGGTAAAGAGCGAGCCGAAGTCGGAGTAGTGCTCGAATCGCCCCGCCACGTTGGCGAGGAACGAGGGCGTCAGATTGGTTTCGAGATCGGCGTACCCGGCGGCATTGGTGCGATGCGATTTCGATTCATCGGCGGGCCGGAATCCGGGGAACACCTGAGAATACGGGCGGTCAGAACCAGCCGAGCTGTCGGGGCCGAGGTGATTGCCGTCGACGTAAGACGCGAGCTCGCCCTGGATGATCTGATACTCCTCGCGCCGGAACGAGGCTCCCACAGCGACGTTCACTGGCGCGGACAGACCCAGTGCCAGCGACTTCGCCGCGTTCAGCCCTGTCGTCCACTCCCCACGCCGCAGACTTCCCGCGAAGAACGATGTCTGGTTCGCCATGTCGTCGGCGGTGCCCAATATGCTGTCGGGTCCTGGCGCACATGGGTTCTTGGGATCGAGGCACGGGCCTAGCGATACGTTCAACGTGTGGCGGAGATGGTAGTCGAAGCGATTGTAGCCATACGCGGTGCCGAGCTCGACCGACCAGCCGTTGGTGACAGTGCGGACACCGCCGGCGGCTGAATAGTCGCTGACGTTGGGCGCGAATTCCGGCAGGTAGCCGAGGGGATAGATCTGGGGCCAGCTCCGGGCATTGATGAAGCTCGCGCAGTCAACCGCGCAGCGCCGGTAGCCGTTGCCCGTGCCCTTGCGATAACTCCAGCCGCCGAAGCTGTACAGCTCCGTCGTGCCGCGGTCATTCAGCGGCAGCCGGAAGTTCGCCATCGTCATGATGTCTTTTTCGAGCCCGTCGCCCCAGTGATGGTTCGGCTCCGCCACGGGATTGCGCTTGATGATCACCTGCCCGTTGACGATGGAATCGGTCTTGCCCGTGCCCGCGTCTTCAAACGGATCGGGCCACGCGCGATTCGTCGGCTGGCGATCGAGGAATTCACCGAACAATCCGAGCGAGCCGCGGCCGATGCCGATGCCCCAGCCACCGCTCAGGTTGGCCGTCGTTCCGTCGTCCGGATAGTCGCTCGGGTGATAGCGACCCACCGACGTGTTCAGGAATGGCGTGAATTGCCCTTCCTTGAGCACCATGTTCACGACGCCCGCGATCGCATCGGAGCCGTATTGCGCCGACGCGCCGTCGCGCAGCACGTCGATGCGGTCGATCGCGCTCGACGGAATGGCGTTCAGGTCGGCGCCGCTCGAGCCGGCGCCCATGCCATACGCGAAGGTGTTGACGAGTGCCATCTGGTGCCGGCGCCAACCATTGATCAGCACCAATGTCTCATCGGGCGAGAGACCGCGCAGGGTGAACGGCCGCACGATATCTGTTGCGTCCGTGACGCTCTGATGCGGGAAATTCACGGACGGCGCGACCGACTGGAGGATCTGACCCGTTTCGGTCACGCCCTGCCGGGCGAGCATTTCGGACGTGAAGACATCGACCGGGACGGCGAGCTGTTCCGCAGCGGTGTGGCGTGCGCGAGAACCGACGACGACGTCCACCGGCGACAGGCTGATCGGCTGTTCGGTCAGGACGAAGTCCTGTACGACCGGAGTCTGCTCCACCGACACGCGCGCCGTCTTCGGTTGATAACCGAGCAACCGGGCGCGCACCTGGTAGACACCCGAGGCGACGCCGCGGATCTCGTAGCGACCCTGGTCATCGCTCGTGGCCCGAAGCCCGGGCGCGTCGGCGGTGATCGTCGCGCGAGCCAGCGGGGCGCCGGCGGCGTCCGCGACGCGCCCGCGAATCGCACCCTGCGCCAACGCGACGGACGGCAGCACTGACAGAACGGCAACGAGTAAACTCTCAACACGTCGCATATTCATGCCCCTTCGGGGAGTGAGCGTGGAGCTAGTGCTACTGCCGATGGCGAAAATCGTCAAGCAAGGCTAGTGATGGCCGCCATTCCACGGATCGCCGCTCGAGAAGGCCATCACGTGCATCATCCAGCCGAACAGCCTCGGGCGGAACCGGCCGCCGACCGCTTCGCACGCTGCGGCCGTTGCAATCGGCGACTTGGGACCGAATACCGGCTGGCCGTTCATCGTCGTCTCGCGCCAGCGGCGGCGCGCCTCTGTGAGCGGTGGCAGACACCAGTTGATGTGCTGGTGCCAGCGCGCGATGCTCAGCGGCAGGCGCGCGTTCAACTCGTCTTCCGTCATCTGGGCCGGTGCGGTGAACATCGCTCCCGCCAGCTCGAGACTGCTGTCTCCTGACGCGCGCTGATACAGCAGCGAGGTAGGACGCGACGGATCGAACGAATTCCGCGATGCGAATGCCCAGCGCAGCTTCGTGAAATGCTGCACCGGAGCGCCGGCCGCAGGGATGTATTGGCGGAATCCATCGGCCGCGGCGACGCGGACGTCCTTGTAGCGCGCGAGGTCGCGGCGCATCACGGCCAGCACCGCCGCCGCGCGCGCCGAGTCGCCCGGTGCGGTCGGACGGACCACCGTCATCCGCAGATGCAGATCCTCCGCCACCATTCCGCCCATGGCGTGCTCCGCGGCGGCTGCGGCCTGATCGTCCGGGTGCTCAGCGGGCGTGGCCATCTCCGGCTCGTCCGTGGCTGCGCCGGCACGGGCTCGGCATCCCAACGCCATCACATATAGAAGAAGGAAGAGGCGCCGCATCAGCGCCTGAATAGACGGCGCGGATCGACGATCAGCTAGAGCGGTGCAGGCGCTCGAAGTGCGGTTTCTCGACGACGAGATAGAACGTGAGGATGGCAACCTGGGCGAACGCGGACGCGAAGAGACCGGGAAGCGAGCGCACCATCAGCGCGAGGCCATACGTCTGCAGGTAGCCGATCGTGTACATCGGGTTCGACACGAAGCGGTAGGGACCACTCGATACCGGTTCACCCGCTAACTCCGGCTCGAAGAAGTTCTGCCAGTAGTACGCGTCGCTGCCGAGGGTTTGCGCCGCCCAGAGCTTGGTGCCGAGACCGATGATCGCAAGCGCCGCTCCGAGCGCGATGGATGCGGCGAGGGGCATGGGAAGGCGTACCGTGTCGCGCGTCGCGAGACAGAGCGCCACGAACGCGACCGCGTCGTTGTACATGACGAACGACGCTCTGTGCCGAAACCGGCGGAAATCTCCGGACGGTCCGTAGAGCTCTTCGCGCCGCAGCGCAAAACCCACGTACAGGACATACGCCAGCCGGCTGACGATCGCGTAAGCCAGAAAGACAATCATCGGGCACTAATCCCCTGTTTCGGGCGAGTATGAGATCGCACTTCACCCATCGGGCGGATAGAGCCCGACACGGCGGCGCTCGCTTCGCAGCAAGAGCTACTGCGGACTTTCGTTGCCTATCAGGTCGTCGCGCCCGTGCTGTTGCGAGCGCCCAAACATCCATGTAACGCTGAGCAGCAGCCCACGGATTGCGCGCCTCCGGTCCGAGACCTGGTAGAATCGCGGATCGATCGTCGTGGAGCTCTCGCGAGACGTATTGAACGGGTCGATCACCCGCAGCGTCAGGCTCATCCGATCGTTCTTGAGCTTCTTCCGTGCCGCGAGGGTGAACCGCGTCCGGCTGGCGACCCGACCCTGCTCGACGGTCATCGGCGCCTGATAGGATAGCAGTGTCTGCACGTCGAGCGTGCTCGAGACGCGGAACGATACGTTCGTCCGTGCCGTCCAGCCGAACGTCTTCGCCGAGAGCCCAGGGCCGAGGTTGGCGGCGTTGCTGACCTGCCGGAAGGCGCTCGCGCTCGCAAACCCGCTCAGCCGTCCGCCGCGCCGGGCGATGGTGGCGTCCACGCCGTACGCGTCGCTCGTCGCGACGTTCGCAAAAGTCCTCGTCATGACGCCGCTGCTGTCGAGCGTGCGGAGCGTACGCACGGCATTGAGCGTGTGGCGAACGAAGGGCGTGAGCTGCATCGTGATTCGGTCCGCCGTCCGCTGCAGCCCCAGCTCGAGCGCGCGGATGTACTCCGGTTGGAGATAGGGGTTGCCGCGCGAAATGTTGAGGGGATCCAGATAGTGGGGCGTCGGGTCCAGCAGATCCGTGTCGTCGGGGCGTCGGATGCGCGTCGAGTAGCTCAGCTTCACCTGGTGCGCGTCATCGATGTTGTAGGCGATCAGCGCGCTCGGAAACACGCTGTTGTACGGGTTGTGGTACGTCGCGCCGCTGGTGCGGAGATGAAACTGAGTCGTGGCGTGCTCGACGCGCACGCCGCCTTGCAGCAGGAACTTCCCGGCTTGCGCCGCCAGCATCCCGTACCCGGCGTGAACGACCTGATCGTACGTGAAATCGCTGATGCGGGTCGAGTCGGGCCGGTACGCGGCGAGCGCCGTATCGAAAACCTGAGTCTCGAGCGTCGTGTGAAAACGCTGCACCGATCCTCGATATCCGGTTTCGAGCCGCACGAAACTGGAGAGCGGCCGCACGTAATCCACTCTTAGCGAGTTTTCGCCGGGGTGCTCCCACCCCAGCTGGGTCTCGAGCGCCGACGTGTCGCTCGGCGCGCCCGCGAGCGACAGTGTGCGCGCCACGATGCCGCTGGGCCCGCCCTCGCGCGCGCGAAAGACCCGCAGCTCACTCGATAGCTTGTGGCCCTTCTGAGCGAAGGCATGCTTGTATGCCAGCGTTCCCTCGAGGTTGAATTCATGATTGGTGCCGCGGGTCAGCCGGTCACTCAGGCCAGTCAGAGCGCGAGACGAATCGAGATTGCGATATAGGAGGCCGTACGTCTCCGCCTCGGCGCGAGTACTGTATGCGATGTCGGTGGAAAGCTCGTCGTGTTCGCCGAGGTTGTAGGCGGCGCTGCCTGTCAGGGTGTGCGCCAGCGGGATCTGCGTGCGCAGTCCTGCCTCTTGTAAATAGGTGAGCGGGTTGACGGACAGGTTTTCGCGGAAGATGGTATCCCGTCGCGGGCGATTGTCCCGCAGAAACCCATAGCTCCCGTACGCCGAGAACGGCCCGCGCTGATAGCCGAGATTGCCCCCGATGTCCGCGTGGCCCGTGGTTCCGCCGCCGAGCGTAAGTCCGCCGCTGCTTCCTTCGTCGGCTCGTTGCTTCAGCACGATGTTGATGATCCCCGCGACGCCTTCCGGATTCTCGCGGGCGGAGGGGTTGGGAATCACCTCCACCTTGTCGACCACGTCCGCGGGGAGCTGCGCGAGGAAATTGCCGAGTTGCGCCGGCTTCAGCGGACTGGGACGGCCGTTGAGCTGGACGACGACGGCGGTGTTGCCGCGCAGACTCACGACGTTGTCGATGTCCACGTCGACGGCCGGCACGTTGCGCAGCACATCGAGCGCCGTGCCGCCGCGCGTGGTTGGCATATCGCGGACGACGTAGGTGGTGCGGTCCGGCGCGAGCTCCACGTCGTGCTTCTGTCCCTGGATCACGATCGACTGCAGCTCGATCGGCGCGGGAGTGAGTGTCACCGCTCCGACGTCGGCGCTGAGGGATGACGGACCGATCTCGATCGGGGAGAGCTCGCGCGGCTTGTAGCCGATCGCGACGATGCGGACGCGATAGCGGCCCGGCCGAAGGCCCGAAACGCGGAAGCCGCCGTCCGCATCCGTCGACGTGTGGATCGCCGGCACGGCCGCGCCGGAATCCGTGACGGACACCATGGCCATGGCGACGGGTGTTTTGCCAGCGGCGTTCACGACGCGGCCTCGGATTTCGCCGCTCGTCATGGGTGTCTGAGCTGCGGCCGCGGAGTGGGTCGCGAGAATCAACAGGATCGCATGCGCAACCGAGCGGGACGCCGTCATGGCCTCATAAAAAGTAGACACCGCACCTTACGGCTAGCTGACAGGCTACGTTGTGAAACGCCGAGCGCCTAGTGACACCCATCACACGCGCCTTCCCGCGACAGTGTGTAATACTCGTGTATGAAGATTCCTCATGGCGCCGTTCTGGCGACTGGCCTGCTGGCCGCGTGTGCCAACGCGGCGGGCAGTCTCGGGCCGCCGCCGGTGTGGACCGACGCGCCGGCCGTTCACGTTCACGGCAATCAGCTCGTCGACACGGCGGGACGGGTTGTTCGGCTCAAGGGCGTGAATCGCTCCGGGACCGAGTACGCGTGCGCGCAGGGCTGGGGGTTCTTCGACGGTCCGTCGGACTCGGCGTCCGTACAGGCGATCGTGTCGTGGAAGGCAAACGCGGTTCGCGTGCCGCTCAACGAGACCTGCTGGCTCGCCATCAACGGTGTCGCTCCCGCGTATTCGGGGGCCAACTACGCCCGAGCGATCAGCGATTATGTGGCGCTGCTGAACCGCGCTGGACTGGTCGTCATCCTCGATCTGCACTGGAGCGCCGCCGGGACAGCCATTGCTCTTGGCCAGGTACCCATGCCGGATCGGGACCACACGCCACAATTCTGGAGCGAGGTCGCCGCCGCCTACGGCAGCAACAACCGCGTGATCTTCGACCTGTTCAACGAGCCATTTCCCGACAACAACTCCGATACACCGGAGGCGTGGCGCTGCTGGCGGGATGGCGGCACGTGCAGCGGCATGAGCTACCAGGCGGCGGGGATGCAGGAGCTGGTGAACGCGGTGCGCCGCGCGGGCGCCAAGAACGTCATCATGCTCGGAGGTGTCCAGTACTCGGCGACGCTCTCGAGCTGGCTCGCGTCGAAACCCAGCGACTCGCTCAACAACACTGCCGCCTCATGGCACATCTACAATTTCAGCTGGTGCCACACCCAAACATGTTGGGACAGCGACGCCGCTCCCGTGGCGCAGCAAGTTCCGTTGGTGCTCGGCGAGCTGGGGGAGGACGATCGCGGGAGCGCCTTCGTCACGGCGTTGATGAATTGGATGGACGCGCGCCAGGGGAGTTACCTCGCCTGGTCGTGGGACGTGTGGGGGAATGCCCTCGACCTGATCGCGAGTTACGATGGGACGCCGACGTCTTACGGGCAGACTTTCAAAGCCCGGTTCTCGCACTAAAGCCCGGCCGCCTTACTGCGCGGTCGGGCGCAGAAACGACACGACCTGTCGGATGACGCCAGAGTCGCTGACGATGCGATGATGCCCGAGGCCCGACGTCGTCACGAGCTCCGCGCCCGGCCAAGCCTCAGCGATCGCCGCGCCATCGTTCCAACGCACCTCACGGTCTTCCCGGTCGTGAATCACGAGGAGCGGCACCCGCATCGCGGGCGCGAACCCTGGAACATCCATTTCGTCCCACGCGAAATCCAGACGGCGGGCGAGCCGCTCGCGCATCGAGGTCATGACCGGCGCGGCGACGCCGAGCAGCGTCGCGAATTGTGCGCTGTAGCTGTTGACATTCGCCGACGGGGCGATCAGCACGGCGCGACGAGCAACCAGACCCTGATCCATCGCGAGTGCTGCCGCGAATCCGCCGAGCGAATGACCCACCACCGCACTTACGGGACCGACTGCCGCCGCGACGGCAATCGCCGCGCGCGCGAATTCGGGTCCGGAGCTGAGCCGGCCCCGCGACGCGCCGTGTCCTGGCGCATCGAACGTCACGACGCGATGGCCATTCGCGAGCAGCGCGCCACCCAGGTCCACGAACCGCGCGCCACGGCTCCCCCATCCATGCATGAGCAGAACGCCAGGCCCGCGCTCGCCCCATGTCCACGCCGCGACCCGGCGTCCGCCGACTTTGACATTGAACCGCCGCGCGTCCCGCAGCCAGGCAGCCATGCGCTCGCTGATCGCACGGCGCGGTGGTGAGCAAAAGATTCGCGCCGCCCATCGGGCGGCGAGATCGGGAGAGGCTCGCTGCATGGCGCCAAATGCGGCGCGCGTCAGCCGGAGGGTGGCAGTCATCGGCTTCCCTTTAACACGTGTGCTCTCGCTCCAGGTTTCATGCTCGTGCCTAGCCGGCGAGCGCTCCGGTGAGACGGGCGAGCTGCTGCAACTGGACGGTGCTGAGCGACTGCGTGAGCCGGCGCGCCGCCGAGGCAATCTCGGGGTCGATCCGCGCCAACAGCTTCAGGCCGGCGCTGGTGATGGTGGCAAGGGAGCAGCGCCGGTCCTCGTTGTCGCGCGTGCGGCGGACGAGTCCCTGTCGCACGAGGCGATCAATCATGCGCGTCACGTCGGGTGCGCGATGAACGCAGCAGCTGGCCACCTCGCCCCGGGCGCGGCCAGTCGGATGCGCCTCGCGCAGCGTACGCAGGATCCCATACTGATCGCCGGTGATCCCATGGCGTTCGCAGATCTCCGCGAACGTCTGCTGCACGTGACCGGCCGCGCTCATCACGCCGACGGCCGCCTCTTCAGCGGTTGAAAGGGATCGTTTCACACGCCTGCGAACAGCCATACTGCAACATCTGTTCCCAACACGCACTGTCAAGTCTCTCCGCTTTCACTCTTCCGGGTAACGCACACGTAACACGTCGCGCGCGCCTGGAACAATTCGGTGTTCTGAACACGTTCTTGCACCATTCGGAAATTGCCGGGTGCGCGTGGAACGCTGCCGACACTGCCGTGACAGCGCGTTGCCTGTCGAATTCCACCGTCGTCAGTCGACAATCTGCGGGCACAGTTGGCCACCATACGTAGCATCGACCAGGAGGTCGTTGGATATGCGTAGTCGCATTCTCGGAGAGCGCGGACGGGCATCGGCGATTTTGATCGCAGTCGTATTGGTCATCGCCTTAGGACTCGCCGCATGGAAGTCCGCAGCAGCGCGTGCCGCCGCAGTGGCGGCCCGCCATCAGCCAGAGCCGATCGAGGCCGTCACGGCCGCCGTCGCACGGCAAGAGCTGCATCACGCGACGACCACGTCGATCGGAACCGTCCTGGCGCTGCGTTCGATCACGTTGCGGACGGAGCTCGCTGGGACGGTGCACGACGTGTCGCTTGTTCCCGGCCGCATCGTAGACTCGGGGACGGTGCTCGTCGTGCTCGATGTCTCCGTCGAGCACGCCGATCTGCAGGCGCAGCAGGCGCAGGCGGCGCTGGCGCAGACCAGCCTCGCCCGTCTGGAGCGCCTGCGCCAGCACGGCGCAGTCTCGGAGGAGGAAGTCGATCGGGCGCGCGCCGAGCGTGACATCGCGCAGGCACAGATCGCGCGCACCGAGGCGATCATCGCGAAAAAGACGATTCGTGCGCCGTTCCGCGCCCGCGTCGGCATCGCCGACGTGCATCCGGGCCAATACCTGAACGAGGGCACGCAGCTCACGACGCTGCAGGGCGTCGACGCAGCGGCGCACGTGGATTTCGCAGTGGCACAGCAGGTCGGCGACGAGCTACGTGCGGGGCAAACCGTTGACGTGCTGGCAACCTCCGATTCCACGCCGATCGCGGCGCGCATCGTGGCGGTAGACGCACGCGTCGACCCGACCACGCGCACCACGATGGTACGCGCGATCATCTTCGGCGCGAAAGCTCCGGCGCCAGGATCGTCGGTTCGCGTCCTCGTGCCGAGCGGGCCGGCCGTCAACGTCGTCGTCATTCCGGTGAGTGCGCTGCGGCGTGGGCCGTCCGGCGATCACGTGTTCGTCATCGCACGCGACTCCACGGGCACGATCCGCGCGCACGTGCGTCCGGTCCACAGTGGTCCGATGCTCGGCGATGAGATCGTCATCCTCGACGGTCTCGCGACGGGAGAGCAGGTCGCGGCGTCGGGGTCCTTCAAGCTCCGGGAGTCCGTCCCGGTGGCCGTAGGCGCGGCGCAGGGAGCTCACTGATGCGCTCCTTCACCGATCTGTTCATCCGGCACCCGGTACTCGCGGCGGTCGTCAATCTCGCCATCGTGCTCATGGGATGGCGGGCGCTGACCTCACTCCCCGTGCAGCAGTACCCGAACATCCAGAGCTCGTCTGTCGTCATCACGACGGTCTATTACGGCGCGAGCGCCGAAGCCGTGCGCGGTTTTCTCACCACCCCGATCGAGCGCGCCGTCTCGGCCATCAGCGGTGTCGATTACGTCGAATCGTCGAGTCGTGCCGGCGTCAGCACCGTGACGGTGCGACTGAAGCTGAACCAGAACAGCACCGCGGCGCTGGCCGAGGTGACGGCACGGCTGCAACAGGTGCGGTCGGAGCTTCCGGCGGAAGCGGAGCCGCCGCAGGTCGAGGTGCAACGTGCCGACCGTCCCTACGCCTCGTTCTATCTGAGCTTTTCATCCAAGCAGCGGGACATTCCGGCAATCACCGATTGGCTGGCGCGCACGCTCCAGCCGCAGCTCGCCACGATCGCCGGCGTGCAACGCACCGACATCGTAGGCGGCCGGCCGATCGCGATGCGCGTCTGGATCGACCCCGATCGCCTGGCGGCGCACAACCTCTCGCCCGGTGATGTGTTCGGGGCCCTGCGGCGCAACAACTACGTCGCCGCCGTGGGCCAGACCAAGGGCAATCTCGTTCAGATCAACCTGCTGGCCAACACCGATCTGCGCTCGACCGATGAGTTTGAGAATCTTATCGTGACCGATCGCGGCGGCTCGGTCGTCCGTCTCTCGGACGTCGCGCGCGTCGAGCTGGGTGCCGAAGAGCCGGACATGATCGCGAAGTTCAACGATCAGGAGGCCGTGTACGTCGGCGTCTGGCCCACGATCGGCAGCAACGAAATCGAGGTCTCGCATCGCCTGCATGCCGAAATCGCGCGGATCACGCCGACGCTGCCGCCGGACATTCAGCTGCGTGTGGCATACGACGGCACGGTCTTCATGCAGGACGCGCTCAGAGAGATCACGAAGACGCTGATCGAAACGATCCTGATCGTCGGGCTCGTGGTGTTCCTCTTCCTGGGATCGATTCGGACGGCGTTGGTCCCGCTCGTCGCGATGCCGGTGTCGCTGGTCGGCGCGGCGATCGTGATGCTGGCGTTTGGCTTCAGCCTGAACCTGCTCACGATTCTCGCGATCGTGCTTTCAGTCGGTCTCGTCGTGGACGACGCGATCGTCGTGGTCGAGAACGTCGAGCGGCACGTGCACCTCGGCAAAACGCGGCTGCAAGCCGCGCTCGTCGGCGCGCGCGAGCTGGTTGGACCGATCATCGCCATGACGATCACGCTGGCCGCGGTCTACACACCGATTGGCTTCCAGGGTGGCCTGACCGGTTCGCTGTTCCTGGAGTTCGCCATCACCCTCGCCGCCGCGGTGGTCGTATCGGGGATCGTCGCCGTCACGCTGTCACCGGTGATGAGCTCGCGCTTTGTCCACGAGAAGGGTGAAGAAGGCCGGCTCACACGACTGGTGAATAACGGATTTGAAGTCGTACGGCGCACGTACGCCCGGCTGCTCGATGGCGCGCTCGAGATGCGGCCGGCGATCGTCGCCGCCGCAGTGTTGGTGATGATCGCGGCGTGGCCGCTCTACACGTACTCCAAGCGTGAGCTCGCGCCGGTCGAGGATCAGAGTCACATCAGTTTGTTCATGCAGGTGCCGCCCGACGCGTCGCTCGCGGCGAACAATCGGGCCACGCTCGAGGTGGTGAAGGCGGTCACGTCGTTCCCCGAGGCCAAGTTCATGTGGTCCCTGACCGCCTCATGGGGAGCCTTCGGCGGTATGGTCGCCAAGGACTGGAAGGAACGGCAGCGTTCGACGGCGCAGCTCTTCCCGGCTCTGTACGGCGCCGTTTCGCGGGTGCCGGGAGTGCGTGTGTTCCCACGCCTCGATCCGCCGCTGCCCACACCCGGCTCGTATGACGTCGAGCTGGTGCTGCAGAGCGATGAGCCTCCCGAGCAGATGCTCCAAACGGCAAACGCCGTGGTGGGAGCGGGTTGGCAGAGCGGCAAATTCCTCTACGTCGACACCGATCTCAAAATCGATTTGCCGGAGGCTCGGGTCGTGGTCGATCGCGATCAGGTCGCGGACCTCGGACTCGATCTCGCGAGCGTCGGGCGCGAGCTCGGGACGGCGCTCGGCGGCGGCTACGTGAATCGATTCAACTTCTACGACCGGAGCTACAAGGTCATCCCGCAGATCGGGGACGCCGACCGGACGACGGTGGGACCGCTGCTCGACCTCAAGATCAAGACGCCCAGCGGTCAGCTCGTCCCCGTATCGACGTTCACCCACATCGAATCGAGCACCGCTCCGCGCACGCTGAATCGTTTCCAGCAACGCAATGCAGTGCGCGTGTTCGGCGCCGTCAATCCGGGTGTCACCAAGGATGAAGGGCTGCAGGTGCTCGAGAATGCCGCGGCGAGCGTCAGCGGTCCCGGACGGTCCGTCGATTATGCGGGCGAATCACGGCAGATCCGGCGCGAAGGTGGAGCGCTGACGACGACGCTCGGCTTCGCAGTCATCCTCATCTATCTCGTGCTCGCGGCGCAATTCCGCAGCTTCCGCGATCCGTTGATCGTGCTGCTGGGGTCGGTGCCGCTCGCGATCGCCGGCGCGCTGGTGTTCAGCTTCTTAAACCTGACGACCATCAACATCTACTCGCAGGTCGGGCTGATTACGCTGGTTGGACTCATAGCGAAAAACGGAATCCTGATCGTGCAGTTCGCGAACACGCTGCGAGAGCGCGGCATCGCGAAGATGGCCGCGCTGCGCGAAGCGACATTGACGCGGCTGCGCCCCGTGCTAATGACCTCGGCCGCGACCGTATTCGGTCACTTCCCACTGGTCCTGGTCTCCGGCCCCGGCTCCGCGGCGCGCAACAGCATCGGGATGGTGCTTGTCACTGGCATGACGCTCGGCACGGTATTCACGCTGTTCATCGTGCCCGTCTTCTATTCTCTCATCGCCGCAGAGCACAAGCCCGCCCCTGCATACGAGCCGGTCGGGCAGGAGGTGCTGCAAACATGAAGTCCATTCGGGGATTGTTCTTACTGGCACTGATGATCGGCGCCGCGGGATCAGCGTCCGGCCAGGAGCCGGAGCGCGCGGCGGTGCAGTTCTGGAAGACGCTGGGGGACAGCACATTGCAGCAGCTCGTGAGCACGGCAATCGGGTCCAATCAGGATCTCGCCGGCGCTCGCGCCCGGATGCGCGGGGCGCGTGCCGCGCGCCTCGATGCGGCACTCGACTTCGCACCCGCCATCACCGCCAGCGCGAGTTACACGCGGCAGCGACTGGCCAGCGCGGGATTCCCCTTTGGTGGAAGCTCCGCATTTCCCGACCAGAACGTCTGGAACGCCGGACTCGAGATGTCGTGGGAGCTCGATCTCTTCGGGAGAATTCGGCGAACGACGCAGGGCCAGGGCGCGCTGGTCGCCGCGGCTGAAGAGGACGTTCAGGACTTCAAGGTCCTTGTCGCCGCGGACCTCGCGGCCGCCTACTACGGCTTGCGGGGCGCGCAGGATCGGCTCGCCGTGGCGCAGCGTAACGCGGAAAACCAGCGGCGCACTCTCGAGGTGACGTTGCAGCGTCTCGAAGCCGGGCGCGGCAATGAGTTTGATTCCGAGCGCGCCCGTGCGCAGCTGAGCTTGACACTCGCCGGCATTCCGGCGCTGGAGTCGTCGATCGCCGCTATCGAGCAGCGCATTGCGGTGCTCACGGGACAGCCCGCGACGGACGTTGAGCGCGAGCTCAGCACGGCGGTTCCGTTGCCGCAACTACCCGAGTCTGTGTCGGTAGCCGATCCGAAGACGATCGTCCGGTTGCGGCCCGACGTGCGCAGTGCCGAGCGGCAGCTGGCTGCCGGCGGCGCGTTCGTGAGTGCGGCGAAGGCGGCGTACCTCCCCCGCGTCAGTTTCGCTGGCGGTGTGGGTTACGTGAGCAACGCCTTCGCGTCGCTGGGCAACACCGGAACGCCGCGCTACGCAATCGGCCCCGTGATCTCGTGGCCGGCCTTGAACCTCGGCCGGGTCAAAGCCGGTGTTGACGCCGCGCGCGCGCAGGAGAGCGAGGCGGAGGCGCGCTACAACCAGACGCAACTGCGCGCGATGGAGGAGATCCAGTCGTCTGTCATCATGTACAACAGAGCACGGCAGAGCCTCCAGCACCTCGAGGATGCCGCGCGCGCGAGTGAACGGGCGGCTGGCCTGGCACGCCTGCGGTTCGAGGAGGGCGCCAGCGACTTCCTGCAGGTACTCGATGCCGAACGAACGATGCTCGACGCGCAAGATCGGCTCGCAGCGAGCCGCACGGCCGCGACGACGGGATTGGTAGCGGTATACCGCTCGCTGGGCGGAGAGGCGTTGACGGTGAAGTAGCTCGCCCATCATCCTTCCTCCTTACCAGGAGGAGGATCCATGGACCGGGTCACGCTTCTGTCGCTCGCTGCATTCATCGCTCCTGTTGCGCTCGCCGCGCAGCAGCCGACCTCCCCACCGGCCGCGCGACCCACCGTGCCGCATGACAGCGTGCGCGGTGCGGTTCGCGCGGTTGACGTGCGCGCGCGCACGCTCGAAGTGACGACCGGCGTCGGCTTCGCCCTCCGCGTCGTGCGGCTCCAGGTTCCCGCCGGCGTGCCGATCACCAACCAGCAACGCGGGCAGCACGAACCGATCAGGCTGGGGGAACTCAAGCCCGGTGACGTGATCCGCGCTTCGTTTGGTGGCAGGCCGACGGGTTTCGTCGCGTACACGATCGAGCGCGTCGGCCGGATGGACGCGGGCGTGGACGCGAAGCCATGACGCGTTGGTGGATCGCGGTCATGGCCATGTGCGCCGCGGCGGCGTGTCGCCGGCTGCAGCCCGGGGATCCAGTCCGCGGCCTCTCGGCCGCGGAGCGCGCGCAGTTCGACAGCGGTCGCGCCGTGTTCGACAGCGTCTTCACTCCGGAGAAGGGTCTCGGGCCGCTGTTCAATGCGAACGGGTGCAAGGAATGTCACGAGGATCCCGTGGCGGGTGGGACGGGTGACGAGGTCGAGCGCCACGCGACCGCGTTTCACCAGAACGCGCCCGCGGGGACACGTTTGTGCGACGAGCTCGCGGCACAGGGCGGGTTCGTCTTTCAGAACCACGTCACTCCCCTCCTTCATGCGGCGCTCGGCATCGATAGCGAGCCGATTCCAGCCGCAGCGACAGCGGTCGCACGGCGCACGACTCCTGAGATTTTTGGCTTCGGCTTACTCGATGCCGTTCCCGACTCCGAGATCCTGGCCTACGCAGATCCCGATGACCGGGACCACGATGGCATCTCCGGGCGGCCGAACCGCTTCTTCGACGGGCGCCTGGGTCGGTTCGGACGCAAAGCCCTGGTGCCGACGCTGCGCGAGTTTAACGACGGCGCATTCAGCGCCGAGATAGGCATCACGACGCCCGCCGTACCGACTGAGCAAACCGTCGCGGGGACGCCGATTCCTCCGGGCACCGACCCGGCGCCCGATCCCGAGCTCAGCGACCACCAGGCCGAGCTGGCGACCACGTTCGTGAGGCTGCTCGCGCCGATAGAGCCGCTCAAGATGTCGGGCGAAGCGCGCCAGGGGAGCGACGTGTTTGTCCGGGTTGGCTGCGCGCGCTGTCATCGCCCCGTCCTGACGACAGGTGACAGCCCGATCGCGGCATTGCGGTACAAGAAGGTCGCCGCGTACACCGATCTGCTGCTGCACGATATGGGTCCGGACCTTGGGGACATTTGTCTGGCGCTCGCGACCCCGACTGAATTCCGGACCGAGCCGTTGATGGGGTTGCATTTGAAGAAGCGGTTCCTGCACGACGGCCGAGCTTCTACCGCGGAGCAGGCAGTCGAGCTGCACGGTGGAGAGGCGACGAAGGCGCGCGATCTCTTTCGCGCGCTACCGGCTGGGGATCGGGCTGCGCTGGTAGCGTTTTTGAAGACGCTGTAAAAAGTAGGCCCGCCAGGTTCCGGAGCCGCCGGAGTTCGGCGCGATCGAGCCCGGTTGCACGCCTTCCTTGACAATCATAAACTACACATGTAAATCTACTACTGTAGATCAACCCTGAGGCCACGTATGCCGGAGCGTCATCAACTCACTGAGCTGCAGCTCGCGATCCTGCGGGTCATCTGGGACAAGGGCGAAGCGACGGTGCAAGACATCTGGGAGGCCCTGCACGCCGAGCGCGGGCTCGCCCAGACCACCGTCGCCACCATGCTGTCGCGCCTCGAGCGCCGCGGCGTCGTGACGCGGCGGGCCCAGGCGCGCCAGTACCATTACCGCGCCGCGGTGACCGAACAGGAGGTGCAGCACTCGATGGTCGGTGAGCTGACCGAGCGCCTGTTCGACGGCGACGTCACCGCCCTGGTCCAGCACCTGCTCTCGGGCGAAGACATAAGCCCGGGTGATATCGCCAAGATCCGCGACATGATCGAGCGCGTCGAAACAAGCGCCCCGGAGTCCCAATGAACACCCCTCTCGCCTCCAGCCTGCTCGCGTGGCTTCTCACATACTTGATCCATAGCACCGTGCTCTTGGGTGTTGCCTGGTTCGCGATCCGGCGCTGGCGCCTCCAGCCTGCGGCCTCGGACTTGCTCTGGAAGGTGGCACTGCTCGCGGGGCTCGTAACGGGTACGATCCAGTCGCGCCTTGCGCTGTCCACGCCCGCGGCGGTGACGCTGTCCGTCGCCGCACTGCCCCAGGCGGCCCCCCTGAGCCAGCCGCTGGCGCCCGCCGGTAACCCGGCGCACGACGAGGACACGCAATCCCCCGCACAGCAATCGAGCGGTGCGACCGTCTCTCGCGCACCAACGCTGCCGTTGGTTGTCGTGCTGCTGTGGGGCTTTGTCGCGCTCGCGTCGTCGCTCTACTACGTCGCGCGACGGCTGATCCTGGTCGGTCGCCTCGCCGACCGCCACCCGGTGAGCGACGGACCGCTCGCCGTCACGCTCGCCGACCTGCAGCGCACCACCGGATACCGGCGCCGCGTTTACCTCACCATGGCCCGGACCATCTCCAGTCCCGTAGCCCTGGGCCTCTCCGAAATCTGTGTGCCGGAGCTGGCGCTCACCGAGCTCGGCGCCGAGCAACAGCGCAGCATGCTGGCGCACGAGCTGGCGCATCTGGCGCGGCGCGATTCCTTGTGGCTCGCGGGCGCCAGTCTGATCGAGCGTCTCTTCTTCTTCCAGCCGCTCAACCGGCTCGCACGCCGGGAGCTCGAAACGACGGCTGAATACCTGAGCGACGAGTGGGCCATGCAACAGACCGGATCGGCGGTCTCCCTCGCGAAGTGTCTGGCCACGGTGGCCGAATGGATTCAGGCGTCGCCCCTGGGCGTGCCGGTGGCGGGCCTGGCCGAACGGCGCTCGCTGCTCGTCTCGCGCATCTCGCGCCTGCTCGACGGACGCCTGCCCTCGAGCGCCGCCTCGCGGCGCGGCTGGGCCGTCGCCGCAACGTTCGGTGTGGCATTGACGATCGCGGCCGCGCCGCGCGTGTCCCAAGGAGTCGCGTCCGTGACGACGACTGGGACGACGGCAACGCCGACCCAGAGCGCAGCCGGGCCCGTCGTCGCGCGCAAAGCGGCGGCCGCGCCCTCGAACCAGGACACGACGGTGGTCCTGGCCCTGATCGGCCGTCTCAAAGATGAGAACGCCGGCGTGCGCCGCGCCGCCGTGCAATCGCTCGGACACCTGGGCGATCTCCGCGCCGTGCAGCCCTTGATCGCCGTGCTCGCGGACTCGGACGCGGACGTGCGCGCGGCGGCGGCCGACGCGCTCGGGGACCTCGAAGACCCCAGAGCGATCGGTCCGATCGCCGCGTTGCTCAGGGACCCCGTTGCAGACGTGAAGCACAATGCGCTCGGCGCTTTGTCGCGCTGGGATCGAGGCGTGCCCACCGCGTCAGTCGCGGCCCTCCTCGATGACCCCGACGCCGGCGTGCGTCATGAAGCGGTCGATCTGCTCGATCACCTCCACGCCCGCTCGGCGGGCAGTGCCATCGCCCGTCTGATTCACGATCCGTCGTCCGACGTGCGCAGCGCCGTCGTGCACACGCTGGGCAACCTAGGCGAGCAGAGCGGCGCAGCCGTCATCACCGAGGCGCTGAGCGACGGCAACGCCGACGTCCGGGAAGCGGCGCTGGGCGCGCTCAGCGATCTCAAGGCGCCGATCGCCGAGGCCACCCTGTTGAACCTGATGAAGGATGTGAACGCCGACGTGCGCCAGCGCGCCGCCCAGCTCGCCGGCGAGCGCTCGGTGATCGCCGCGATTCCCGCGCTGCGGCGCTTGATTGACGACCCCAGAAGCGACGTGCGCGAGGCCGCCACCGAAGCCCTCGGCCACATCGCCGACCCGGCCGCCCGACAAGCATTGCAGGCGGCACTCCAGTCGCCCGATCCCAAAGTCCGCCGCGCCGCGGCCGAAGCCCTGGGACAGGATCCATGATGCGCGCCCTGCACGTGCTCGCCCTGTCGCTGGCGGCGGTGGGCGGCGCCACCGCGGTCGGCCTCACGGCTCACGCCTCCCGCGCGACGGTGTACGGCACCGCGGGCGGCCCCGGCCGAGCCGGCGCCGACTCCGCTCGAGTGGCGACCCTGCTCACCGCCCTCGCCCGCACCGATCCCGTGATCTGCGATCTGATCGGGGACCAACTCGGCAACTTCTGGATGGGCAGCGAACCCGGCCGGTTGGGCCGATTCGACGACGCACCCAACGTCCAGGGCGCGAAGGATTCCCTGGCCGGACGCATCACCGATCCCCGGGCGGTGTCACTGCTGGTCGCGACGCTCGGCAGCGACAACCAGTGCGTACGCCGCGTCGCGGCGAAACTGCTGGGTCAGAGCGCCGTGTCCACAGACGTGCTCGGGCGTTTACTCGACAGTCCGTCGCCGCGGATTCGCGAGAGCGCCGCCTACGCGGCGGGCGTGGGCGAGCGGCACGAGACGAGGGGCTCGCTCGAGCGCCGGCTGGCAGATACGGCGACGGGAGCCGCGGCCATGGCCGCGTGGGCGCTGGGCGAGATCCAGGATCCCGCGTCCGCGCCGGCGTTGCAGGGCGCGGTGCATTCCACGTCGCCGCGCGTGCGCCTCGGGAGTGCCTGGGCATTGGGTCAGTTCGAGGACGCCAGCTACGCGAAGGACGTCCTGCCGCTGCTGCGCGACGCCGATCCCGTGACGCGGGCCACGGCCGCCGAGGCGTTGGGACGGATGAAGAGCCCGCGCGTCGGCGCCGCGTTGGTGGGCGCGCTCACCGACCGCAACGACGCGGTGCGGCGGGCGGCGGTCAGCGCGCTCGCCGACCTGCACGAGCGGTCCGCGGTGGCGCCGCTCGAGGGGTTGCTCCTCAACGACCCCGATGCGGAGGTGCGGCGCGAATGCGCCAGCGCCTTGGGCAACCTGAGCCTGGGGCGCTCGCTCGACCCGCTGGCTGGGGCACTGAACGACGCCGACGTGGACGTGCAGCGCGCCGCCGCGAACTCCATCGGCGACCTCGACGACGTGAGCAAGGCGCCGACCGCGCTGGTGCGGGCGACGACGTCGCCGGACCGAGAGCTGCGCCGTCACGCCACCAGAGCGCTCGCCCACATCGGCGATCTCGCTACGGTACAGGCGTTGGCGGACCGGCTGGGCGACGACGACAAGGACGTCCGCCTCGCCGCGGTCGAAGGCTTGGGCGACATGCACGTCGTGGCCGCAATTCCCGGGCTGACGCGGGCCTTGAACGACCGCGATCCCGCAGTGCGGCGGGCGGCGGCGGAGGCTCTCGGGAAGACGCAAGAGTAGCGCGCACCCAGTTATCTCATGACACAAACCGGTGCTCGAACGGTCGGCGGCGCTGCTGGAATTGGCTTCATGCTGTTCTGTGCCAGCGTCGCGTTTAGCGCTACGAGCGGCGCGCCGTTGAGCGTGGTCCACGTCGTCACCGCCCACTTGAGATTGTTACACGCGGCGACGTAGGCGGCCTGCATCGCGGGTGTGGGCGCCATGTCGCCGTTCTCGAGCCCGTTGAGCTGGCTGGTGAGGTTGCCGTTTACGCTCACGAACGTCGGCGCGGGACGAGGGGCGCCGAAGCCACCGAACCCACCTCTGCCCTCGGGATTGCCGCCGACCGCGGCGAGCGTCGAGTCGAACGCTTTGGCAGCGGCCACCGCCGTATCGGCTGCCAGCAACGCGCGCATCGCCGCGACCTGGCCGTAGCCGTCCCACGCTTCCTTCATCGCCGCCATGATCTTCGACTGCAGCGCCGCCTGCGCGCGCACGTCCGCGATGCTCGCGGGCGAGCGAGGATCGTTGGTCACCGTCATCGGCTGCGTGTAGCTCTTGCCCGCGACCGTCAGTCTGATCGTGTGCACACCGGGCGCCACGAGCGGGCCTTCAGGCGAAGACGGCGTGAGCCCCGGATTGGCGTTGATCTCGTAGCTGTGTGAGAACGCCGGCGGGTCGTCGGTGCGCAGGTCCCAGTTCACCCGGTTCGTCCCCACGTCCCTCGGCAACGGCGACGGTGGGAAGATCCAGAAATTGGGCTCGGGCGGCTGCGCTGCTTCCTTCACCGGCGTCATGGGCGCACTCGACAGGTGACGCACGACCGTCCCGGTGGCATCGAGCACGTCGAGCGTGATCTCGCCCGCGGGCTCCGCAGCCAGGTAGTAATAGATGAGGGCGCCGTCGGGTGGATTGAGCGCGTGCGGCACCTCGGGCGGGAACGGTGTGTCGGCGCCGACATTGCGACGGACGCGCACTGCGTCGCCCGGCGCGAAGAGATGCACTGGCTCGCTCGCGGTCGTCACCGCGATCTGGCGCAGCGGCGAGAAGTCGTCCAATACCCAAATGCCGCGCCCGTAGGTCCCGACCACCAGGTCGTTGCCCTTCACGACCATGTCGCGATACGACGTGTTGGGCAGGTTGAGCTGCAGCGATTGCCAGTTGTCGCCGTCGTCGAACGAGACGTACATGCTGCTCTCGGTGCCCGCGAACAGCAGGCCTTGCTTCTTCGTGTCCTCGCGCACCACGCGCGCGAAGCTGCCGCTCGGCTGATCGGTCGCCAAGCCGCTCACGATCGCCGTCCAGGTCTTGCCATAGTCGCGCGTGCGATAGACGTAGGGCTTGTAGTCGCCCGTATTGTGCAAATCGACCACCGCGTACGCCGTGGCGGGATCGAAGTGCGACGCTTCGATCGCGAGCACGTCGGCCCGGGTGGGGTTTGGCAGGTTGGGAATCGTGACGTCGTTCCAGGTCTTGCCCTCGTCCGTCGTCAGCTTGATCAGGCCGTTCTGGGTGCCGACCCAGATCACGCCACGCTTCACGGTGGACAAGGCCATCGACTGAATGGCGCCGCCGATGGGCGTGCCCGGCGCGCCGCGACCGCGCAGCGAGTCGGGCGGGATCGTGGCACCCGCCGGGAATCCCAAATCGGGTGAGATCTTGGTCCAATGCACGCCGCCGTCCGTCGTGGCCATCAAGAACTGGAACGCTGCGATCAACTCATGTGGATTCCACGGCGCGAACGCCAACGGCTGCGAGATGGTGGTGCGGCCGTACAAGTTGGGATCGACGTTGGGACTGACGTTGATCCACTGCTCGCTGGGATACGTGATCTTCAAGATCCCCGAGCCGCTCGCGTAGACGATGTTGGGATTCAAGGGATCGGGAATCGTGGTGCCCCACTCCCAGCCCGACACTGGGTTCCAGTCGAGCGGCGTGATGGCGCCGAGGTTGCCGCGGCTGCGCGTGCGAATGGCGCCCGCGTCCTGCTGCGAGCCGTAGACCCAGTAGGGATAGGAGTTGTCGACCGCGATGTGATAGATCTGATCGGTCGACTGATTGTACCACGAGCTCCAGGTGTTGCCGCCGTCGAGTGTCACGATCGCGCCCTGATCCACGCCCATCAGCATGCGCTGGCCGTTGGTGGGATCGATCCACAATTGCTGCGGGTCGTCGCCGCCGGGCGCGCCCTTGAAGCCCGTGAAGGTGTTGCCGCCGTCGGTGGACTTGTAGCTCGATGTGTTGATGGTGTAGACGACGTCGGGATTCTTCGGATCGACGTACACGCCGCAGTTGTAGCCGCCCTGGCCGTTGGCGATGCGCTTGTCCGCCGCGTCCATCTGTCGCCAGGTGGTGCCGCCGTCGTCGGAGCGGTACAGCCCGAAGTTGCCGATCAAGAACATGCGCTGCGCGTTGGTGTTCATCGCGAT
>WNFB01001091.1_pt1 | contig 22734 bp, 14 predicted proteins | sample 5400501 | NCBI WGS metagenome assembly WNFB01 (sample SAMN13153341, study PRJNA577476) | soil metagenome | isolation source: 200 cm saprolite under Douglas fir tree site 2 hole 1 | place: USA:California | collected 2015-04-18 | reverse complement strand
CTGCCGGCATCCATGTTCACCACCGACCGATAGATGTAGGAACTCTGATAGTTTATGCGGCGGCCGTGCTGGTCGTTATGAGCGCAAAACAACTCGACCCGGAGCGGACGAATCAGGGCTTACACAAATGACCGATCACGAATTGATGGAACAGTTCGAGCGGGCTACGCTGCCTGTGGAATGTTTTCGTCACGCCGAGCACGTCCGGGTAGCGTTCCTCTATCTCGCTGAGCGCCCCGTTCTTGAGGCGCTACACGCCTTTTCCGGGGCGTTACAGCGATTCGCAGCCGCGCACGGGAAATCGAAGCTGTATCACGAAACCATTACCTGGGCTTACATTTTTCTGATTCGGGAGCGCATGGCGCGGACTGGGAGAACACCGAGCTGGGAAGAGTTCGCGAAAGACAACGCCGACCTTCTGACTTGGAAGGGTGGCGTCTTAGATCGATTCTATCGAGAGGAAACCCTCAGGTCGGATCTGGCAAGAGAGATCTTTGTTTTCCCGGACAAATACGTCGAAACCGAGCCCTAGAGCAGGTCCCCCTTTTTTCAATTGGGTTCCTCTAAGGCGCTTCCCACCGGCCCGATTCCGCCGAGCGGAAAATAGCTTCGATCACTGCCATGTTTTTGATTGCGTCCCCGAGTGGAACCGGGACTTGACCACCCTCCCGCACAGCCCTGGAGAATACATCACCCTGAACCGTGTACTGGTCGCAGGTGGGGAAACTCTCGGTGGTGATGCCGCTTCCGAAGAGTTCACCTCCATCGTCGATGAAGATCCGGCACGGCCGGTCTTTGGGAGCGTTGAACGGAATCTCGATCTCGATGCGGCCCTTCGTCCCCAAAAATTGCATCCGCTGGTATGGCACAAGCTGGGTACTGCAAGTAAAAGTGGATCGTCCCGAAGGAAAGTCAAGGATGGCTGACGTCAGCCGGTCCACCTTCATCGCGGGATCTCTCTCAACCAGCCCCAGAACCCGCGAAGGCTCTTCGCCGAACATGAACCGTGAGGTGGTGATGGGATAACATCCAACGTCCATCAGTGCGCCTCCACCGCATTCAGGAATGTTGCGAATGTTCGCGGGATTGACGTTGAAGTAGCTGAAGAAACCTATAATTGAACGGAGGGCGCCAATCCGGCCCGACGCGACCAGTTCGCGTGCGCGCAACCACTGCGGATGGGTGCGCACCATGAAGGCCTCGCCCATCTTCACTCCGGTGCGCTCCTCCACCGCCAGGAGCGTTTTGGCTTCCGCGACGGTAAGACTCAGCGGCTTTTCGCACAAGACATGCTTGCCCGCTTCCGCAGCCTTGATCGACCAGGGGACGTGCAGCTGGTTTGGGAGTGGATTGTAAATCGCCTCAATCTGGGGGTCGGCCAGAAGCTCTTCGTAGGATCCATAGGCCCTGGCAATGCCCAGCGCCTGCGCTACGGCTTCAGCTTTGTGGATGTCGCGCGAGGCAATCGCCGTGACCTCACTCCACTCGCCTTTCTGCATCGCCGGAATGACTTTCTTAACCCCGATGGCGGCCGTGCTCAGAACTCCCCAGCGGACTTTGGTAGACATGCCCGACATCATAGCCGTAACTCTGCGCCGGGTAAAACCGGGCACGATTCACTGGAGGTTGCAAAATCGATGGCCGCACGCGATATTGACAAGAATTGTCAATCGGGCTTGCTTGGGAGTGTCAGTCGTGGGCGGAATCCGCACCGAGCAAGTCCGCAACGTCCACCTAAATACCTGATTCTGCGAGGGGCATAGAATTTTTCGTCCGACGACTCAATGGCCCCTCAAATGCCGCTTGTCAGCAGGGCGACAATGAGCTCATCTAGCCGCACTTGGGGGACGCACGTGGGAAAAGGCATCGGACAGCGTCGACACAAACGTATCAAAGTAGTATTGCCGGTGCGAATTTCCGGGAAAGACGCCGCCAACAACCCGGTCAACGAATTGGTCCACACCCTGGACATTACTCCCAATGGCGCTCGCCTGGGCGCGATTCACCATGTATTGCAAACTGGAGATAAACTCACCCTGCAATATCGTCAGCGCAGGATTCAGTTCCGCGTCGTTTGGGTAAAGCCTCTCGATGGAACCAGTGAGTATCAGGTGGGCCTGGAAGGACTCAGTTCCGCGGGCGACAACTGGGGTCTCGAACTGCCAGACGGCGATCTGGTGGATGAATACCAGAATTCCGCCAGTTCATAGCGGGCCCGGCGCCAAATTATCCTCAGTTTCAAAGACTTCCTGAACGCCTACAACCGTCCGACTTTGTTTTTCTTCGTGGACTGGCGAGCGATTCGTATCAGGGCGTACCTTCTGGCGTACCCACAGCCACAAACCCTAAGGCGCTCTGCCTGCACCTCAAATTTTCACGCCGCAGTGCCGTCGAACTCACGCCGTGCGTTGGCTGCCGGTTTTTCGTGCAACAGGAGTTCCGTGGCCTGGACCCGCCGGTCGTTGTGAAACCAGTGTTGCACCACTCCATCGCGCAAAAAGTTGGCCATCGCCAGCAAACTCATACCCTGATGGTGGGCCATCCAGCAGCGTACCAATTCATGACGGTGGCGCCAGGAGTGGCGACCGGTGGAAGAATAATCGGCCGCCTCGTAGAACCCGTAGGAGCTCAACCATCCATCGGCGGCCATGCGACGCAGGTTACGCATCGCTCCCGTGGGATCAACATGCAGAGCCAGGAAAGTGGAATACGGCGAGATGACTAGCGCTTCCGGTTCACCGTTACGCAGTGAGATCCGCGGGAGACCAAAAGCCTGGTACTGGTAGTTCCCCGCCTCATCCCTCTTGGCGTAGGCCGACTCAGAAATCCCCCATGGCACACCCTTTTCAGCTGCGTAAATCTGCTGCAGCCGCACCGCCGCAATGCGCGAATTATCCAGGAGCGTATTTGGATAGGTTCGCATCCAAAGCACCGGCATCAGATATTCGAACATGGTGCCGGTCCAGGAAAGCAGAACCGGAAGTCCGTGCTCGCGGGTGTGCGACCTCCCTAACTGAAACCAGACGTCCTGGGGTATGTCTTCCTTCGCGATCGCGACAAACACCGCGATGCGTGCCTCCGAAGCCAGCAAGTCGTAACACGCAGACGGGTGTTTCCCTGATTCGGTATCAAAACCGAGCGACAGCAACTTGCGCCGCGGATCCAGAAGGAACCTGAAGTCCATATTGTCGGCGAACTTCCCCGCCGTGCTGGCAACTTGTTTCAGATCTCTGATCAGCCCTAGTGCCCTTGAACGCGCCTCTGGCAACATGGCCTGCAGTCGTTGATACAGCGCCTTGCGGTCCCCCGAGCCGTTGGCGTGGTCCAGAGCAAAGCGCAGACGGGCGCTCAGCGCGTCCACGATTTCTGGCAATCTTTCGACCGTCAGGCTTCGCGAATCGAATTTGAAGTCAAGGGTGGAGTCATTCCACAGCGGAACAAACTCGGGCAGCATCCAGGGCACATAAACCTGCACTGCTTTCCTGAGATTTCTGAGCCGGGAAAGAGACTCGGCAGCGAACCAGCGAACCTCCGCCTCATGCTTCGAGTGCACCGTGGCGGAATGAATCTCCAGGAGTCCTTCTTCAGAAGGAGCCAGCAGGCGCTGAAGCCAGCTTCTCTTCTTCATCTGGGTTTCAAATATCCTGAAGCGCTTCTGGGGAAACGCATGCCGGTCGGCCAGAATTCGGAGATGATCCGCCAGGCCTTCGGCCAACTGTCGCTCCAGCAGCGGACGATGCAAAAGATCCACACAGCCCTGCTGCAAGGTCCACAGCGATGCAACCAGGTTGCCGCTGTCCACGGAAGAAACAAATCCCGGCTGAAGCGGTTGCAGTGTACGCGTGTCATACCAGTTGAGTAGGTGCCCGTGAGACCGCGGAAGCTTAGCCACGGTCGCCAACGTCCGCAGAGTCTGCTCGGCAAATTCAGGAACGGTTAGAAAGCCAAACTCGCAGGCCACCTGGCGGGCGTTGAGAAGAAAGCCCAGATTGGTGGGCGAGATGCGCGCTGCAATGGCGGCAGGCTCTTCCTGCACATTGTCTGGGATCAACCAGTTGTGCTCTGCCGTACTGAACTCAGCAAAATACCGCCAGGTGCGCAGGGCGGCGCTGCCGAGAAACCACTCGTCCTTGTCGGACGTTTCGTTGTGAGTTGCGATCGAAGGCAGGTTCAACCACATTGAAATCCATTTACTGCAACCCCACAGCAGCAAGATCGGCAGGGCGGCGTAAAAAGCGTGGCGGCGGGCGAAGAACACGAGAACGCCCAATCCAAGCGCCAGCACTGGCATCCAGTCGAGATAAGTATCCACTGGAGTCCGCTTGCGCGTGCTCAGTTCCGTCTCCGCCGCGGTCTCCCATTCGAGCAGCCGCCGGCGCGTCACCAACCGCCGGACCAGCGTTCGCACCACCGCGTCGAGCGAAAGCAACATCTGGTGTGGCAGGAAACACAAGGTGAAGAATATGCCGGCGTTTGCCGTAATCAGAGCGGAGCGGGCTTCTTTGACCATTTCAGGCTTGCGCTCGACCGCGGCTTTTATCAGGTTGAAGGCAAACTGAAACCACGCCGGCACAAACAGAATTCCGATCGTCGCCAGTGTCCAGTACAGCGGATTTCCCGGCAGCACCAGCCAGCCGAACACCAGCAGCAGAAAAGTTGCAGGCTCGACCAGGCTGCGACGCAGGTTATCCAGAATCTTCCACTGCGAAACCAGTGAGATGGGATTCGGAACCTTCCGCCCCGATTCATCCGGCACCCGTGATAAAAGCCATCCCGTGATTTGCCAGTCGCCCCGCAACCAGCGGTGTTTGCGGCGGTTGTAGGCGCTGTAATGCGACGGATAGTCTTCAATGATCTCGATGTCGGTGGCCAGGCCCGCGCGCGCATAGGCGCCTTCGATCAGGTCATGACTGAGCAACGCGTTGCGCGGAAAGCGGCGATCCAGTACACGTTGCACCGTATCCACTTCATAGATACCCTTCCCGGCAAAGATGCCCTCTCCGTAAAGGTCCTGGTATACGTCGGAGATGGCGCGAGTATAGATATCAAAGCCCGTCTCTCCTGAGTAGAGGCTAGCCAGCCGGGAACGGGAGGCGCTCTGCACACTCACTCCGACGCGGGGCTGCAGGATGCCATAGCCAGCAACCACGACATTTTTTTCTGGATCCGGATCGATGATCGCCTGGTTCAGAGGATGGGCCATCGCCCCGATCATGCGAACGGCCGATCCGCGAGGCAATTCCGTGTCCGAGTCCAGCGTGATCACGAAGCGGATCCGCGGCAAGATGGAAAGATCTCCCACCTTCACCGGAAAACTGTCGTGCTCATTCCGTAGCAGCTTGTTCAAATCCATCAGCTTGCCACGTTTTCGCTCCCAACCCATCCACACTCTTTCGCGCGGGTTGTAGACCCGGTGGCGATGGAAAAGCAGAAATGATCCCTTCCCCTGTCCGGCGTACTTTTCATTGAGTTCGCGTATCAACTGCCCACCGTAATCGATCAGCGGGTCTTCCTCACTCGAGGGTTCAGGGGAATCCGGCAGATCGGTGAGCAGCGCGAAATAAATATTGGGATCATGGTTGCCCAGAAACCGCACTTCCAGATCCTCCACCAGCCGGTTCACTTGCTCTCGGTTGAACAGCAGGCTGGGAATGGCCACCAGCGTCGTGCAAGTAGCCGGAACTCCTTCCGAGAAATCAAGCTTGGGCAGAATTTGCGGTTCCAGCAGGGACGTAACCAGGTAGTTCACCAACTGAATCGCGCCCTGTGAACACGGCAGAAGCAGCATGCCCATGGAGAAGAAAATGAGTTCGGGAGAGGTATAAGTGTTAGTCAGAAGCAGTACTATCGCTGACATGATGGCGAGCGTGAGCACTTCTGTCCCGGGAAGATAAAACTCGTTGGGATGCCGCCTCAGGAAGGACGCGATTCGCCGTCCCAGTGAAGGCTGAAAGCCCACCCTCTCTTCGAGAGCGGAGACTCCGTCCCCAACCAGATAGTAGCCCACGTGCCCATGACGCGCCTGTAGACGTGGGCTGGCGTGCTGCCCTGATTGCGCCGCCCGGGCCAGCGCGAGTGCCGTTGCCGCAATCTCCATCTCGGTCAAATCAGAGTGCGCGGCGATCTTTGCCAGCTCGGTCCGGTACAGATCGCGACTCTCAAAATCCATTCGGGGGTAGGCGCCGGCGGGATCTTCGCGTAGAACGCGATCGAAAAGGATAAGCGGTTCAAGGACCTCCTTCCAGCCAGTCTGGGAAATCTCCCGCAGACTGCGCACACACACCCCGACTCCGTACGAGCTCTCCGGATCCGCCACAACTTTCGATCCGCGGGCCGCGATCTCTTCCAGCAGGACCAGTTTCAGCGCTGGAACCAACGCCCACAGTTCGTGCAGCTTTAGCGTCGTACTCTGCTGAAAAGCCTGCACATAACCGTTGAGTGACCTTTCGCTGAACTCGTAACCTGTGGCCGGCAGAAATCCCGCAGCCAGAGCCAGTACTCGCGGGGTCACCGCACCATCGGGAGTGCGGACATGAGGAAGCTTCCTAACTAACTTGAAACCTTCCTTCAGGCCTCGCAGGTCGGAATGCAAAAGGCGGAGGTTGTCGTACAGCCAGCGAAAGTCGTCCCCGATAGGCTTCTTCGGCAACGGCCCCCGAAACGCCGTCAACACCGACTTGAGAGCCTGGCGCAGCGCGCGATGGCGCTCAGAGAAAAAACGGTAGGAGTGCGTTCCTGGCAGCCAGACAAGTCTGCGTCCCAGGTCGGCCGCGGCCGCGCCCAGTGCGTCCAAATCAGCTGCGGTCTCTTTGGGCAGCTCCGGCAGACGCTCAGCGTCAGCGGCCAACATCTCGATATGGGTATCTGGCGGCATGAGGTGTGAAATTCTTGCCCGCGAATACTTGTATGACCACGCGCGGAATTACTCGCACCGAGTTACTCGCACTGAATTACTACTGAATTACTAACGATAACTGGCAGCCTGCATTTCGAACATTTCCTTGTACCGTCCGCCCAGGCTTGCCAATTCATCGTGACTTCCCTCTTCGGCGATGCTTCCGCTCTCCAGCACTACGATGCGGTCAGCCATGCGCACGGTAGAGAATCTGTGCGAAATAAAGAGCGCCATTTTCCCCGCCGTGAGCTCGGCAAAGCGCTGGAAAACCTCGAACTCGCTGCGCGCGTCGAGCGCCGCGGTGGGCTCGTCCAGAATCAGAAGTTGCGCATCGCGCAGATAAGCGCGCGCCAGGGCAACTTTCTGCCACTCCCCGCCGGAAAGATCCAGGCCCGTCTCGAAGCGCCGGCCCAGCATCTGTTCATAGCCTCCTGGCAGCTTCGCAATCACCCCGTCGGCCAGACTTTTGCTGGCGGCTGCTTCGAGCATTTTCAGATCGTCAATTTCCTCAATCCGGCCCACGGCGATGTTCTCTCGCGCCGTCATCTCGTAACGCATAAAATCTTGAAAGATAACACCAATTTCACGATACAGGTCCTCCAGACGATACTCTCTAAGGTCGACACCGTCGAGCAGGACCTGTCCCTCGGTGGGATCGTAGAGCCGCGTAATTAGCTTCACAATCGTGGTCTTGCCCTCGCCATTCTCTCCAATCAGCGCAACCCGTTCTCCGGGACGGAGATGGAAGTTCAGTCCATTCAAGACCAGCCGCGAGCTTCCCGGATAACGAAACGAGACACTCCGGAATTCAAATCCGCGAACGATCGGCCGGGGCGCGGGCAGCGCATCCGGCTTGGACCGGATGGTCGGCTGCATAGCAAAGAAGGCCAGCAAGTCGGTCAGGAAAAGAGCCTGGTCTGCGATGCCCGAAAGAGTGGAAAAAATCTGCTGAAGGTTGTTGCTAGCCTGCAGGATCGCGCCCGACAATAAGTACCAAACTCCGATGCTGTAGGCGCCCGTCAACGTCTTCCATATCACGAATACATAGGCCGAGTAGTAGCCCATATAGGCGATCACCGAGAGAAAACCCCCGGCAAGCAACTTCCGCCGCGACAGGGCGACGTTCTCTTCATAAATCCGGTCGGAGAGCTGGGTAAAGCGTTGGGTGAGAAATCTACTGAGTCCAAATAACTTCAGTTCCTTGGCGGCTTCCTTGCTGCCACCCACCAACCGCAGATAATCCAACTGGCGCCGAACTGGGGTCTGGCGGAAATTCTTGGCGTATCCCAGAAAGGCAAAGTGGCTTTCGCCCAGGAACGCGGGAAGCACTCCCGCAATCAGCAACAACATCAACCACGGCGAATAGACAACGATGGTGACCGACAGCGTGATGGTTGTAATCACCAACTGGACTAACCGCCCGATCTGCTGAATCATCCCCAGGCGATCGGTTGCCTGCACCCGCGCCCGCTCCAGCCGGTCATAGAAAACCGGGTCTTCGTAAGCGATCAGGTCCAGTTCGGCCGCGTGTTTCATTACCTGAATGCTTACGTGGCGGGTGTATTTGTCCGCCAGCAACGAGTCCGAGTAATCAATGGCCCGGCCGAGGATACCGCCTAAGACGGCAAAGCCAAATTCTGCCGCAACCAGCCACCATAGCCGGGGTGACACCGGCTGATCTGCGGCCCTGGCATGGATGATGGCGTCAACGATCAGTTTCGGAATCCACAGCAGAACCAGCGGCAATAACGAGGCGAAGAGACGGGAAACCAGTCCGAAAATTACAACCCCGGGTCCGGACTGCCAAACGATTTTAAGAACAGGTGGAGTATTGCGCAGCGCCGTAAGACGCTCCTGCCAACTGCTCCAGAAACCCTGGTGCTCCGCCATGCAAGAATCCTAATCAACTTCGACAGTTTCTTGTAGTCATCCCTGCAAAGTATGTGATAAATCGCCCATCCGAACGGACTTGAGCCGGCCGAGTCGATCCGCCAACTATGCCGGTTGTAGATGCCTCTTAACGCTGTAAGGTTTGTCCTGCCATAGAGTTACGCCCAGTCTATGGCGTTGGCTTCCCGATGGCCCTGCATCCTGCGCAAACCGCCTCAAGCTACCTGATCGCAATCACCGCCAAACCATTCGCCGGCAGGGTCAGACTCAGTTCTCCGTCTTTTAGTGGTTGGACCTCCGGCGAACCCGGCAAAGCGGGCTCACGCAGCTTCTGCAATTGCGCTTGCGTGGGATAAATAGGCGACCCCATCTTTTCGTAAACCGGACGCGGGTCGCCATGCTCCCCATCGGCTCTGGAAATATACGCCTGGCGCACTCCGCCCAGATTCTTGATCTTTATTACTACGGTCTTCGCCGACCCCGACTGGTTTGAAGAAAGCTGATCAGGAGGAACAAGATTCCACACTGCCACAACCAGGGAGCCGTCCGAGGCGCGGGTCGCTAGCGCGGAGTCGGAATCGAGCGTAATGCGTTCACGACCCAGTTGATGCAGCACCCTGAACGCTGTGAACGACAGTTTCGGAATACTACCTGCAGCGATCAGGCCATAGCCTCCGTAAAAGGGCTTCTTCACCACTCCCTGCTCTTCAAAGACGTCGGAAAAAGTCCAGTACGACATCTCATCCACCAGCCCGTCGCACTGGCGAATGGTGTCGGCCATCCACGGGCCCATATATGTCGAGTCGGTGATCTCAGGCTCGTTCTTGTAACTGGCATTGAACTCGCTCCAAATCAGCGGAAGGCTGGGACGCGGCGAGGCCTTGATCTGGTCATGCACTTTCTTCACCGCCCGGCACACCATGCGGTCACGCGGGATACTTTCCTGGGTGCCGAACACGTCGGGTGCGCTATCGTTCCCGTACACATGACTGGAAACAAAATCAACCGGCACGTGCTTCTCAACACAGTGCTGAATGAAGGCGTCGGCCCACGCGGCCTGGGCTGTGGCCGGACCTCCCACGCGCAGACGCGGGCTCACTCGCTTCACTGCGGCCGCGCTGTGATCGTAAAGTTCCCAGTAGGTCGCCTGCTTCGGTTCCCCAACCCAGAAATCAATATTGGGCTCGTTCCAGACTTCGAAGTACCACTTCTGGACTTCGTCCACGCCGTACCGCTCCACCAGATGTTTCGTAAACTGGTAAATCAGAGCGTCCCATTTAGCCCAATCTTTCGGAGGCGCTACGTTTTGCTTGTACCAGAACGCATGGGGCGCATCCTTGGACGCCAGCTTCTTGGGCATAAAGCTAAGCTCGACGAAAGGACGCACTCGGTTCTGCAAAAGACCGTCGTAGACCTGGTCAACATAAGAGAAGTTGTAAACCGGCCGGCCCGCGCTGTCCTCGTCGTACACGCCCATTTCGTCGAGAAAAATAGCGTGGAAGCGGACGTACTCCACCTCCGTCACTTGCTTCACCTGGCGCAGGTCCTGGCGATAGCTTTCCCGCAGGCTTAGGCTGGCCCGGCCCGATCCAAACATGTGCTCCCAGAAATGAGGAAAAGGATGAGCCGGCGCCGCGGCATCAACCACCAGGACTTCCGGCTGGGCCGCGGCTGTTTGAGCAACTGCCGCATGAGAGAACGCCATGGCAGACAGGACCAGCAAGAGCAGGTTACGGTGGCACCCGATCACGAGTTGCTCCTCATCTCCGGCTTTGAAGTTCAGAAGAGATGACTATACGCGAACCTTGGAGCCTCAGGATGACCTCTGCGGGTGGCAGCCGGCTAACTGCCCGGCTATTGCACCACTCCCTTTGGGGCGCGACAACCCTGATGAAATGACGATTCACGCCGGCGGCTGGAAGTCGCTGAGGAAACGACCGTAGGATTTTTCCGCAACCTGAACTGAGACCTGGGTCAGCGTGAGCTGGGTCAGCACAGGGCCCCTTGGCAGGTCAGTCAGCATTTTCACTCGACCGCGGATGCAGGCTCTCGGCGCGTTCTTTCAACTCGCGATTTAACTGCTCGATCAACTGCCTGAGCTTCGTGGGATCCTGTTCATCGCGTGCCGCTTCTGCCAGTTGTCTCCAATCATCAGAAACCATTGCAGGCATGCAGTCCTCCTGGAAAGGGTTAGGCGCATCAGGTGACTGCAGTTGATTTGCCAAAACTGGAGGCTACGTATTTTGTGAGAGTTACGAATAGTTTACGTTTTCGCCTGCGGCAAATTGTCCGGTGCCTCGCGCAATTCGTTCATACCCGGCTCACCTTCCAGAAGACTCGCAATTCACGCGATGCCGGCGCTTGCCTCAACCTTGAATCGTGATTTGCATCCGTCCGATACACAATTTCGATTGGACTTGGTTCGAATCCGGCTTCTAGAGTTATTTCTTGGGGACTTCCCAATCTGAAATCCTGACCACGCTGGAACTTTGCCTTTGGCGTGAGTGCCGAATCACGCTCTCTCACGTCGGCGCGGGGCTCGCTGCCCGGTTTCTTTTGTTGTTGTCAGAGTTGCAGCCTGCAGGGCAGAACCCTGCGCGCCGGCGAGGAAGCACAGTCGTAACCTAGTCGCCCTTTGGCTCAGCGGGTACACTGAAGAGGTGCGCACCAGCAGCGCCTGATGCCAAATTGAACCCCGACCACGAGAGAATTCAAAACATGAGCCAAATTGCTCCTGCGCATGATGACAGTTACGTCTTGACCCTGGAGGAGATCGGCAATCTGGCGGCCGAGGGCGGCAAACCTGCCGAGACTCTCATGAATGTAGTCGCCCTGATTGCCAAGCGTTTTCAGACCGACGTCTGTTCGGTGTATCTGCTGGAGCCCGACCGCGCCAACCTGGTGCTGGCGGCGACCGTCGGACTTCGTCCGCAATGCATTGGCACGCTTCGCATGGCCATCCACGAAGGTCTCGCCGGCCTGGTGGCCGAGCAGGTGCGTCCGGTGGCCGAAGAGCACGCCAACCAGCACCCGCGCTTCAAATATTTCAGTGAGGCGGGGGAAGACGGCTATCATTCTTTCCTCGGAGTTCCATTGATCGATCGCGGTGTTCTGCAGGGAGTCTTAGTGGTTCAAACCAGCGCTCCCCGGGCCTTTCGCGAAGACGAAGTCCGTATGCTCACCCAGGCCGCGGCTCAGGTTGCGCCCGCGGTAAGTGAGGCTCGCACTCTGGATCGCTTCATCGCGCCTGCCCAGGAAAGGCTTTGGGCGCTGGCCCGCAACTTGTGGTGGTGCTGGGACCACGACACCAGCAGCCTGTTCCGGGATCTCGATCCAATACGCTGGAGACAGCTCAATCACAATCCGGTCTCGCTATTATCGGAAATTCCGCTGGCGGTGCTGGAGCGTCGTGCCCAAGAACTCGTGCTTCATAGCCGGATTAACTATGCCTACCGCCGCCAGCGCGAATATCTAGCCGCGGACCGGACTTGGGGGGCAAGGCACGCCGGGGTCCTGCGGCCTCGTCCGGTCGCGTACTTCTCCGCCGAATTCGGTTTGCACGTTTCCATCCCGGAATATTCCGGCGGACTCGGTGTGCTGGCTGGCGACCACATCAAGAGCGCCTCTGACCTGGGAATTCCACTCATCGGTATCGGCTTGTTTTATGGCCAGGGATATTTCCGACAGCGCCTCGATCGCACCGGTTGGCAGCAGGAAGAATATATTCAGACCGACATCAGCAAATTGCCCATGGAAGCCGCCATCGGCTCGAACGGCGAACCAGTCACTGTGCAAGTCGAAACCCGCGGCGGACCGATCCGCGCCAAAGTCTGGCGCATGAAGGTGGGGCGCTGCGACCTGCTTTTAATCGATTCCAACATCGAAGGGAACCATCCCGAGGACCGCGAACTTACCTCGCGCCTGTATGGCGGGGATTCGCGCATCCGGATCCGCCAGGAATTGCTGCTGGGCGTCGGAGGCTTCCGCGCGCTCCGCGCCATGGGCATCACACCCGGCGTTCTGCACCTCAACGAAGGCCACAGCGGGTTTGCCGTGCTGGAAGCGATCCGCGGCCGCATGCAGGATGAGGGACTGAGCTTTGACCAGGCCGTACCCAGGGTTTCCCGGGAGGTGGTTTTCACCACCCACACTCCCGTGCCCGCCGGCCACGACCGGTTTTACCCGGACCTGATGGAAGAGCACCTGGGCCCGCTGCGCGAGGCGCTGGGTATTTCCCAGAACAGGCTTATGGAGTTGGGTCGCGAGAATCCTGGTAACACGAATGAGGATTTCTGCATGACCGTCCTAGGCCTGAAACTCTCACGGCGCGCCAACGCGGTTTCCGCTCTGCACGGCGAGGTGTCCCGCGCCATGTGGACCGGCCTCTATCCCGGCAAGCCTGAGGACGAAGTCCCCATCGGACACATCACCAATGGCGTCCATGTTCCTTCCTGGCTGGCGCCGCAAATGTTTCGCCTTTATGACCGGCATTTCGGAACCGGTTGGCAGGAGAATAGCGCCGACCCCGGCATCTGGGAAGGAGTTGAGAATGTAGATGACGCGGAACTCTGGGAAACGCATCTCCACCTGAAATCCCGGCTTCTGGATTTTGTGCGGCACCGGGTCGTGGAGCAGGGACAGCGCCGTGGCGAATCTCCGGAAATGCTGCAAAGACTGGGCCGGGTGCTCAGTCCGGATGCGCTTACCATCGGCTTTGCGCGCCGTTTTGCCACCTACAAGCGCGCCGACCTGATTCTGGCCGACATCGAAAAACTCACTTCCATGGTCAACGATGCCAAGCGCCCGGTGCAGTTTATTTTCGCCGGCAAGGCGCATCCTCGCGACGAACCCGGCAAAAAAATGCTGCAGCAGATTGCCAAACTGATGCGCCACCTCGAGTTCGCCGACAAGTTCGTCTTTGTCGAAGACTACGACATCAACGTGGGGCGTCACTTCGTCCAGGGCGCGGATGTTTGGCTGAACAATCCCCGGCGCCCGCTGGAAGCCTCGGGCACCAGCGGTCAGAAAGTGGTCTTAAACGGCGGCCTCAACTTGTCGGTCCTGGATGGCTGGTGGGCGGAAGCCTATGACGGGCTGAACGGTTTCGCCATCGGAACCGGCAGAACTCACTCCAACATGAGCGTGCACGACACGCGCGACGGAGAAGATTTGTACCGGGTGCTTCGCGAAGAAGTAATTCCGCTTTACTATGAGCGCGACCGCGACGGGCTGCCACGAGGCTGGATCAAGCGCATGAAGCGCACCATCCGCACTCTGGGCTGGCGCTTCAACGCCAATCGCATGGTGATGGATTACGCCCTAAAATGCTACGTGCCCGCGGCCGGCGGCACCTCTAGCAACCTGCGCAAGAAAGGGTGATCCCCGTCGGACGGCTGCGACTCCTGCCGCTTCGGGCATCAATTGGCGGAGGCTTCGAGAACATTCTTTCGTTCCGAACCCGGCATTTTGACCAGAACCTGGGTGCCGTGGCTGTCTGATTCCATCTCCAACCGGCCGCCAAGCTCGTGGATCCGTTCCCGCATCCCCGCCAACCCCACGCCGTCGTGCGCCCGATTGCGGCGAAAACCATCCAGTATGTCCGGCGGAATGCCCTTGCCGTAGTCTCTGACCCGAAGCACAACTTCGTTCCGAAACACCCGCAGGGAAACGTCCGCCCTGGGACTCTTGGAGTGGCGGTGAACATTGGTCAGGCTCTCCTGGAGAACGCGAAACAACGCCAGCTCAAGAGAATCTGGCAAGCGTCCGAGGTCTTCCGGTATATCCAGACTGGTGGGAATGCCGCTGCGCTTGGCGAAGCCCTCCACATACCATCGCGCGGCCGATGCAAAACCGGTTTCGTCCAACAGTGGCGGATGCAGCAAATGCGAGATGGTGCGGGTTTCGGTGATGGCCTCATCCAACAGCTTGACGGACTCCGAAACCAAAGTATTGGCGGGGATGGAGTTGGCCAGCATGGTCAAGTTCATCTTCACTCCTACCAGGTATTGGCCGAGGCTGTCGTGGAGTTCACGGGAAAATTTCCGGCGCTCCTGATCCTGCAGTTCCAGCAAGCGCACGCTGAGCGCGCGCAACGACGCCTCGGCTTGCTCTCGAGCTCCCAATTCGGCGCTCAACAGCCGGTAGTGAAAGAAGAACAGAGCCAGCGCCAGCAGGAAGGCGGCGCATAGTGTATACCCGGTAACGCGGAACAACCGTTCCGAATGCTGCTGCCGCTCGTCCAAAAGCTGCCGCTCCTCATTTTGCATTTTCTGCAAGAGTGAATCTGCTTCCGCGGATACGTCAATAATTTGCTGCCGCAGCCGCGCCTGCTCTTGCGGGTCATGAGACCCGCTGCGCTTCAGCTGAACTGAGTTGTCCAGCAGGCTCAGCCGGCGATTAGTGATGTCTTGCAGATGCGCCCAATTGTCTTGTTGTTCCGGATTGTCAGCCGTGAACTGTTTGAGCTGTGTCAGTTTCGAGGAAATGTCGGCTGCCGCTGCTTGGTACTCCTGGAGAAAAGTGTCGTCGCCGGTATCGACATACCGCGTGCGCGCCCGCCCGGCTCGTGCGCTGACGCTGTTCAGATCCCCCAAAGCGGATTGAACGTCGCGGGTGTGGTTCACCCATTTTTGCGCGGCGCGGAAACGAACTACGGCGTCGTAGGCAGCCAGTCCGCTCAGAAGGAGCAGAATCACTGCCGAGCCAAACGCCAGTTGCATCCGCGTTCGTCGTGACACTCGCTTTTTCACAGGCTTTTGTTTCGACTGTCCACGGCTAGGAAAACTCTCAACCAGTACTAGCGACTACGGCAAGAAGAGTCTATCTCAATTCAGTTTAGGCCGAAGACCCGCCGTCCGGCGCTGAACGCAGAAGACCAACGCCTTCACTGGAAATGGCGGAAGCGAGTGCGAATTTGACCGGTTCTGAACATGGAACTATCACGTTTTATCACAGCATATCTCGTTGTAGGAGACCACCGATCGATGGAATCGCCCAGCGACGAAGGAGGAGTTTTTGGTGCGAAATAACGCTTCGTACGGACATCGGAGCAGATCTGCATTGTCCTCAAGCGGATAAGCGAGGCGCGCCTTATTGGTCGTATGCATTGATTCGCGAGATTTGGTCGGGCGACATCGTCTTGCCTCGTGCACACCCACTTTTGGGGCTTCTGTAGGCAAGAAGGTGGAATCGTTTGCAGTCCGACGTCGAGTCTCCAGCTCTCTACTTAGTCAAGTGCATCTGCCTGGGTCGGAGCCAGGGCGACTATCGGCGCAAAGGTTTCGGTGGCGCCAGCGCTATCAGCGCGATGCCTACGATTATTAGGGCCGGGACATCGCCCGGCATGCCCGTGCTCGGTGGCGCTCTACAATACCTGCGCCACCATGATGCTTGCATGAACAAAGGCTCCCCCTTCGATGCCGTCGATGGGCACGGATTGACATTCCGGGCGCACCCTTTCTAAGATATTTCTTGTCCCGCACCGTTCAGGTGCGGCTCCGCAAGGCAGATGTATACCAGTGTTGCAAACAGCGCTTCTATGATCAAAGTTCAAGAGCTTACCAAGAGGTACGCGCGCACCACGGCCGTGGACCAGATCTCGTTTGAGGTGGCCAAGGGGCAGATTGTTGGCTTCCTCGGCCCGAACGGAGCCGGTAAAACGACGACGATGCGCGTGCTCACATGTTTCCTTCCGCCTTCGGCGGGCACCGCCACTGTGGCGGGCTTTGACGTTCTCGAGCAGCCCCTGGAGGTCAAGAAGCGAATCGGCTACTTGCCGGAAACGCCGCCGATTTATCCGGAGATGGAGACGGTAGACTATCTGATGTTTGTCGGCAAGCTGAAAGGACTGTCGGGGGCCGAGCTGCAGAAGCGAGTCAACTATGTGACCGAACGATGCGCTGTGGCCGACGTCAAAAAGAAGCTGCTCGGGAAGCTGTCGAAGGGCTATCGGCAACGGGTTGGGTTGGCTCAGGCCATCGTTCACAACCCTGATGTGCTGATTCTTGACGAACCCACCGCTGGACTAGATCCCAAGCAAATCAACGAAACGCGGGAGTTGATCAAAGGTCTGGCCGGCGACCACACAATCATTCTCAGCACCCATATTCTCCCCGAGGTCGAGCAGACCTGCGAGCAGGTGATCATCATCAACAAGGGGAGACTAGTAGCCACCGACTCGGTACGCAACCTGCAAGCGCGTGCGCGCGGCGCTGAGTCGGTGCTGATCGAGGTGGGCGGGCGTAATGGGAGTCTGGAGGCTGCGAAGGTACAGCAGCGACTCGAACAGGTTTCCGGAGTCGGACGGGTGCAGCGCAAACGACAAGTGGATAGCCGTGCGATATTTGAGGTGGAGAGCCAGAAGGGAAACCTCGTCCGGGGCGACCTGGCGCGGGCAGTGGTTGAGTCCGGCTGGGACCTCAATGAGCTTCGGCCTGCGGCTATGAGCCTGGAAGAGGTCTTCCTGCAGCTCACCGGGAGTGAGAGCCCGGCAGCGACGGATCATGCGGCGGGGAAAGGGGCTCAATAATGAGAAATACCTGGATCATCTGCCGGAAAGAACTTGATAGCTACTTTGTTTCGCCGGTCGCATACATTCTGCTGACAATGTTCGGTTTGATCTTCGGCTTCTTCTTCTGGAACTCACTGGGCTACTTTGTGATCGCCGGGATGGAAATGCAGATGCGCGGCCAGTCGTTTCCGATGAACCTGAACGAGCAAGTCATCCGGCCCTTGCTTGCGAATGTGAGCGTGGTCGGACTGTTCTTTATTCCGATGATGAGTATGCGGCTGTTCGCCGAGGAAAAGAGGACTGGAACGATCGAGTTGCTGGCGACATCGCCAGTTCGAGATCTGGAAATCATCATCGGAAAATGGCTGGCGGCCATGTTGCTGTATTCCTGCCTGCTGCTGTTTACTGCTCTAAACTTTGCTTTTCTTTTCAAATACGGCAATCCGGACTGGAAGCCTCTGGCCGTCGGATACCTGGGCTTGCTGCTTCAGGCGGGCGCGTTGCTGGCCATCGGAACGTTCATTTCCACGCTGACCAAGAACCAGATCATCGCGGGTGCGGTAACGTTTGGCGCCTGCCTGCTGCTATGGGTGCTCGCGTGGGTGAGCGGATATGAAACCGCCACCTGGGCGCGCGCTCTGTCGTACATGTCGGTGTTTACACACTTCGAATCGTTCGGCCGAGGTGTGCTCGATACCAAGGATGCAGTTTTCTACCTGACGGTAATTTTCCTGGGACTGTTTTTCACCGCGCGTTCCATGGAATCGCTGCGGTGGAGGTTCTGATGGCGAGCCCGTGGCTGAAAGCTAGACAAACCAAATACGCCGCTTACGCGTCCATTTACATTCTAGTGGTGATCAATGTCGTCATCATTGCCAACGTACTTGCTGACCGGTACAACAAGTCGTTTGATGCCACCTCGAACAAGCGTTACAGCCTTTCTGCCCAAACTGCGAAGATCGTGAAGGGTCTGAAGCAGGAGGCGAGCATCACGTATTTCGACCAGAGCACAAGGTTCCGCACAGGCAAGGACTTGCTCGACCAATATGCCAACCTCTCTCCCAAGGTGCGAGTGCAGTATGTGGATCCTGACAAGAGTCCTCAGGTGGCGCGGGAAGCAGGGATCAGAAACTTAGGGACTGCGGTGGTGCAGGTGGGCGCGAAAAAGGAAGAAGCCAAGAGCATGACGGAGGAGGGCATTACTGGTGCTTTCATCCGCGACCTGAAGAGCACTACCAGGACGGTGTGTTTTGTTGCCGGGAGTGGCGAGCACCAGGCAGACAACAGCGATCGGGAAGGTCTCTCCCGATTCAAGGACTTGCTGGCCAAGGACAATTACGAAAACAAGACGATTGACCTGTTGCAGAAGGCGGAAGTGCCTGGTGACTGTACAACCCTGATTATTGCCGGGCCGACGAGGGGTTACGAGCAGCCGGAGGTGGATACGATTAAGAAATATGTCGAGGAAGGTGGCCGCGCGCTTCTTATGCTGGATCCGCCTCTCAAACTGGGCCGCTCGGAAATCGCTGACAATGACGCGCTCGCGAGTGTTCTACAAGGCTGGGGAGTGACTCTGAATAAAGATTTGATTCTGGATATGAATCCGATTGGACAGCTTGTGGGCCTCGGGCCGCAGGTGGCGTTGGTGCAGAGTTATGGCTCCCAGCCGATCGTCAGTGACATGAAGGGGACAACAACGGGGTTTCCCTTGTCCCGTTCGATGGAGATCAAGAGCACCGACAAGACCAGTGTGGAAAAGCTTTTTGATTCTTCAGCGAGCAGTCTGGCGACGAACGACTTGAGTTCCAACCGGGTCAACGTCAATGATCCGAAGAACAAAAAGGGGCCGCTGACCATCGCAGCCGCCGGCACCTACAACACGGGCAAGGAGAACGTTCAGGGACGCTTTGTGGTGGTGGGCAGCTCGTCCTGGGCGGCCAACCGGTTCATTGCCTTTAACGGTAATAGTGACCTCGCCTTAAACGCCATCAACTGGCTCTCGTCGGATGAAGACTTGATCTCGATCCGTCCCAAGGAGCAGGAAGACCGTCGTATCACCATGACTCGCGCGCAGTTGAATTGGGTACGGGCAACTAGCCAGTTTGTCCTGCCGCTGGTAGTGGTGATCGCGGGAGTGTTCGTGTGGTGGAAGCGAAGGTAAGAATTCCTCGAGTGGTGTGGGGCATGTTCCGAAACGCGTCATGAAAATCCGCGGCCTGATTATTGCAGCTGTTGTGTTTCTTATTCTCTCCGGCATCCTCTATTGGTCGGAGCATCGCAAGCCAGCCGAAGATACGGCCAAGATATCGGCCGATACCCCGTCCGTCATTCTTAAGCTCGACGAATTGGCGATTACGAAGCTGAACCTTAAGAGGAAGGACGTGGAGCCACTCGTCCTGGCGAAAGGGGATTCGGGGAAATGGCAAATCACCGAGCCCAAGCTCCTCGGCGCCGACCAGAGCACGGTTTCTGGCATTGTCTCCACGCTGGCGTCCTTGAATTCCGAACGGCTGGTAGAGGACAAAGCGGCTGAGCTGAAGCAATACGGTCTTGATCAGCCCGGGCTCGAATTGGACATCACCGAAAAAAATAACAAGACGCAAAAGCTGCTCATCGGGGACGACACGCCGGCCAGTGGAGCGGTTTATGCGATGCTAGCCGGCGATTCCCGAGTCTTTACCATGTCGAAGTACATGAAAACCAGCGTGGACAAGAGTCTGAACGACGTGCGCGACAAGCGGCTGCTGACAGTGAACACGGAAAAGATCAGCCGTATTGAACTCATCAACAAGAGTACGAATCAGGAGATCGAGTTTGGTCGAAATAAAGACGAGTGGCAGATTGTGAAACCCAAGCCGCTGCGGGCCGACAGTGTTCAAGTGGGTGAGCTCTCGCGCAAGCTGACCGACGCCAAGATCGACCTCAGCGGTTCCGACAGCAAGGATGATGCGCCGGCGTTTGTTCGCGCGATCCCAATCGCCACTGTGCGAGTCACCGACGAGTCAGGGACGCAAGAACTACAGGTGCGCAAGAGCCAAGTGGGCAAGGACAAAGACAAGTACTATGCGAAGTCCAGCGCGGTCGATGGGGCGTACAAAATAGACTCCGACTCAGGCAAGGCCGTCGACAAAAGCCTGGATGATTTCCGCAACAAGAAGCTCTTCGATTTTGGCGACAACGAGCCGAACAAGATTGAGTTACACGACGGCTCGAAAACTTATTTCTTGACCCGGAACGGGGAAGACTGGTGGTCGGGGAATGGGAAGAAGATGGACGCTGGCAGCGTGCAATCCCTCATTTCGAAGCTTCGCGACCTTAACGCGGACAAGTTTCTGGAGTCCGGCTTTGCCCAGCCGGCCATCGAGGCATCTGTTATTTCCGATGACGGCAAGCGGATGGAGAAGGTGCTGCTCGCGAAATCCAGTGGAGGCTACGTCGCCAGGCGCGAGAATGAATCGGCGCTGTACCAGCTGAGCTCCAGCTCCGTTGCCGATCTGCAGAAGGCAGCCGAGCAGATCAAAGCAGCCGCTGCTCCGGGCAAATAGCCAGGAGATCAAGAGGTTTCCGAGCCTGCCCGCCAAACTTCAATGTCGGTAGCAGCGAAATCGGTGCCTTTGGCCAATAACGGTTCGCCGCTTCACGTTTTTATCACGCACCCGCACTCAACCCTTCACATCTTAAGGTGCGTTACAGAACGACCTCACCTAACCCATTGAAACAAATGGCGGAAGCGAGTGGGAGTCGAACCCACCGGCGACAGGAAAACCTGTCGCCCGCCGGTTTTGAAGACCGGGAGGATCACCGGACCCCATGCGCTTCCATGCCTTATAATCAATCACATCCGATATAGCCCTTCCGTGCTACTGCATACTTGCTGCATATGAGCTAGGATACGGTCGTGCGATATCAGAGAGGTTACATTTATCCAGCTTCCGGCGCATTTTTCGTGCGCTATTATGCAGCGGGCAAACAAGTCTCTCATCGTCTCTGCTCCAAGGATGACAAATTCTACTCCCGCACATGCCGTGAGGTGCGGATGCTTGCCGACGAGTTTATGCAGTCGGTCAATGCCGAAAAAGTTGGCAACGTCCAAGACATCACGGTGGCTGACTTCTGGAAGCAAACCTATCGGCCCTTCACAGTGGAGAACCTTCGCCACTCCACAGTGTACGGGTACCGTCACGTATGGGCGCAGCACCTAGAGAAACACTTCGGGAAGACGACACTGCGGGAGTATCGGACGCATGTGGGATCGGCATTCTTGACGGGATTATCCAAGACGCTGTGCCGATCTACCGTCCAGCACATTCGGTCGCTGGCCTCCGGTATCTTCTCTCACGCCGTCAATCTGGGTCTCATCGAATCGAACCCATGGCACGATGTCAAAGTCTTAGGCCGTTCAAGGGCTCCCGGAGACACAGCGCATTACACCCTGGAAGAAGCGGAAAATATCATCTCGGCTCTGGTCGATCACGTTGATTGTCAGGCCGTCATGGCCTTAGCGTGTTTCACGGGGCTACGTCCAGGAGAGATTCAGGGGCTGCGATGGAGCGACATTGAAGAGCATTGGATTCATATCCGGCGGTCCATAGTGCGCGGTAAAGAAGGCGCGCTCAAGACTGCGGGCTCGTTGGCGTCCTTGCCTCTGATAACGCCGGTAAAGATTCCGCTCGCGCTGTGGCGTCAGAAAGCCGGTGATAACGAGCGAGTCTTCCCACGCGATCTGAAGACCCTAGTCAAGCTGACCATCGCGCCGACGCTGGGGGCAAAGGGTCTGCAATGGAAGGGGCTGTATGCTGGTCGGCGAGGCGCAGCGACCGTCTTGACTGAGCTGACCGGCGATGCCTTGGCCGCCAAAGAGCTTTTGCGGCACTCAAACATCGGTGTCACACAAAGCAAGTACGTCAAGAAAATGCCAGAGGCTTTGCTCCGAGGGATGAAGTTGTTGGAGGCAGCAACGAAATGAAAATCTCGAAGAGTGCGGCCATGCGGTGGGCAGCGCGGCCAAGTTGGACACGGTCGAGCCACGAGCGTTCCCGCATAATCGTCTGATCTTCTGCACGGGTCATTCATGAGAGGGAGTCGCAGCCTCGTTCGCAGACGTTCTTCCGGTCGGGGTCTCCCCTCAAGTTAGCGTTGCCAGTTGCTTCTCAGGCTGGCAAGTAGCCCCGAATACCGCCGTGGAACCTCGGAGGCTGACTCGGGACCGGGAAAGTTGACGGTTGCGCTTGTTGCGGCGGTTGTATCGGCAGTGTTGTCTCTAAGCGGCTCTTATCTCAACACAACCCAGACTCAGCGCCACAATACCCAGCAGCGGCTGACTAGTGAACGGCGCCTCGCCTATGGCAAACTCCTTGGTGCCGCTATTGTGTTAAAGCAAACTGAATACTTCCGTTGGGTGTCGCTTTTCAGTAGCCGGTTCTATGAGGGGTTATCTTTG
>WNFB01001090.1_pt1 | contig 22738 bp, 20 predicted proteins | sample 5400501 | NCBI WGS metagenome assembly WNFB01 (sample SAMN13153341, study PRJNA577476) | soil metagenome | isolation source: 200 cm saprolite under Douglas fir tree site 2 hole 1 | place: USA:California | collected 2015-04-18 | reverse complement strand
TCACGCTCGACCTCCGCGGCGAATTCCCGGCGCAGCCGAGCGGCGAATTTGCGGACCGTGGCGGGCAAATCACTCACGGGCCGGTCCTGAAAGCCACCGACGAGTCCCGACAAAAGTCCCGACAATAAACAAAACTCGCGAAGAGTGGAAACGAAGCTAAGTGCTTTAGGGTGTTGATGGGCCCGCCTGGATTCGAACCAGGGACCAACGGATTATGAGTCCGCTGCTCTACCGGCTGAGCTACGGGCCCTTGCAACGGCTTACACGTACGTCTTCGCCGAGTGTAGTGAAATTCGTAGGGGGTAGCAATCGGTTTTGGCCACTGACCAGCCTCTTGGCCGCCTGGTGGCCACTGGCTTGCAGCCCTGGCAGCGCCAGCCGCAACACGGCGCGGGATCTGAAGAATTCAGGCCACGGGGAAATGCGCGAAGAATTCTTGGACCACGGCTTCGAAATTGAAGGCAAGGGGCGTGGATCTCAGGTCGCTTTCTCGAAGCCATACGAGCTCTTGTCCTTCCTTGAGGCGGAGATCTGCGACATCAAAATCCGCCTCGCGATAGAAAATGTGTTGCTGGGTTCCCCAGTCATCTCCATAGACCTTAAAAAGTCTAAAGTCTTTGAGAGAATACGGCGAACCCGTGCGCAAATCGTATAGTTCTTCCGCCATTTCTCTGACAATGGCTTGTTCGGGAGTCTCGCCATCTTCCACGCCGCCTCCGAGAATATCGAGCTGATTAGGAAATGGGATACTTGGTTTATCATCCCGGCGGAACACGAGAACCGCTTTCTCTTCCTTGCGAAAGAACAAAATTCCACAGCCTTGTTTCGCCGACACAGCTCGTCCTCCTCCGCGGCGTTCGCATGACACAACTCTGTGGCCCAAAGTGTCTCCGCGCTCTACGTGAGCATGGCGACTATCCCCAGGGCCAGCAGCCAATCCTGCCATAAACGCGTTGATCCGGCTGCTGCCGGACGCCCCGCCATAGCCGCAAGCGGCTGGCGAAAGTGTGACGCAGCACCGCAGCCGCCTTTGCCAATCGCCTACGAACGTCGTACTCTTACTTAATGGTGCCTGGGCAGTCCCGGGAGCAAGGGCATGCAGACCGCCTCCGAGGCGTACTTTATCGAGCGACGCTGCTTCCAGCCGGCCTACTTGCGGCTGTATGAATCGGGCGAGCTGAAACGTCGCGTCGAACTCGCGCTCGACAAACTGGCCGACTGTCGGCTGTGCCCGCGGGATTGCGGCATCAATCGCCTCCAGAACAAGTTTGCCGTCTGCAAGACAGGCCGCCACTCCGTGGTCAGCAGCTACTTCGCGCATTTTGGCGAGGAGGATTGTCTCCGCGGAACCCGCGGTTCGGGCACGATCTTCTTCGGCTGGTGCAACCTGCGCTGCGTCTTCTGCCAGAACTACGACATAAGCTGGCGGGGCGAGGGCCGGGCGACTCCGCCCGACGAGCTGGCGCGGATGATGATCTATCTCCAGGAGCAGGGTTGCCACAACATCAACTTTGTCACCCCCGAGCACGTCGTTCCGCAAGTCCTGGAGGCATTGCCTCTGGCCATTCAACGCGGCCTGTGCCTGCCGCTCGTCTACAACACGAGCGCTTACGACTCGCTCGATTCGCTCGAGCTGATGGACGGCGTCATTGACGCCTACATGCCCGACTTCAAGTTCTGGGACGCCGAGATGGCCCGGCGGTACATTAAGGCGCCCAATTATCCCGAAGCTGCGCGGCGCGCTATCCGCGAAATGCATCGCCAAGTGGGCTCGCTCGTGTTCGATGAAAAGGGATTGGCCCTGCGCGGCTTGCTGATCCGGCATCTCGTGATGCCGGGCGACATCGCCGGAACGCAGCAAATCGTCGCCTGGATTGCTCGCGAGCTCGGCCCCGATACTTATTTGAACTTGATGGACCAGTACTACCCCGCTGGGAAGGTCAGCGGAGCCGAATACGTCGAGATCAGCCGGCGCATCACGTCGAAGGAGTATTGGGTCGCACTGGAGGCCGCGCGCGCCGCCGGCCTCTGCCGCGTTGACCCCCGCGCTCCCGCCAAGCATTTGGCCATCTGGCAGTAGACCTCGCAACGCTGACAGCAGCGCTCTTGCAACGGCTCCGCCCTTGTCGGCACGTTGTGAGCCGGCTGCTCTCCGCTGAGCTGCAAACCCGCTCTGGCTGTCACCCTCGTAGTTCAAATCAGTGGCTCACAGGCGCGAGTGAGGAGGCTACGGCGCGGGCTGGGCGAGGCGCTGGATGCGGCCGTCGGTGGCGGGGGCGATTTCTCCCGCGGCGGCGAGCGCGGCGATGACCACGTTGGCTTCGACGGGGCCTTCTTCCGGCTTGACGAGCACGCGCGCCTCACGAAGCATCGTGTAGCCGTCGCCACCGTCCAGCAAGAAGCTGCTGGTTGCCAGCCGGTAGGTCTTGCGATCGTCGAGCGGCTGGCCGTTGACGCTCACCGAGGTGACACGGGAGCCCGCGGGGCGTCGCGCGTCATACGCAAAGCGCAGGCCAGAGACCTGGGGAAAGCGCCCGGGCTCATTTTCCGCGCCGACAGTTGCAACGCCGTGCTCGAGCGCGGCGCGCAGCACCGCGCCTGTCAGTTCGACGGTGACGATGGGGTTCTCGAATGGCAGGATCGAAAGAATATCGCGTTTGCTGAGCACCCCTAGGCCGTAGGTGGTGTTCGAGCGGATGGAGCCGCCATTGAGCAGCGCCGCGTCGGCGTGGGTGGCGCTGCGGTAAGCGTCAGCGATGAAGTCGCCGAGGTTGGTCTCGCCCGAGCGGTTGGTCTGTTGGTGCGCGTCCAGCGCCACGCGGGTGCGCCCCACAGGCAGGTCGAGCTCCTTAGACAACTTCTTTTCATATTCAGCCACGACCGCAGCGGTTGCCGGGTCTTCCGGCAGGTCGCTGGTGACAGGGATGACCTCCCAATCCATACTTTGGAGCTTGCCGTTGGCGGAGAGGTTCAGTTCGACGCGGCCCAGGTTGCGCGCGTCAGAGCCCATCTTGAAGATTGGCGCGCGCCCGGCAAGCGACTGCAGCACGGAATGCTCGTGACCGCCGATGATGAGGTCAATCGAGGCCGCGCGAGCCAGTGCTTTGTCATCAGCCATGTTGAGGTGCGTGATGGCGACGATCACGGTGGCGCCTTTTGCGCGCATCTGGGGCACCAGCCGCGCCGCAGTCTTCGCTGGGTCGAGAAATACGATCTCAAGGCCGGGTTTGGAAGTCTTTGCCGTGTCCGGCGTAACTAGGCCCAGAAAACCGATCTTGACCCCGCCAAACTCGCGGATGACGTAGGGCTTCAGGCCGTCGAATGGTTTGCCGGTCTTCTTGTCGATCACGTTGGCGCCGAGCCAGGTAAACTGCGACTCGCGGATGCGCTCCCGCAGCAGTGCGTCGCCGAAATCGAACTCGTGGTTGCCGAGCACGGCAAGGTCGAGCCCGGCGGCGTTCCACCCGGCAATCATTTGCTGGCCGTGGAAGATGTTGGAGGCCACCGAGGGCGAAATCGTATCGCCCGCGAGCAGAAGCAATGTATGCGGCGATTCACCCAGAATCTTCTTTCGCAAGGCGGCGACGCGGGCCAGGCCTCCGCGCGTGCCCTTGTCCACGGGCGAAATCTGATAGACGTCGTTCACCTGAAGCAGCGTGATGCGGATCCCGCGTTGCGGGACCGCCTGCGCGGCAAGCTGGACAGCGGCGCAGACCAGCAGCACCACCGCCAGCACGGCGTGGCGCGGGTGACGGAGCTTCATCAGAGCCTCTCTTCTTCGTTCCTCAGGCGCAACACTGCGATTATACGCACCGGGCGTTGCCGCTCAACGCTGGCGCTGCCCCACGGAATCGGACGCTGGCGCATCCCGTGCGCGCGCTTGACTTTTCTCCGTTTCTGCCTGGAAGATGAGCCCTCCTTCGCCTGGTGCATTTCCGCATTTTCCGAGGATAATAGGCACCTTCGGCGGCGGGGCTAAGACGGGCACTCTTGCCCTTGGCGGACCGGGATTCCTCCGCTGTTGACCGGAGATCGGCGCGACCCCGGGGCAACCCTTATCGGGAGGAAAAATGGCGGACGATTTGGCAGGTTTTCAAAAGTTCCGCGCGGAACTGAACGAAGAGATCCTCGCGTGTGGCCACCTGGGGATGAAGCGCTTCTTCGCGCTCGACCATCAAGCCTATGAGCCGGGCCCGCTTCCGACCAAAACAAAGGAACTGCTGGGGCTGGTGGCTTCGATGGTCCTGCGTTGCGACGACTGTATTACTTACCACCTGGTGCGTTGCGGCGAGGAAGGCTGGAAGCGCGACGAGGTGATTGACGCGCTGAACGTGGCCCTGATTGTCGGCGGTTCGATCGCCATCCCGCACGTGCGCCGGGCTTTTGCCCGTATGCGGGAGATCGCTACGCTGAAACCTTGAACGCTTTTTTCGACTGCGATGGCGGAAAAGCACACCGAAGAGCGACGCGCAGGCTGGCCGCAACGTTTGCGGCGCGCGGCCCTGTTCGTTCTGTTTGCGCTGGTGCTGCTGATTCCGAAAACCTTGGGCCTGCGCCGCCAGCCCCAAGTGTGGAACGCGCTGCGGACGGCTGTGGCCCTGCTGGGTGCCGCGTTGGTGGTTGTGCCCATGGCGCTCACGTCGAGCTGGGTGGCGGCGGTGATCGGGCTGGCACTGTTCCTGCTTGCGCTGCTGGTGACGCCTGCCAAGTCGGAGCAGTCCGTGGATGAGCGCGCGCGGGAGTTGGGCGCGCTGGTGGTGGTCAATGGAGGGAGGTTCTGTCCGCCTGCTGGTGACCCGGTGCCGGCGCAGTTGTTTGTCGCTCGGGAGCGCCTGTACGCGCTGAGCCCTGAGTTGCAGTCATTGCTCGAGATCGCCTTTGCCGATGTGTCCTCGGTTCGCGCCCAACCGGCCGCCGAGGGCTGGGAGCTGCGCGTCGAATGGGATTATTCCACGGCGGAGTTTTTATACGATGGCTTTTTTGCGGAGCATCTGGCGCGCGTCGCTGAAAGCACTCTGCTCAGCCAGCTCCGGCGCGAACTTCCCGTGCTGAAGCGGGGCGCCTCTGCATCAGGTCCGTGACTGGATGTAATCGCTCGCCAGGCCCCAGAAGTCCCTGACGTAATAGTGCGAGATGACGTTCCCGAACAGGTGGCAAATCCCCTGGCAGGCAGGGATGTCGCCGTAGAGCTTTTTCCCGCGCGCAAACACCTTGGTGAACGATCCTTCACGAAACAGGTTTCCGCCAATCTTTTTCAGCGGCTCGCAGGGATAGAAGACATCGCCGTTCGGGTAGACGCGCGGAAACATCGTGGGGAAGCACTGGAACTGGCCGAACTGCAGCAGAGTCTCGATCGACTTGGGTGTGCCGTTGATGGGCTGGAGGCCCGCGCGGCGGCGAACGATGATTTTCTGGACGAGTTGCTGGTAGCGCGGGTTGGTGCGCAGGCGAAGATCAGGCATTTTCTCGCGCAGCGCCGTTTGCGCCGCAAAGACAAAGCCCTGCTCGCCGCACCAGTCGAGCATGCGTTCGACCTCGGCGATGTTCCACTCCTCAATCACCGTGCTAATGGTGATGGTGCGCGGGTGAGGCATGCGCGACTTCGCTAGGCCAATGTTCTCGAGCACCTTGGGCAGCGCCGCGGGTTTGGAGAGCGGGCTGGTGGGGTCTGCGGTGAGCGCGTCCAGGCTGATGACCAGCCCGGTGAGCGCGCCGAATATCCTGCGTCGGCGGTCGAGCAGCGTCCCGTTGGTGATCAGCAATACGGAGCGGAACTTGAGCTGGCGCCGCGCCGCTTCCAGCAGCTCTTCGATGTCGGCGCGAAGCGTCGGCTCGCCCCCGGTGAAGACGATGGAGTCGGTTTCGCGCCGAATAATGCGCAGCAGGCGGATGGTGTCGCGCGTGGGCAACTCCTCGCTGAACACGTCCGGCTCTTTTTGCGTGCAGTAGCTGCAGGCCAGGTTGCATTTGTGGGTCACGTAGAGCGTGGCCGCATAAGGTGCCACCACGTTGGTGCGACGCACCTTGCGGCGGTAGAGGTTTTGGAAATAAAGCCGGAAATTCTTCAGCACCAGCGGAGACTGTCGCAACAGCCCCTGCAGCAACACCACCCCCGGGCGCTGGGGTTTATCCCTGTTGGCTGAAACTTCCATCTAAGCAGCCAGTTTAGCTGGGCGCCCCGGAAGCGCCAACGGGGTTACAGTGAATGGGGAAACAGGCCGGTCGGGCGTTCTCTGCCCGCATTTTGGGAGGCGCGGTCGCCCTACTCGGTGAAGACGACTCCGACAGTGGTCTGATCCTTCTCCGGACCGGGCTCGAGCCGCACGACGTAGCCGCGGAGACGCAGATGGCTGTCCTTGTGGCCCTGGTCGCCCGGGGCTTCCAACATCACCTCGAGCTCCGACTGCAGCCGCGGGCTGTGGCTCAGGTAAATGAGGGCGCCCTGCAAAGTGAGGTCGCGAATCACGGTGTCTTCCTCGAAGACGCGCCCCTCCTGCGTGTAACCGATCACCCGGGCGTGGAAGCGCGCCTCGCGTCGCAGGCCGGCGCGCGCCGCCGGCATGACCACCTCCAGCCGTTTTTCGCCGAGCGACATCACCATTCCTTCGGCGGCAGCCCACACCGCGGGGAATTTTTCCCGCGCATCGCGCAGGATGTTGTCCACGGTCTTGTCGGACGAGTCCGGGTCGTGGTGGAAGAGCACCAGGTTGCGCGCGCCAGCCGCCTCCGCCACCTTGACCCCTTCGGGCCAGCAGGAGTGCCCCCAGCCCTTGCGAGTGGTGGCCAGTTGTTCGGGCAGGTACTGCGCGTCGTTAATGAAGATATCCGCGCCGGCGGCCAAATCGCGCAGGTTCTGATCGAGCTGCGGAACACCTGGCTCATTGTCAGTGGCATAGACCACGGTGCCGGTGGAGGTTTCAAAGCGAAAGCCGAGGCACCCTTGCGGGTGGTTCAGCCAGCGCGTGGTGATGCGTGTCGCCCCGATTTCGAATTGGTCTCCGCCGCTGACTTCGGTGAACTCCCGCCCGGCCGACATGGCGCTCAAGTCCACCGGAAAATATGGGTGGGCCATTTGCGTTTCAAACACTTGCTTCAGGCTGTCGCGGCCCAGGAATTCAGAACGGAAGCTGTAAAAGTGGAAGTGATTCTGCTGGGCATAGAGCGGCGCGAAGAACGGGATCCCCTGGATGTGATCCCAATGGTAGTGGGTGACGAAGATGTGCGCCTCGGGTGCTTTCTCGCCATAGGTTTCCGCCCAGCGGTTTCCCAGCAAACGCAGACCCGTGCCGCAGTCCAGGATGAACAGAGTGCCGTCGGGCGCCACCAGTTCCAGGCAGGGTGTATTGCCGCCGTACCGCCAGGTTGCCTGGTCCACCGTCGGGATGGAGCCACGCACGCCCCAGAAGCTCAGTTTGGCCATCTTGTCAGGCATTCTCGAGTGCTCGTGTCTCGCCGTTGCCCCGGCTGCGGCGCGAGCCACGGCGCGGGTTCCCAAGAAAAAAAGCGGGCTAATCGGCATAGTAGGCAGGGGGGCGTGGCCAAGTCAATTGCCTTTCCGCCGCGAATTTCATGACTGGCATCGCGGTCACCGGGAGGTATTCGGGGGCGCTGGGCGTTCCGGATGGGGCTGTGCGCGGGCCCTCAGGTGTGGGTAGAATTGGCTGGATGCAGGCCCATAATCATACCCGCGGGCACCCGGGCACTCGTGTGCTGATGTGCTCGGTGGCGGCAACACTCGGTCTGGTAGCCACCGAACTGGTGGGCGGCTATCTGGGCCACTCGATTGCCCTCGTCAGCGACGCCGTTCACAACCTCTCCGACGTCCCCACGCTGGTGATCTCCTGGTTGGCGCTGCGCTGGGCGGAGCGGCCGGCCACCTCGGAAAAAACTTACGGCTACCATCGCGCCGGCATCCTGGCGGCGTTCACCAACGCCGTGCTGCTGGTGCTGGTAGCCCTGTACCTGCTCTACGAAGCTTACGAACGCCTGCGCCGGCCCGTGGCAGTGCACGAACAATGGATGATCTGGATTTCGCTGGTAGCGCTGGCGGTGAATGGCGGCATCTCCCTGGCGCTGGTTCGCGGCCGGCGCGACCTCAACCTGCGCAGCATCCTGGTGCACAATTTCGGCGACGCGCTTTCAAACCTGGGCATCCTGGCTGGCGCGCTGGTCATCCGTTCGACGGGCTTGCCTTGGGTGGACCCGGCGATTGGGGCGGCCATCGGGGCGCTGGTGTTGTGGTCGAGCTTCGGGATCTTGAAAGAGTCCAGCCACATTCTGCTGGAAGGCCTGCCCCGGGAAATGCTTCTGGAAGACGTAGCGCGCGCTATCCTACGCGTGCCCAGCGTACAGGAAGTGCACGATATCCACATCTGGACGCTCGGCACTGACCTGCACGCGCTCTCCTGCCACGTGCGCATCCCCGATATGCACATGGAAGAGAGCGAGAAAATCCTGGCCAGCATCCACGAGCGGCTGGCCAGCCAATTCCATATCACCCACACCACGGTTCAGTTCGAGCGCGCGGGTCTGCCCCGCAATGCGGGTTTCTACATGCCTGCCCCACTGGATTCCTCTCGAAAGTAGCCGATGCCCTCTTGCAAGCAGGGAAAAACCCGGACCCAAGGAAACAACGAGGCGAGTAAACAGCTACGTGGGCAGGTGGATGGTCGTGCCGCGCTCTTCGTTCATGCGGCGGGTAGCTTCGGCGTCGAGCTCCGCCAGCAACATCGATCGCCGCACCCCTTCGCGGGTGACGTAGATGAGGTGGTCGCCCTGAGTGAAAAACGCCACGGCAAACACCAGCCTGCCGTCGCGCCGCACCAGCACAAATTCGCCCACATCGGGGAGCGGCGCAGCCGGGCGTGCCGGCTCAACGCCTTCTCCCGGTTCAGGCGCGCGCCGCCGCGCCACTGGCTCGACCGACTCCTCCGGCACGACCGGCTGTTGGACCACCACCACGGGTGGCTGCTGTACGACGATCACCGGTGAGGACTCCGGGAAGATCGGCAGGGCAAAAGGAACGATGGGCGTCAGGCGCTGGGCCAGGGCCAGCCGCTCCGGCGTGCTCAGCACGCTGATGTCGCTTACCTTCAAGTTGCGAGTGATAGCTGCCAAGTGAGCAAAGTCAAAGCCAAGCCCTGGTACGGGGAAAGTGCTGATCGGCAGGGTGCCGAGCGACAGGAGCGTCGAGTCACTGAGCCGGAATAGGTTGCCGCCGAGCGGGTTGGCGACGGCTTGGAATTGCAGCGCGCGAACTGTCCGTCCGCGGGCCGACCGTGAACCACGGATTGGTGTGGCGGGCTGGAAGCGCGACTGAGCCTGCGCGCCGGCGCAGCCGATCAGCGCAAGCGCCGCAGCCAACCCGAGCTTAAGCATTCTCCTCACACAGCACCGGTTCTATTACTGGAGATGCCTCGCCGCCCTCCTCGGTTGCAACCCATTCTACGCTTGCGCGCATAGTTTTGCACCTCATTTTCCGAACCCCGGGGAGCTTGCTGCGAAGCTCAGCCGAAGGCGCAGCCGGGGGGTACCGCGCGCTGCCATTATTCCGTGGATCACTCAATCGTTTGCCCGCAAGATTTCACGCTGGGCCACTCAGCACGCTTTCCCCTTTCGGGCAGGTTGTGCTATAACCTTCGGCCTAGGGCAGCCCTGCAATGAATGTTCCCGAGCTGCGGGACCAACCTAACGCGCGTGAGCCCCGGTCGGCTGCGGAGAGTGTATCCAGCACCTGTCCGGCTTGTTCGCAGAGGCTCGAGCCGCAAGGCTGCAAGCTGGTTTGCGTGGTATGCGGATATTATATGTCTTGCTCGGACTATTATTGAGGAGCAGGAGCGTCGCAAGAGCCGGTCGCTTCTTCGCAGCGATGCATCCGCCTAAGCTGCAGGAGCGAACATCAAGTCTCGATTGCCTTCAGGAGGAGGTTCCAACGTGGCACTGAAAATGACGAGCCGGGAAGTGGACGGCGTAACCGTCATCCAGATGGAAGGGCGCATCGTGCTTGGCGAGGAGAGCAACGCGCTGCGGGAGCGTTTGAAGAGCCTGCTGGCCGACAATAAGAAGCATATCGTGCTGAATATGAACAACGTCACCTATATCGACAGCGCGGGCCTCGGCGCGCTGGTCGCCGCCCACCACAGCGCCCGTTCTCAGGACGTGGCGTTGAAGCTTTCCAACCTGGGGTCGAAATTCCAGGAAGTCCTGCAGGTAACCAAACTGCTGACGGTCTTCGAGGTTTACGATAGCGAGGCCGCCGCCGTCCGAAGCTTCAACAAGTAGTCCCCGCTTTTCTGCCGGCGCGGCGTTTCCGGGTTTCCTGGGACGTCCGCCTCCTTCCGGGTCAGGGCTCCATCCGGTAGATGGTTAGTCCGCTTAGCAGCTTGGGATAGAAGTCAGTGGATTTTTGTGGCAAGACCTCGCCAGCAAGCACAATCTTCAGCACCTGCTCGACGCGCACCGGATTCAGCAGGCAGCAGAGCTGGGCCTGGCCGCGGTCCACTGCGGCGACGGCCGCACCCATTTCCCGCTCGTAAGTGATGTGCTCTTGCCGTACGACTGCCTCGGCGGTGATCCCCAGTCCTTTTTCCAGCACCAGCCGGTGAAGCAGCACGACATCGAGTTCGCGCTGCGCGGCGGATACGTCGGGTAGCAAACGCGCAAGGTCGGCGTCAGGCTTCAACCGGAGCAGGTGGAACACGCGCCCGCCGGCGTACAGGCCGATGGCGCGGCGCTCGCCGCTGGTCAGCTCCTTGAGGAATTTCCCATAGTGGGCGACGCGCTTGCTTTTCCCGGAAGAGTGGTAGGAAGACACGTCGAAGTAAGGCTCGAGCTGTTCTTGAAACCGCTCGAACTGGAAGCTGCGGAGGTTCGAAACCACGCGATGCGCGGGTAGGATGGTGATCCCCTCGGCGCGCGTGTTGAAAAAGGTCATCATCACTTTTTCGTGCGGAGCGTTCAGGTGGGGCGTGGTCAGCGCGGCCCGGCACTCGTCGCGGTACGCGAGCGCGGTTTCATAGCGGTGGTGCCCGTCGGCGATGACCAGCTTTTTCTCCGCCATCTCAAGCTGAAAACGCTCGATTGCTTCGGGGACAACGACGGGCCAGAGGCGGTGCACCACGTCGTATTCGTCGCGTACCTCGACCGGAGGGGGAACGCGGGACACCTGTTCGAGCAGCGCATCCACCCGCCGCTCCGGGTCTTCGTAGAGCATGAAGAGTTGGCCGGTGTGCGCGCGCGTGTGGCGCAGCAGCTCCAGACGATCGGCTTTGGGACCGGCGAGGGTATACTCGTGCCGAAAGACGACGCCGGCGGCGTAGTCCTCAACCCGCCCCAGCGCAATGAACCCCTTGCGTGTCTTGCGCTTGCGCGTCTGCGGCAGTTGATAGTCCTGGAAGCAAACGTAAATGGCCGGCGCAGGGTCGCGCGCCAGCACGCCCTGCTCGATCCATTCCTTCAGCGCCTGCGCCGCCCGCGTGTATACGTTGTTCTCCCCGGTGTCGCCGGGGTAGGATTTGCCCTTTTCGATGGTGACTAGGTTGTAGGGATCGAGCGCGGAGTAGCGCTTCTGCATTTCCGGCGTGATCTTGTCGTAGGGCTGCGTCAGCACGTTGGCCAAGTCTACTCGCGCGGGATTGTACCGGTAAGCGTGAAAGGGAAAGATCTCTGCCATCGAAACCCCTTGAGCTGCGTGGCTGGAACGCCAAGCTCGCCATTCTAGCAGCGGGTTGCGCCTCCGCCAAATGCTGGGGCCCGCTGAACGGCTGACGGCTGCGCGGGAAGGGCTACTGCTGTTTCGGCACCAAGGTTGCCGGAGCGGCGGTTCTCGAAGCAGTTGGGTCGGGTGCGGCTCCGTTGACAAGGGCGCCAACCGGGGCGTCGCTACCCTTAAAAAATTCAAACATGTCTGGCGCGGTGTCGGCCGCCCCTGGAAAGTGGGTGAGCCCGCAGCCCTGTGCCAGCAGGCGCAGCGTGCTCTCGTGCTGGTAGAAGTCTGTGGACTGATAGCCCGGTATAGCCTTCGGGCTGACCACCACCATGGCCACCTGGCCGCCACCGTTTTGCGTGTCTGTGTCGAAGGACTCGTCGAAGACAATGACCAGAAGACCGTCCTGCTGGAACAAAGGACTCTGGATCAGCGGGTCGATATTCGTTCGCAGCCAACTATCCGCATCGGCCAGGCTCCCGTCATGCGCGTCGTCCAGGACGTTGGGAACGATGAACGAAAATTGCGGCAGGGTGTTGTTGGCCAGGTCGGTGGAAAACTGGGAGAACGGAACGAGGTTATTGAGTTGGTCCGGGCTGTTGAGCACATCGGAAAAATAGGTGAACGGGTTGTGGTGCTTGAAGTACGGATACATATCGCCGTCCGTATAGCCGACCCACGGCAGGTCTTCCGCGTAGGACTTCCAGGTCACTCCCGCCGCCAGCAGTTGGCGCACCATATTGTCGTCCGTGACCGTATCCGTGAAATCGTCATCGTTGGTGACAATCTGCCCGGTCGTGAGCATGAAATAGTTGCCGATCGACGGGTGAGTGTCGGCGAAATAGCTCGTCGCCAGCCCGTACTGATTGGCCAAGCTGTTGAGGTAAGGCATGTCGGGGCTGCCAATCACGCTCGAAAAGCTGTGGTTCTCTTCGACCACAATGAACACATGTCCGAATCGAGGAACGGCAGATGAACTCGGATCGTCACTATTCGATTGCGCGAGCGATAAAGAGACACATGCCAACACAAGACAGGCGGTACCGCGGAGCAGGGACAGCAGTTGGTCAAGCATCTGGCCTCCCTTGAGCAAGGGCTTCTTGCGAGCGTTGGCGGAGATTCTTCCTGCGGCTGGCTGTGCCCCCGGCCAGTGGTCGAGCCGCAAGCCAAACCCCGAGCCGACAAGCAAAAGGATGCTCCGGCGAAGGGCCGCAAGGGCGGGAACTATGGGCATGGGACGCAACTCCAGAGCAGGCGACTGGCCAACGGGGCGCATCTATAAGTTTCACCAAATCAATGGGTCAGCTCCGAGGCCCCATGTCAGCCCGTGGTTTAGGGAAAAGCCTTACAGGAAAGCTGCAACCCTTTGCGGCTGGGTCGCGGTCCGCGCATTGGTTCCCGTTCTCGGTGTCGCGTTCATTATTCTGGAAGAACAATTCACGCAACCAGAAAACGGGAAGCGAAGTAAACGGATGGAAAACTCCCAAGTCAGTGTGCTTGCCGGGAATCGGTAAATCAGCTAGCCTGCTAAATTGTGCGGAAGGTTGCTCAAAGCCATCGGTTGAAGGTATGTCTTCTCTCGCCGCACCCGCTCGTGCTCGGCGAATTCCAGCGCGTGCTTTCGCGCCCGGGTTTCCAACTCATTGCTCGGCAACTTGATTCCACGCTGGCGCCGGACATGCGACGCCTGACCGTACCGCGGGCGTCCATCTACGTGGTGGATGCCCACGCGGCGCGACCCGCCACGAGCGCTCTGATCGCCAACATCCTGGAACGCCACCCGGCGGCGCGCCTGCTGGTTGTCGCGGAAAAATTTAACGACGCCAACAGTTACTCGCTCTTGCAGCTTGGGGTCAAGGGGCTGCTCACCTACGCGGAGGCGCGCGAGCAGTTGCCCCGGGCCCTACCGCTGGTGGCGGCAGGAGGTTTCTGGGTAGCGCGGTCCGTTCTGTCTGGTTTTGTCGATTCCATTCTCAGCAGCGTCCACGGCCGCCGCTTGAAAACCGAAACGACCACAGAACTCAGCCGGCGCGAGCAGGAGGTTCTTGAGACGCTGCTGGAGAACCTGGCCAACAAAGAGATTGCCAACAAGCTGCACATCTCCGAGCGCACGGTAAAATTTCACGTTTCGAACCTGCTCAACAAATTTGGCGTTCGGCGGCGCGCAGATCTAATCTTGCTCTGCTACCAGCGCCGGACCGCCAGTGCCTAAGCGGCCTCGCGGGAGAACGCGCGGCGGACATCGCCGCCGCGCGAAGGGACGGAGCGAGGTTTCAACTGCTCCCTAACAAATATGCTCCCTCCTGATAGCCTTTGGGCAGCTTCCACGGGGGACGCCAAGGAGGCGGATCGGATGGGGAGGGTTGCCGGGTGAATGTTCTCGTAACTGGCGCGGCCGGCTACGTCGGCAGCATCTGCGCCGAAGTGCTCGTCGAGCGCGGCGACCAAGTGGCGGCTCTCGATAACCTGGTGAACGGCCATCGCCGAGCGGTTCCCCAGCAGGCTGTGTTCCGGGAATGCGACCTGGGCGACCGGATGCAGCTCGACCGGGTGTTCTCCTCCCAGCCCATCGATGCGGTCATGCACTTTGCAGCGGAAGCCTTGGTGGAAAAATCCAGCACTGAACCGAGCACGTTCTACGTCGCAAACGTCGCCTGCGGCATCCACCTGCTGGATGCCATGGTGCGACACGGCGTCAAGAAGCTGATTTTCTCTTCCACCGCCGCGGTGTACGGCGAACCGGAGAAGATCCCGATCACGGAGGAACACGCGAAAGCGCCCATTAACCCCTACGGACGGTCCAAACTCGTCTTCGAGCAGATTCTGGAGCATTACGGGGCCTACACGGGCTTGCAATACGTGTCTCTGCGTTATTTCAACGCCGCTGGCGCGTCGAACGAGCGCGGTGAGGACCATGGCAACGAAACTCACCTCATCCCTCGTCTGCTGGAGATTGCCCTCGGTCAACGGAAACACATCGAGGTGAACGGCAACGACTACCCCACCCCGGACGGCACCTGCATCCGCGACTATGTCCACGTCTTGGACATCGCCGAAGCCCACATGCTGGCCCTGGCCCAAATCGAGCGGTTCGCCGGCCAGGCCTTCAATGTAGGAAACAATCGAGGCTATTCCGTGAAGGAGGTGCTGGAAGTCGCGCGCCGCATCACGCGCCACCCCATCCCGGCGGTGACGGCCGCCAAGCGCCCAGGCGATCCGGCCACACTGGTGGCGAGCTCGGAAAAGATTCGAGGCGAACTCGCGTGGAAGCCCCGGTTCTCCAGCCTGGAGTCCATTCTAGAGACCGCCTGGGCGTGGAAACAGAGATTCCCATCCGGCTACAAAGGGACTCGGTAACCTCCTTGGCGAAGACATAACGACAAAACCGAGCCTGCGCAAGCCCACGAATGTTCAAGGACTTCCAGACGCCTGGGCGACCCGGATTTTCAGATCAGAAGCGTGCAGACAAGAACCGAACCACCTAATTTAAGCTTAATTAACACGACCCTTGATTGGGGATGGATATTTTGGACGAGCTGCACATGAGCAGAGATGGAAGCCTTTGATGTGACCGAAGGAGGCCATTCATTTCCAACGCGTGGTACACTGCCCCGCACAAATAACAGGTGAGGCCGATATCGAGTGGAAAGAGCTGCGCCGTGAAGCGTATCCTTCTCCCAAGACGTCCAGGTCATCTGAAGGATTCTGATGAGCTGAGGACGGCTGGTGGAGGACAGGTAGGGCCGGTCCTTCCTCTTGCGGTCGTTGCGCTCATCGTGGGAACGATGCTTCTGCGCAGCGCTTTGGTGTTTGCGTTGCCGCGGATGATCAAGTCGGATGAGTCAAATTACCTGCATCTGGGTTGGAATCTGCTTTCGGGGCGGGGCTACTTGTCCTGTATCTACCCGGAAACTTACTACACGCCACTTTATCCGATCGTCTCCGGCACGTTCTATCTGCTCGTGCACGACTTCGAATGGGCGAGTAACTTGGCCTATGTCTTGTTTGGCAGCATGCTGCAACTGCCTCTCTTTTTTTTGGCGCGGCGAATCTACGGCCTCCACGCCGCTTGGGTGACGGCTATCTGGCTAGGAATTTTCCCAGCCCTCGCGGTAAGCGTGCTGTACTGGGGCACCATGACCGAGCCTTTGTACATCTTCCTCGTCTACTGCGGGCTGGCCGCGTTTCTTATCGGTCTCGAGGAAAACGTGTGGGGATGGTGCGCTGCCGCAGGGGCATTTTTTGGCTTGGCTTATCTGACTCGCCCTGAGGCAGTGTTTTATTTTGGGGTGTTTCTGGTTTTTGGCCTGGTCTGGTTAGGCTGGCGCCAACGGTCGGGTCCGTTGAAGACATCGCAGCTCATCGGGTGTTATGTGCTGGCATTTGCGCTGCTGGCCGGCCCTTACATCTGGTACCTGCATCGACACGCAGGAAAGTGGATGTCAGCAGGCAATGTGACCCTGGATTGGGAGCTCGATGAAACAGACCAAAACGACCCGGTGGCCCACGACCGCTCCGTCTACGGTCTAGCGTCAGGAGGCCGCGAGATTATGCGGTACTCCCCAGAACGTTTCCGAGAGAGCGTATGGCAGAAGGTGCTGGGCAACCCTACACAATTCATGGGGCGGATAAAGGACAATGTACGCGATCTACCAGCACTCCTCTTTGATTGGTACACTTTCTGGTACGGTTTGCTCGCTCTGATCGGCTTGGCTTTGTTCAAAAGGCCATGGGATCGCAGTCGTCTGGCCCACGAGGTATTCCTTGCGTCGATTGTCGTGCCCGTACTGGTATTCTTGCCATCCCGAGCAGGGCTTCGGTCCTACGCGCCGATTTTTCCTGTTCTCTTAATGTGGGCTGCCCGCGGCGCCGTGGAAACGGGTCGATGGCTGCAGGACACAAAAAGACAGTGGGAACCTGGCGTCATCTCCGAGAGAACGGGCGTGAAGTGGAGCTGGCTTCCGGCCGTTCTGATAATGATTTTCTTCTTGGCGACAACAGTCGCAGCTGCGCGTTTCGAGCAACGCCGGATCTTTTTCGGCGAGAAGGAAGCGGGGTTGTGGTTGCGAGCTAATACGCCAGCCACCGCCAGGGTAATGGCGTGGAACAGTGCCGTGGCACTCTATGCGCGCCGACAATGCGTGCTGTCGCCGAACACCGATTGGGAGAGCTTCCTACGATATGCCCGCGCGCATCGTGCCGATTACCTTGTCGTAACCGATCGCGAGGTCACCGAGACGCGGCCCCAGATGGAGTTTTTGGAGGAAACGAATGAGCTGCCACCCGAGTTGCAGTTGGTATTCAACTTTGAGGAACCCCATCAGTGGACCTTGGTGTATCGTTTCACCGGGACGAGTCGTCTCGACTAGCTGCGCAGTGTTGTATTCTCCGTTGGCCACAGGCTGGCCTCTAAGCGTTGGGAGAATGGGCGCGATTATGTGTCCTTCTTTTAAAATCGCCGCGGACGGCATAGCTTTTTAGCCTGCTTGTTGAATTCGGAAGACGTCGTCGCACTGGTGAGTCTGCGAAGGTGTCGCACCAAGGTGATCTTTCCTTGACAGGAAAAGCACCAAAAAGAGCGATGGCTGTGTTTCGCGTCTTGGCTAATGCGAAAAGTTACAGGGCCACAGCGGGAGATCCCCTGAGGGGGCGGACAGGTTGGCGAGTAGCTATCTTATCGCTTTGGATGGCAATCGTTCTCAGCGCGTCTTGCCACCGCAGCAAAAGTTATCTGAATATCTCCGCCACACGATTGCTGGATGCTCAGCTTTCGGTGAGGTACTCCGCCACCCTGACCGCACGCGGTGGCCTGCCGCCCTATCACTGGCGGATTGCGAGTGGAGAGCTGCCTAAAGGGCTGCAACTGAACATAGTCAGTGGAGAAGTTTCCGGGATTCCGACTGAAGTTGGGTCTTTTACTTTCACGATTGAGGTGACTGACACCATCGTGCCCGAGGCCCATCGGAGCACCAAATCCATCGCGCTAAACGTCCTGGAACGCAAGCCGCCCCAGACTCCCATGGGCCCGCTCACTGTTTCGCGCATGAACCCTCGCTACTTTGCCGACGGGAGTGGGCAGGTTGTTTATCTGACCGGTTCGCACCATTGGAATAATCTACAGGACGCCGGACGGACGGACCCTCCTCGTAAATTCGATTATGAAGGCTATCTGGATTTTTTGCGCCGTTACAACCACAACTTCATGCGGATGTGGACTTTGGAGCTGGCCAAATACGCCTCCGCGACCTTCCCCGAATTCTGCGAACCCCTTCCCTGGATGCGGACTGGGCCGGGAATGGCTTTGGACGGCAAGCGGAAATTCGACCTTCGGCGCTTCAATCAGGCCTATTTTGACCGATTGCGTTCACGGGTGATCGCCGCCCGCGACCGCGGAATCTATGTATCCATCATGCTTTTTGAGGGTAGCGAGTGGGTGCCACCTCCATGGCGTTGGGGTGGCCACCCCTTCAACGCGCACAATAACGTCAACGGAATCGACGGCGATCCGAATCGCGATGGTCAGGGCATCAAAGTTCATACACTGCAGGTCCCTGCGGTCATCGCCGTGCAGGAGGCGTATGTCGCCAAGGTCATTGATACGGTCAATGATCTGGACAATGTTCTCTATGAAATCTGCAATGAGTCAGTTCGCTCCGTTGGGTGGCAATACCACATGATTCGATTCATCAAGAGCTATGAGGCCAATGAGGCGAAACGACATCCAGTGGGCATGACGGCCACCGTCCACAATGCCGCGCTCTTCTTCAGCCAGGCGGATTGGCTCTCACCTGGTGGGGGCGGGGGGTACGGTTCCGATCCGCCGGCAGCCGACGGCCGCAAGGTAGTGATCTCCGATACGGACCATCTGTTTGGTACACGGAATGGTGGTGCCGCGTGGGTATGGAAGAGCTTCGTCCGGGGACTTAATCCCATTTATATGGACCCTCTCGATTCTGTTTCTGGGCGCCGTGAAGGAGCTCGCAGAGCCATGGGGCACGCGCGAGCCTATGCGGAGCGCATGGATCTTGTCCACATGGTACCCCGTGGGGATCTGGCTTCGAGCGGCTATTGCTTAGCGAATCCAGGCCGCGAATACCTGATTTACCTTCCAGCAGGTGGCAAGGTGACTGTGGAACTTTCTGGTGCTTCCTGGACATTCACCGCGGAATGGTTTAACCCTGACACGGCGGAAATAGCTTCAGGAGGCGCCGTTGCTGGCGGAGGTCGCCGATCTTTTGAGGCCCCTTTCGACGGACACGTCGTCCTTTACCTCATCCGGAGTGGCTGATTTTGGCTCAAGCTGTATTCCGTGATGGAGGTGCTGGAAGTCGCGCGCCGCATCACGCGCCACCCCATCCCGGCGGTGACGGCCGCCAAGCGCCCAGGCGATCCGGCCACACTGGTGGCGAGCTCGGAAAAGATTCGAGGCGAGCTGGGGTGGCAGCCGCGGCTTTCGCGCCTGGAAGCGATCGTGGAGTCGGCTTGGACCTGGAAGCAAAGATTCCCTTTGGGCTACGGCCAAGAAAACGAAGGAACCCGTTCCAGCAAGGCACGAAAACAATCCAATTGAAAACATAGCTGGCCCGCGCACAGGCGCGGCGTGGCCACTTTTGCCTCTGGGCGATTCTTGCTATAGTCGGGCGTCTTGCTGGCCGCTTTGGCGCACAAAGAGGAGCAACGAGGATCGGGATGGCGGTGGAGCGCAGGCCGGAGTTCTTCAAGGGCGCGCAGTTGATGGTGGGCGTCATCGGGTGCGGCTACGTGGGGCTGCCGGTGGCGTTGCGCTTTGCCGAGGCCGGCCACCGCGTGCTGGGCTTTGACACCGACCTTGCTAAAGTCGAGAAGCTCAACAAAGGCCAGAGCTACATCCGCCACATCCCCGTGACGAAGATCCAGCAGCATGTCCAGTCCAAGCACTTCGCCGCCACCGACGAGTTCTCCCGGCTAGCCGAGGTGGATGCGGTGCTGATCTGCGTGCCCACCCCGCTCGACGAGAGGCGCGAGCCCGACCTCAGCTATGTCGAACAGACCGCTCAGGCCATCCGCCCGAACCTGCAGCGCGGGCAGTTAGTGGTGCTGGAATCTACCACCTACCCCGGCACGACCGAAGAGCTGCTGCTGCCCATTCTGGAGCAGAGCGGGCTGCGCTGCCCGGTGGCCCGCGGCCTGGAGGCGGAGAACATCCCCACCGACTTCTTCCTGGCGTTTTCGCCCGAGCGCGAGGACCCCGGCAACAAGCAGTTCGGGCTGGCGCAGATCCCCAAGGTGGTGGGCGGGGTCAACCCGCCCAGCGGCCGCGCCGCCCAGGCGCTCTACGCGCAGATCGTCGCCCGAGTGGTGCCGGTCAGCTCCTCTCGCGCCGCCGAGATGAGCAAGTTGCTTGAGAACATCTTCCGCTGCGTGAACATCGCGCTGGTCAACGAACTCAAACTGCTGTGCCTGCGCATGGGCCTGGACATCTGGGAAGTGATCGACTCGGCGGCCACCAAGCCGTTCGGCTTCATGCCCTTCTACCCGGGGCCGGGGCTGGGCGGCCACTGCATCCCGGTGGACCCGTTCTATCTTTCCTGGAAGGCGCGGGAATACGACTTTTTCACGCGGTTCATCGAGTTGGCCGGCGAGATCAACACGGCCATGCCGTACCACGTGGTGGAGGCTATCGCGACGGCGCTCAACCAGCAGAAGAAGAGCTTGAAGGGCTCGCGCATCTTGATGCTGGGGGTGGCCTACAAGAAGGATGTGGACGACCTGCGCGAGTCGCCCACGCTGAAGATCATGCAACTGTTGGGCTTGCGCGGGGCGCAGGTGGACTACAACGACCCGCACTTCCCCCAGTTGCACAAGATGCGCCACTACGATTATTCGGCGATGCGTTCGGTGGAGCCGACGCCCGAGCGGCTGGCCGGCTATGACTGCGTGGTGATCGCCACAGATCACTCCAGCTACGACTACGCGGCGATTGTCGAGGCGGCTCAACTGGTGGTGGATACCCGCAACGCCACGCGCCGCATCACTCGCCACCGCGACAAAATCGTCCTCTGCTGAGCCAGCCATGAGCGCGAACCTGGAAGAAATCCGCCGCCAGCTCAAAGAAAGCTGCCGGGTCAAGCAGAGCTTCCCGGATGATCTGCTCGGCCGTATCGAGGAATTTGCGATGAGGTCCGCAGCCACGCTCGAAGGGGGCGGAAAGCTGGTGTTTTTCGGCAACGGAGGCAGTGCCGCAGACGCGCTACACCTGGCCGCGGAACTGACCGTGCGGCTGCGCGGCGACCGGCCCGGCCTGGCCGCGCTGGCGCTGACGACCAACCCTTCGGTGCTGACCGCAGCGAGCAACGACTACGGGTTCGAGCACGTTTTCGCGCGGCAAATCGAATCGTTGGTGGCGCCGGGCGACGCGCTCGTGGCGCTGTCCACCAGCGGCAACAGCCCCAACATCCTCCGCGGCGCGGAAGCCGGCTCCCGGCGCGGCGCCTTCCGCGTGGGACTGACCGGGGAGACCGGCGGGGCGCTGGCCGGCAAGGTGGAGCTGCTCCTAAACGTTCCCTCGCGTGACCCGCAGCGCATCCAAGAGGCTCACATCACCATCGGCCACATCGTCTGTTCGTTGGTCGAGCAGATTTGTTTCAAGAATTCGCGGTCCTGAGCCACTCCAAATCAGAGACAGGCGCCGGGAAACCCGGTTACTGATTGAAAGCCATCTGCGCGAGGTCTCCTTGCCGTAGCCGGGCGGCTGCTCTAGGGTTGGCCTAGTGCATCCGCCAAGCGCACAAACCAGTCAAGGGTTGGAGCAGCGGCGCAGCCGGCGTGTGCTCCTGAGCTTGCCTGTCTTGGTCCAGGGAGAGGAGGACGGCACCCATTCTGTGCTGGAAGGAGCGCAGGCGCTGATGGCCAATGCCCACGGCGCGCTGATTACCCTGACGATGCGAGTGCAACTCGGACAACTGCTCCTGTTGAAGAACCAGGAGTCTCAGGAAGAGCAGCCCTGCAAAGTGGTCTATCTCGGCACGACCCTCAACGGAAAGACCCCGGTGGGCGTGGAGTTCACGCGGCCCGCGCCGCGCTTCTGGCGCATCGCGTTCCCCCCGGACGATTGGAAACCCTACAGTTCCGCCTGCGGCATTGCGGGATTTGCCTGAAGGCTACTGTCCAGCGCGAGTCAGCTCTACCCGGGCAGTCCCCAGCGGGACTTCAGCCTCAATCAGCACGGGGGTACGGCTCGGGTTCTGCGCCAGCCACACTGTGAAGCGCGCTTGCTCCACCTGGTTGCCGCGCTCGTAGACACGGACGCCGATCCGGGAAGCGGCAAAGTTTCCCGCCGGAACACTGACGGGGTCGCGTTCCAGCTCGAGGCGGGCCCGTGCCTGGTAGAGCTTCTTGCCGTCGAAGACTGGACAACGCACCTCCCTGCTCTGCCGCCAGTCCACCGCGCGAAGGTAGAACAAGAGTCCGAGGGGATCCCGCGTTCCAGGAAGCACGCGCACGGCCGCGCCAGTCGCCGGCGCCGGGTCGTCTTCGGTGCTCATTTGGAAGATAGCGTCCTGTTTTTTCCCCTGCTCGCGCAAGTACATCTCGTACTGCAGGCTGGCCAGGTCGCGCGGCTCGGTGTAAGAGTCAAATTGATCGTCGAGAGTGAAAATCAACCGCATGCCCTCCACGGTGTGCGCCACAGCCTGAAAGTGCCAGGCTTCGCGGCCGTAAAAGGGCCGCCGCTCGGCCACCGCCAGCCGCACACTCGCGGCGTACACGTGGAAAGTGGACCACAGAACGCGATAGTCGAGCTTCTCGCCCGCGCGAAAAGGAACGAGCGTTTCTGCAGGGTCTGCTTTCCTGGCGGTTTTCGCTCGCGCGGGGCGCTGCTTCTGATTTGCCGCCCGCGCGGCAAACGCCAGCGCCGCGCATCCAAGCAGCACAGCGATCACGACCGCCCGAACCCGCGGATGGGGAAACCTTGTCATCGTCTTAGATTGGAGGCGCAGCCGCCGGGCAGCGTTGCCCCTTGCAACAAGACGCGCCGCAAAACTTTGCTTGGCGATA
>WNFB01001089.1_pt1 | contig 22740 bp, 16 predicted proteins | sample 5400501 | NCBI WGS metagenome assembly WNFB01 (sample SAMN13153341, study PRJNA577476) | soil metagenome | isolation source: 200 cm saprolite under Douglas fir tree site 2 hole 1 | place: USA:California | collected 2015-04-18 | reverse complement strand
ACAGCCACCGCGACACCAACTGCCACAGCCACCGCGACACCAACTGCCACAGCCACCGCGACACCAACTGCCACAGCCACAACGACACCAACAGCCTCAGCCACAGCAACGAGTACGCCAACGCCGACCCCGACCCTTCTGCCTGGGACAATGCTGGGGACGGATACCTTCCAGCGCACCAATCAGTCGCTGTGGGGCGCCGCATCGGATGGGCAGACCTGGGGCGGCGATGCGAATATCAATGCTGTTTTCTCAGTCTCAGGCAATGCAGGACTCGTCTCCAATACTGGCGGCAGCAGTTATAGTGCGGTGTTAGGGCCCACGGCTTCTAACGCCGAGGTGTATGTGACCGGCTCTCTGAGCTCCTTTAGCAGTAGCAACTTTGGTGTGGTGCTGCGGTGGACGGATGGCAATAACTGGTACAAGGCGTTTATCGATGGGGCAAGTTTGTTCATGCAGAAAAAGGTGAGCGGGGTGACCACCATTCTGGCGAGTGTGCCATTTAGCGCTACCGCTGGGAGCTCGTACACCATCCATTTCCGTGTGGTAGGTTCGACCCTGACCGCCAACGTCTGGGCTGCTTCGGGGTCGGAGCCCAGTGGCTGGATGGTGACGGCCAGCGATACGACCTTTCCCTCAGGCTTCTGTGGCATGCGGTTCCTCACGCAGAGCGGCACGGCAACGGTGACCTCCTTCCAGGCAGATGTCCCTGGTGGATCTGGCTCGCCCACACCAACAGCCACAGCCACCGCGACACCAACTGCAACAGCCACAGCAACGAGTACGCCAACGCCGACCCTTCCGCCTGGGACAATGCTGGGGACGGATACCTTCCAGCGCGCCAATCAGTTGCTGTGGGGCACCGCATCGGATGGGCAGACCTGGGGTGGCGATGCCAACAGCCGAAGCGTTTTCTCAGTCTCAGGCAATGCTGGACTCGTCTCCAATACTGGTGGCAGCAGTTATAGTGCGGTGTTAGGGCCCGCGGCTTCTAACGCTGAGGTGTATGCGACCGGCTCTCTGAGCTCCTTTAGCAATAGCAACTTTGGTGTGGTGCTTCGGTGGACGGATGGCAATAACTGGTACAAGGCGTTCATCGATGGGTCCAGCTTGTTCATTCAGAAAAAGGTGAATGGGACGACCACCATTCTGGCCAGTGTGCCCTTTAGCGCTACTGCCGGGAGCTCGTACACCATCCATTTCCGTGCGGTGGGCTCGACCCTGACCGCCAACGTCTGGGCTGCTTCCGGGACCGAGCCCAGTGGCTGGATGGTGACGGCTAGTGATACGACCTTTCCCTCTGGCTACTGTGGCATGCGGTTCCTCACGCAGAGCGGCACGGCAACTGTGACCTCCTTCCAGGCGAAGTCGCTCTAAGTCTGAGGTCAGTTTACCCTAGTTCTTGAGGGTTAGGAAATGCCCTCTAACTTAGTCTAAATGCCAATTAGGAAAGGAAATAAGATAGTGTTTCTTCAACAGAAAAAGCTCGTGCTGATTGGGGTGATCCTGGTAATGTTTTTGTTGCTGGGTGCCTGTGGCTCTGCTGGAAGCGAGAGCAGCGATGGAAATACGGGAACCGGTTCGACTCAGGATCAGGGATCGACATATTCAGCACCTGCTGCCGCCACTCTCACACCGCAACTGATTACGCCGAGATCCTCCAGCGGTTCGCCAGGCAAAGGACCACTGGTTATTTCCAGTCCGACACCGGTGCCTGGTGGCAAGGCTGGTAGTCAGCGGATTGTACTGGGCGACCGTACTTTGATCATTAACAGTGTCAGCAAGCAAAAAGGAGCGAGCCCAAATTCCACTTTGATCACTTTGGATCTGGTCGTTCAAAATACTAGCGCTAAAGCTATTAAGAACCAATCCACCTTCTTCCAGTTGATGGGACCTGAAGGTGATACTTTTGGGTATCAATACAATAGCTCTGATAACTTCTATGGCATCATCGCTGCTGACACGACCCGCCGTGGTTCGATCGTGTTTCAGGTGCCTACAGCAGCTATATCGAGTCTGCGCCTGTTGTATCGTCCTGAGATTGCAACAGAAACGGCCATCATCTTGTTGAAAATATCGTAAATCCATCATTCACTGGGCTAGAGCTGTAAACGCGGTAATTTGTGCTACGGCACCATTCTGCACCAGTATGCGCAGGCCGCAGTAGCCCGCTTGGAATGTGCTATCTGTAGCTGTCACCATCCAGGTACCTGGCTCAGGAGTACCCGTTTGCCAGACTTTGGCCGAAAGGGTCGAGCCGACCGCACTAAACAGCAAGGTATAGGACGTGCCAGCGGTGGCAGCAAAGGGGACTTGCTTCAGGATCGTATAGACACCATTTACCCTTTTCTGCACGACGAGGTTTGTGCCATCAATATACGCCTTGTACCAGTTGTTGCCGTTAGTCCAGCGTAGCACAGCACCAAGATTCGTATTATTGAAACTGCTCATCGATCCACTGAACAAGACCTGAGCATTGGTGGCAGTAGGCCCAAGCACTGCGCTATAGCTAGTGTTGCCATTCGCTAGCTGCCCGCCATTGCCAGCGATAGAAAAGACTTGAGAGCTATTGGCGTCACCACTCCATATCTGTCCATCTGAAGCTATCCCCCAGTGGGTTTGATTTGCGCGGTGGAACGTGTCCTGAGCCAGGGTCGCTCCCGGTGTTGGTGAAGGCGTCACCGATGGAGAAGGTGATAGTGTTGGTGAAGGCGTCACCGATGGAGAAGGTGATAGTGTTGGTGAGAGCGTCACCGATGGAGAAGGTGATAGTGTTGGTGAGGTTTGCGATGGATCAGTATTCAGCACAAATGTCGTTACAGAAAAAGGGGTAAGCTGATAGGTAAAAGTTCCGTTTTGCAATGGCAGTATTCCTAGTTTTATCGGTGGATTGGGAAACAGAACAGATTCATCTTTTCTCATTACCTCGACTGTTCCAGACGTTACTCCATTAAGGCTAACTGTTGCAGTTTGGGTAATCGAGGGATCTTTATTGATCACGACAATATTTTGGGGATTATCTGAAGCATATACTTCTACATTTGGAAGGGTTGTGCTTGCGTTTACTATGGTGTCTCCAAATCCTCGAAACAAACCTTCGCCTGTGAACATGCCAATACCATGATAGGCAGCATCGGTATCATCCGGATTAATATTCACTACATGTCCATACGGATCAGTAAATGTATGCAGATTTGCATAGATGGCATTTCCTTTATCTGCATAAAAGAGTGACCATCCACCGGAACTTAAAATATGGCCCAGTGCTGAAGCAGCCCATACTGCATGGAAATTTATATTATCTTGTGCCGTCCCTCCCCAATTTAATTCCCATTCTCCAACTTCAATACCAATTTGAGAAGCACGGGCAGGTACGATATTTTGAATGAGAGACCGAAGTTGGTTTATACTATTATCATATCTTGCTTTTTCGAAAAGCGTCGTATAATTCCCCGGCACGGTGCCTTGTTGCGCATATCCATGGAAATCAACAAAATCAACTCTGGTTCCTGACAATTGCAAAAATTGTTGCAACCAATATTGGTCATACCACGCAGTTGTTCCACCACCAATTTTAATTGTCGGATCAACTGCTTTCATGGCATCATAATCTTGATTAAAGTAACTACTATAACTCTGTACAGAGTAACCGTTAATATTGGGTTCATTCCCAACAATCCAATACTTAATGTAATTGTTGGTATCTTTATTGAAATGTTTTACCATGTTGGCAGCATCTACAGAAGACTTCGTATAAACTTTAACTACTGGTTCTGCGCCAATCCCTTTTATAGCATTTATCCATTGATCGCCTGTCCATCGGGTATCACATCCATTTGCGTCACAAACTATCTTGCTTGTTGGATCTCCCGTAGTACTGTATTTTAAGGCCATTCTCATATATTTAATAACTAATGTCTTTAATTTTTGTTGTTCTACCTGGTCATTCGCAAAAACATTTGGATATCCGTATGCGCTGACATCCATACCGATTGCAATCGGGTCAAGTTTCCGTATTGGAGAAGTATAATCAACAGCAATATTTGGCGAAACGGGGGCTGTAAGTGCTATCCCACTTGTAGAAGCCTGAGAGGCATTGTTTGCGTTTACGCCACGGAATGTCCCACCGAGCACTCCCCAGACACCTACGACTAGCAGGATTCCTATGAGACCTATGCTCACGATGCTCTTTTTGCTGCCTAGCTTTCCAGGATGCCGTGTCATATGCTTTTCTCCTTCTGTACAATGACAATGAGCGATACACCTAGAATTATCTTGGGATATCCATCAACATAATAGCATCTTCTCTATTACTCAGAAGGGTCTCTTCGCGGAAAATGGTACCTTTGAGCTATATTTCGGTTAAGACCTGGGGGTTCTGGGTGTTCACCCCAAAGGTGTCAAGTTAAACCCCAGCCGACCCCTTGCTCTAGGAAGCGAGAAGTGCTGCGTCGTGGGATTGAGCATCCCCATACCACGTATTGGACAAAGTTAAGAAACCTTTACCTCATCGATAAATTTATAACCATTTCTTTACCATTTCTTAACCCTCTTGTAACTGCTATTTGGTCAAATATACACAGATATCTATGTGTTTGGTAGAACCACATTAGCTGGTGGTCAAACTCGGACAAGCCACCACATCAAGCTCAATTTAGGAGGTCTCCACCACTTAGTGTGGTTCTACCCCTTCTCAAGCTCATATTGCGGCTACCGATATCTAGCGAGCAGTGAAAATTAGTCTAAACAAGGAAAAAGACATGCTTGAAGTTCTACCCAAATTTGCAAAGTTGCAAGCGTCATATGCGCTTGGAAAACCCCTTGCTCTTCCAAGGAAAGGTGAAGTACATTATGGCAACGAAAATCATAAATGAGGTTCAATCGATGCCGGGGAATTGGCAGGCACAGCAAGTTGATGAATATGTTGGCTGCAGCGTAGGCATTATGGCCTATAATGAAGAAGCCAATATTAGCCGCACCATACACGCCATTCTCGAGCAGCAAGGTCCATCCGTGCGCGTCGAGGAAGTCATCGTCGTTGCGAGTGGTTGCACAGATCGCACTGTACCGATTGTAGCTGAAATCGCACTTCAAGAGCCTCGAGTACGATTGTGTATTCAAGAGAAGCGTGAAGGCAAAGCCTCTGCAATCAACCTGTTTCTCAAACAGGCTGTCAGCCCAGTCGTTGTATTAATTGGTGCCGACGTTATTCCCGAGGACTCTGCTTTAGAGTATCTGTGTTCCCCTCTCAAGGACCCAAAGATTGGTATGGTTGGAGGTCGCCCGGTACCGGTGAATGATCGGGCTACTTTTATGGGACACGCTGTCCATCTGCTCTGGCGCTTGCATGACCACCTGGCTCGCGTCCACCCAAAACTCGGTGAAGTGATTGCCTTCCGCAATGTCATTTCAGGTATACCGACCGCTAGTCCTGTTGACGAGATCTCCATACAGGCACTCATTTCCCAGCTCGGCTATCAGTTGATCTATGAACCTGCTTGTGTTGTCTATAACAAAGGTCCACTCACCATCGGCGATTTTCTTAAGCAGCGCCGCCGTATTTACGCAGGGCACTTGCAAGTGCGGGATCAGCAGAACTACGAAGCCTCGACGATGAAGGTGAGTCCCATTGCCCACCAGCTCATCGCCTGTCGCGACTTTACGATGAGTACCCCCAAACAAGCTATATGGACTCTAGGTACAGCAGTCCTTGAAGGGTATGCACGTATGCAAGGCTACTATGACTACCGTCGTAAGCGCGAACATCACATCTGGCAAATGGTGGACTCGACCAAGGACCTGGAGGTAGGCAAGCAGAAAGTGCGACGCATTTGTAACGCTCAGAGCATCATCGTCTTTCGCTTCATTCTGGAAGGTGCCGAACGTTATGGTGTCAACCCTGAGCGCGAAGACCGTGAGGCAACTGAGGCGGCGCGTAAGTTCTTACCATTGTTGCGTACCAAGATTCGCAAAGAAGACAAACTCTCGATCAATGGGCCTGGAATTATGACCGCCGTCATTCGCGCTGAGCAACATGGAGCTGAACTTGTGGCTAAGCGTATCCAGGAGGTAGTTCAAGCAACATCTGTGCGTATTGGAATGCGAGGTCGGGAGGTCAAAGTTACGGTTGCCTATAGCTCACTTACCTTTGCCTTGAAGGCAAAGGATAGAAGTGTGACTATCAGCGGCTCCTTGGTACAGGAGGCTATGATTGCAGCACAAGCGACTAATAGTGATGGAAAGCTGTAATAGCCGGGGCATGCCGATTCCTTTATAAATGGCTGTTCTCTCAACAAAGTACAGTCAATTTGTGCGAAGAGTCTTGCGGCCTGACTTGCTACGATGACTCAAAAGATGTGGGTAATCTCCAGTGAAGAGACCACGTAGGCAAGTAGATAATGAACGAAATCCTATCTCACCCTCTCTGGTTAAGATTTCATAACTGAAAGAGCGTGATTACAATCAATCTCCGCCCATTCGTACTACTCTCTTTTTCGGATGTCCGACTATTGTATATGGGTATAGTACAATTTGTAGCTCAGAGGGGTAGCAAAAGTTCTCCTACAAATATCTGGTAACACTATAGAAAGGCAGGTGAGCACAATGAGCAAACATCAAATATCTGGTAACACTATAGAAAGGCAGGTGAGCACAATGAGCGAATCTATAGGAAAGGTCAAGCGCTATCGGCCCCAATTCACTGCAGTGCTGGGTATATTGGTGCTATTGTTCGTTGCTGCTGCGAACGGACACCTACACATAACCAACCTGACAAGTAACGGTAAAGTGCAGACAATCCCTTCAGCAATCAAAGGTAAGACGCACGTGGCCTCTCCGGCTGATGATTGGTCTATGTACCTGCACGATTTTGGGCATACCGGTTACAACACTGCCGAACAGATTATCAATCCAAGTTCGGTTGGCAGCTTGAAGCCACGCTGGATTCATCGTGTCGGCGGAGAAGCCGGAGTGACCCTATCCACTCAGCCAGTGGTGGCCTTTGGACTGGTCTATTGGGGAGCGTGGGATGGCTATGAACACGCAACCGATCCTGCGAAACCGAACAAGGATGTCTGGACGGCCTACCTTGGAAAGACAGAGTACAATGCTAACTGTAAACCTTCGCAGGTGGGTATAGCCAGCACAGCAACTGTTGCTTCTGTGAATATTGGTGGCACGATGACGCCTGTCCTATTCGTTGGCGGGGGCAATGGCACTTTCTATGCTCTCAACGCCCGCACTGGCCAGGTTATCTGGTCCAGGCCGTTCGGGTCGGTATCGCAAGGTTACTTCCTGTGGAGTTCGCCGTATCTCTGGCGTGGCGATTTGTACATCGGTGTGGCATCCTGGGGCGACTGTCCACTAATACGAGGAAAGGTGGTGAAGCTGAATGCCTCCGACGGTACCTTGGAGAAGACATGGTATGCCGTACCTGCCGACTGCACCGGTGCTGGGGTGTGGAGTTCGATAACGATCGACCAGGAGGCTGACAAGCTCTATTTCGCTACAGGCACCTGGTCTCTTCCGACGCCTCCCTGCAGCATAAATGCGCAGTCAATGGTAGAGCTCACGGCAGACAACCTTTCGTTCCTCGGGTCATGGCAACCGCCGATGTCAGAGGAGGTGGACGATGGCGACTTTGGGGCCGGTGCGATACTCTTCACAGCGACAATCGGCGGGACAGTCCATTATATGGTCGGCGCTGAGAACAAGAATGGGATCTTCTACGCCTTCGAGCGCGACCACATCAGCAGAGGTCCGGTATGGCGAACTCGACTTTCCACCGCTGGGACGAATGTCGGAGTCAGCGCCTGGGATGGCACCTATCTCTATCTAGTGGGCAACGATACCAAGATCCACGGCAAGAGCTGTGATGGGAGCCTGCGGGCGGTGGACCCGGCCACTGGTGCCTTCGTTTGGCGGGATTGTCTAAGCGGTGGCAGAATAAACGGCTCAGTGACACTCGTGCCGGGGCTGGCAGTAGTAGGAGTTGGCTCCACTCTTTACGCGGTCGCTACCACTACTACTGCCATGGGCACTCCCGGTAAAGTACTCTTCAGCTATCAGGATACGAGTTACCACTGGTTCTACGCCGGACCTACCATCTCCAATGGCGTGCTGTATGCGGTCAATTCGGACGGGAATTTCTATGCCTTCACCATAAAAGGGCAATAGATATTGTTTGGGAGAAGGGCCGTGCTGCGCTGTACGATTGGAGGAACTGTTGACTGGATCCAAAGTCGCCAAGTGGCTTCAGGTGGGCACCGGGCGCAAGGGTCACCTGCATACCTGTAATGTGGCATAGGAGTATTTCAAACGGCTGGGTTCACAAACGGATGCTGCGCCTGCACCAAGCCAAGCGAATCCTGCCGCACTAAGGAGGCATTCCAAAAACTATCCGAGCCGGGAGAAGTAGATGACAAGCACTCAATGCTATTTCAAAAGAACCACCTGTTCAAAGTCTGTCACTACGACATCATCAATATCTCCCATCACTCCGTTATTCTTCATCCCAAATTCACCAGTGTTAAGACTGGCATTTCCCGTATCTGTTAAATCGATGATCTTTACTGTATCCCAAATTACCTGTATCTTCGTTGCTGCACCGCTTCCGCTTATCCTGATTTCAAAATCATAGTCGGTTCCCAGTTGCAGCGATGTAGATACACCTGCCAGATAACTTTCAACACCTCCCTGGCGTCTATAAAGCTCGACCCTATTGTAGTTTGGCTCAATATTCACAAAGTAATAATTGTTTATATCACTGTAGCGAACAACTAATCTCATAGCTCTCCACATCTCGGGACCTGACGTTGAGATAGGAGAGGCAACGCCTCTGAATACATAGTCAGGAACTGGTACACTTGCGAGCACTTTATTAAAAGCATTAGCCCGCAACCTTTTCCTGTAATTGTAGCCATCACCTGAAAATGCTTGCATTGTGCCATCATTGAAATTATTGGAGAGGTATTCATGATAGGTGAATGTCTTTAGTCCTCTCAAGTAATTCCATATATCATGGGGCTGATTGGGAGGGTTAGTTTGGAATAAGCCAAAACTATTATTGTGAGTTTCTCTAAATGTGAATGGCCAGATTGGCATCCCTTTTTGTCGTGCATAATCATATCTCCGCATCAACTCAAGTGTCCATTCTTCCTCGTTATCATCCAAACCCCTTTTTGTGGCCATCGTACTCACTTCACCTATTTCGGCTTTCTTGCCAAAATAGGTGACTATTCGATCCAAATCGGCTTTAAAGTTATGCCAGGATTCATAAAGGGTGAAATAGATTTTATTCAAGGGTCCGAGGGTTGCAGTATGCCAGTTATCACTTTTATACCAGCCATCCTCATACCCCTTGGTGCCAGGAAAGTTTGTTTGACAAGCTATCACGAGTTGCTTGATACGAACCGGCAAGTTGGTATCATTAAATCCTGGATCTCCATTGTTATGAAGCGATATCTCATTTCCGACTAAGAATTCATCTGCTCCAACGCTGTGCGCCTCTGCTGCATCAGCAATAACTTTCTTGGCGTATTGACCCCAGGTGGCATCAGTGAGTTTCACGTGATCGTCATTTTCTGTCCATACAACATACATGTTGCGGGCTTTCGCCTTTTGTACAATGTTTTTCACGATCTCCAAAGGATCTGTCCCAGTTCCACTTATATGGGCAAAGGGGTTATAGTACACTTTGAGTTTATGAGTAACTAGTTGGATCTGAGCTAAGTCACTATCAATCTCAGCATCTGTGAGTCTCAGATACCCCATGGACTCATGATAGTAATTCACACCAATATTGTCGTTAGACGGAATGGCCAGCATTCTTGTCGTCCATACTACCCTTGGATACAGAGCAATAAGCCCGCCTAATATGCCAAGAACAACGACCAAAAGAGAGAGTATAAGAAGAAATCTATAATGACTCTTCTTTGGTCTTTTTGTCTCTCTGTTTAACAATGGAAGCGTTATCACGTTTCACCTCGCATACTAGTGCGAATATTACAATCTAATCTTTCAAATACTACAAAAGCGTTTCGCTGGTAATCATCCTTCATTTATTTTGTCATATAGTCTTCTCCATATCATATGCGATTCGGTCAGTTGTAACCACGTAATTCAGTAGGTATTGATTCGAAGGGAAGGAGAACACATGATTTGGCTTGTTTACCTTGCGTATTTCTACACGCCACCCTCCTGTATCAAAGTGCGCTATTGGAGTGGAATGGAATACTACTGCCTGCACTAATTTCATATGTTCTCTCTGCATATCGGTCAGCATTTGCGGGGTCGTTGCTACATAGTCAAAATTCCGCCAATCATCGTGAAACAGAGTATCTCGGATGGCCGGATCGAGTTCTACTTTCCAGTAGTAGTGTACGAATTTATAGTCACTATCGTAGAGGTCAGTCCACATGGACATATCGATAATCATACGACTACTCGGGGGCAGATTGTTCTCAATCCACTGAGTTGCTTGAATCTGAGCATCAGCCTGTGTGCCGTTCCAGAATAGGAAGGGATTGTTTCTGTCTCCCAGATCAGAACTACCATACCCTGCTCCCATACTGGGGCCAGGAGAACTGAAGACTATCCCGACTAAGCATAAGATGATGAGACTATGCTCAACGATTTGACTCACCTTTGATCTCTTACCCGCGATGGCTTCTACTAGTGGCCTTAAGGTCTCAGCAATGAGCCCAAGAAACAATCCCACATTCAACGCTAACAAGGGTATCAATGGCACGAGATAAAAGTTAATGATCTCGCCCCCGCGTGCCAAGAAAGCCCATATGGACAGGGTGACCACGCCCATCAACCCAATAAGCCGATGCTTCTTTATCGCCAGCACTGAGAGTCCAGCACAAAGACTTCCGATGACCACGAGAACAGGATCATCTTGTACCCATACCTGTACCCGCATCCAGAAGCCACTGTGGAGGCTAAAGAGGCCACCATCTCTTCCGCGTGACGCCTGGTATTGTAGAGTACCGAGCAGACTTACGTGTTGAGACGTTCCTCCCAGGAGCGTCCCCGTTGGAAACAGCTCATTGTTGAGGGTCGCCATGAGCAGGTACAACGAGACGAGACAACCAACTAGTGCGATCCAGCCAATGGTTGCAAACCAGCGGTGCGATTTGTCGGCACGCACGAACACCAGATACGTCAGAACGGGAACAAGAAAGACAGTCAATTCTTTTGAGAGTATAGACAAACTAAGTGCAACGGCGCTCAACCAGATGCGCTTGAGAGACAGGCGTTCAGAGAGCAGGAGCAGGATGCTCAGCAACATCCAGAATGTTGTGATATTGTCAAGCAGGATACGACGATGAAAGTAGATGCCGTAGGGTGAGAGAGCGAAGAGGAGTGAGACAATCACTGCTACGGTGACATTGCGCGAAATCTTACGTGCAATGCAATAGAGCATGAAGGTGGAGCACAGCTGCAAGAGTAACATCAGGACACGTCCGGAGTAAATGGCAGGGCCAAGGGAATGGAAGCCTCCTGTAATCAGGCTCCAGGCGGCAATTAGAAGCCAACCAGCCGGAGCGTGATCATACCAGTAGGTATAGTAGCCAAGGCGTCCTTCATGCACCACTGCCCATGCCTGAGACATGTAGGTTCCTTCATCATCCTCTAAGTATGGAAAGTGGAACATGTTGATCCCGTGAGCAAGGGCTGCGACGAGTAAGACAGCCACGATTAGGAGCACTTCCCAGCGCAGGCCAGCGAATTGGCGCTGCCCAGGTTTAAAAATCGGAATTTCGGCAGTGACGGCATCAGGAAGAAAGGTATCTGCCCTACCTGGCAATATCACTGTTTGTTGAACCAGCGTCGGTGTGTCGGCGATGGCAGGAAGTAGGGTAATAGGACCGTCGTCCTCCTCCACAACCGGTGTCGTATTGCTGAAATTCCCTACAGGAGTTGGGAGCTCGGTGGGAAAGTCGTCCTCCTCTACAGCAGGTAGCGGGGTAATGAGACCATCCTTCGCCTCCACAACCGGCAGCGGGGTAACGGGACAATCGTCCTCCACAACCGGCGTCTGGTTGCTGAAATTCCCTACAGGAGTTGGGAGCTCAATGGGGAGGTCATCCTCCTCTACAGCAGGTAGCGGGGTAACGAGATCATCCTTCGCCTCCACAACCGGCGTTTTATTGCTGAAATGTCTTGCTGGAGTTGGGAGCTTGAGGGTGATATCGTCCTCCTCTTCAATCGGCAGCAAGGTAATGGGGTCATCCTTCGCCGCTACAACAGTCTTCGGATGTGTTGTAGATAAGATCGGGGTAGAGGCAAGGCTCAACAGAGATGGTACCAGGGATGAGATGTGAAGAGCGAGAGGAGATCGATCCGTTGGAGACTGTACCTCGTCCTCGAAATAGACCTCACCCTCGGACCAAGTAAGAAGGTCCTGTATTATCCTGGTAGCTTCTTGCAGATCATTCTGGAAACTGTCCTTAATATGTGTATGCCCATTAGAGTGTGCATGCCCATTCTCCAGGGTAGTATGCCCCTGGTGAGAATCGATGCACATAATCAGTCCCTGCTTCAAATAAAGTTTGACTCGCTGCTCACCATGTTTGATCGTAAGCAACCCAGTTTTTGGGTGTATCTCTTGCAAGATATTTGCTAGTTCGAGCTGTTCCAATATGCCTACCAGGATCACAATTCACCACCGATCTGACAATGACACCTAATGGGTTCTATCGATTCCGTACTTCCATCTTGATAGCTGTTCATCAACTGGAGCACAGATTTACTACGAAAAGTTGTGAGAGACATTTATGAAAGTAATCCTTTCTATTGACTGTGGCTGGGAGTACTTTTCTGCATAGGCGATAAGACAGCCTCGTCCTGCCGATGTGCACCAACATGTGCGGTTTTTTCCCAGTTGTTCTGGTTGCGTAGTTCGCGATAAACTCCGCGTACAGCGCTGATACCTTGGAGCCATTGAAACGGTAAGAAGGTGATTGCCATACCTATGAGCTTGGGAAAGGAAAACTTGAGACCGTATTCTTTTGTGAACATAAAAGCACCCACAGCGGTGACCACAAACTGCAGCAGGAGCGAATACAGTGGAAGAAAAGTTAGTATCGCTACTAAGACATGCTCTTTCAGAGAGAACATTGCAACTATAGTAAGAGGCCATAGCAGCACAAGCATGGCTTGAAAGATCGGATAAGAGAGGGTGTAGAAAGCCAGGAACTTCTGGCTGAGCTTTGGGAGAGCCAACCAGGTGCCTTTGCGTAGCACCTGCAAGAATCCTTGATGCCATCTTGTACGCTGTCTAATGAATGAAGCGGTACTATTAGGAGTCTCTTCACGTGTGACATGTTGCGCATCATAGACTACACGAATGGGTTCGCCTAACAAACTGAGGCGCAAGCCGACCTCGGCATCTTCGGTAAGACAGTGCTCGTCCCAACCTCCAACACGTTCAATCAGGTCTCTGCGGATAAACACCGTGTTGCCACCAAGGGGAATCATGCCGACCTTTGAGTGGAAATGAAGCCGACTTTTAAACCAGAAGAAGTACTCGAGGCAGTTGTGAATGCCAAACCAGTGATCATTGAAGTTCATCAATTGGACTCCGGCCTGCACGATACCAATTCCCTCCTTCAGCATAACCGTGTTAACCATATTGAAGATATTGGGATCGATATCGTCCTCGGCGTCAAAAATGGTAACAATTTGGTTTGAAGTCCGCTGTAAACCGACATTCAGTCCATGAGGCTTGTTAATAGGGGGTTCAGAAAACGTTTCAACATGTATGCGGTGCGAACCGATATCTCGAATGGCTCGCTGTGCCTCAGAAATCGTACCTTTATCATCAGCGTGGCAAATCACGGCTATCTCCAAAAGAGGAGATGGGTAGTTTGCCGCCCATATACGTCTGATCGTCTCGTAAATCACGGCTACTTCGTGTCGTGCTGGTAGCAGCACAGTAAATGAGAGTCGAGCTGCTAAATATGACGCTGGAGCACGACTAGCATACAGTCTCTGTGGATGCTCCCATGAGTAGAGCATGAGGTTAAGAGAAAGCATTGCCTGCCCAAAGAGAACGAACGCGATGATCAACAAAACAAGAGAAAACCAGTTCATATCCTTACAACTCCATTATGTTGAGATCACTAACCTAAAAGTGCATCACTTCACCTTGAAAAAACTAGCACCGTCTGTCCGATGTGGATCTCATCGCCCTCTTGTAAGGAATAGCGCTGGTACCTGTTCAACTTCTGACCATTCACCACTGTTCCATTCGCACTGCCCTCATCTATCAGAACATAGTTCCCATCATCCGCATTCAATATAGAGGCATGTAGACGTGAAACAGCCGGATCTTCTAAAATGATGTTGTTTTCACTTAGCCTCCCAATACTCAACGTTTCATTCTGCATTTCAAAGACTCGCCCTGGTTCCTTCCCCACCTCCACGCGTACAATGGCAAATCGCTCCTGGGGATTATTATTGCCGCTTGTATAGCTCATCTTTTTGTTGTCGCCATTATAAGATTCCATAACTGCAAGATTGCTCGTTCTCTGCTCTTGCAGCGTTTGTGGCCAAGATGGTAGGGTGGGATTACCACCTATGGGAGTAGCTGGCAGACTCTGCGGTTGGAAGCGCTGGTCTCCTGCTTCTGGTCCCGTTGCTTCTGATCGGAGGTCCCAGAAATTAGTCTGCTGCTGAGATTGATGTCTCTCAGTTCCATCTTGTTGAGCCTCAGGGTTCCAAGGGCTGTTGATAGATGGGCTATCATAAAACTGTTTACTGAAACGCGTTCGCAAAACGTAGGTGAAAGCCTCAATGACAATTTTACGTGACATCTTGGATTTTCCAAGACGTCGATCCATAAAAGTGATGGGAGTTTCTACAATCTTGAAGCCCCGCTTCAGTACGCGATACGTCATTTCCACTTGAAATGCATAGCCGCGTGACTGAACGGCATCTAAGTCGATGTTTTCTAAGACATGACGGCGATAACAGCGAAACCCACCCGTGCAATCATGGACGGGAATACCGAGCATGAAGCGAGCAAAAATGTTTCCACTACCGCTTATAAGGCGACGTACAAAAGACCAGTTGGGCGTGCTCCCTCCAGGGATATACCGTGAGCCGATAACCAAGTCTGCCTGTTCGATGTTCTGGAGGAAACCAGGAAGAAAACGTGGATCGTGCGAGAAATCGGCATCCATCTCGAAGGCGGCATCATAGCCATGTTGAATGGCATACTTAAATCCTGCAATATAGGCAGTACCCAAGCCGAGCTTACCAGGACGGTGCAGAACACGTACGCGGGAATCTTGTTTTCTTATCTCCTCAGCAAGTTTCCCTGTCCCATCTGGTGAATTATCGTCAACAATAAGCACGTCGGTTGTAGGTGCGTAAGAGAAAATCTGCCTGAGGAGCAGAGGAAGATTCTCTAACTCATTGTATGTTGGTATAATAATTAACGTTTTCATGGAAATTTGCCTCCGGGTCTCGATGCCAGGAATAGCGTTTATATACGAGTCCGGTATTTGCTCAAGGACTGTATGATCCGCTATCTGAGCTGACCTTGTATTATTATGATTGTTTCTTCTACCACCATGACGATAGGTGAAGATGTGGTGAAAGGTAAAATTAAAAGCTGTTGCGGTGATAAGCGCAATCGCTTGGGCAAGAAAAGCCGAAACATGTACCAGGTGTAGGAGCGAGAAAGAAATCCCAAATGTTAGCGCGGTTCCCCCAATGCTCGTTATGTGAAAACGCACGCAACGAGTTGACCAGGAGAGATGAAACTGATGGAGGTGGCGAAAGGTAAAACGATCATTGAGCACGAAGTTGCAAACAATGGACACTTCTGTGGCTATAATGAACGCAAGGAAAAAAGCCAAAGAGGTATTGCCTGACTGCGAGAGAAGGTAGTATGCACCTGAGAAGCAGACCAGGTTTACAAGAGCGCCCAGGCCACCGATGAGAAGAAAGCTAAAAAGACGATGAAACCAGCCTGCTTGTCCCCTTGTGGCAAGCCAATCAGCATTGGCAGGTTGTCCATCGGGCAAAGGGGTCATCAGTATACTGGGTATAGGAGTCACCGGTCCGCTAAATAGTGATGTTCGGTCTGGTTGATGTGTACCAGGCGTTGAATAGTGCCCATCCTCCTGTGCTTGTTCAAAAGACCCCGCGTCGCTCGAGGATATTAGAGATATCTTGAATTTCTTTGACATGATGCTACCCTTCCAAGGCTTTACTCGTAAGACTCACATGTGTGATGAAGCAATGAGAATATTAAATGCAAGAGCACTTACAGCAATAAGCACATGCAAATGTATCGATCTATGGCGACCTCCCAACCGATTCTAACTAACGCTGAGCATGCTACGTAACGGGGCAATTACCTGATAGCAAAACAGTACTATAATGCCCGAAAGATATTGTAGATACTTCTCGTCCTGGTCAAATATCCACATGTATCAATCTATTGGTCATGGTTTTCCAGACTTCCGGGTGAAATTAGGGAAAAAGAAAAGTGAGGACAATCCTATCTATATTCAAAATTGAAAAATCTGGTAAACAAACACACTTCAATTGATGGATACAGACGTTTCAGCCTCAGGTCCATTGCCTCCCCGTACGGCAGCAATAGACGTCTATAGTATAGTCAGTATATAGAAAAAAGAGAATGTACAGAAAGTAAAGAATTGGTTATGATTATGATATTACGGTTAAGAATTCTTAACCAGTCTACGCCTTACAAAGGATGTTTCTAGCCACTGCACCACCAACTTCCTGAGACATGTACCGGACTGTTAGTAGCAGAACTACGAATGATTTCTCCATCTACCATCCCCCTCAATATTGAGTGACGAATTGCCATGATTTTAAAACATAACGAGGGCGTAAATTCCATACGCTGCTATACGGTTCAGTCGAGATGAAAAAAGCTCATCATTTAGGAAGCATGGAAAGCTCATATTTGAGAAATGGATCATTCCAAAAATCTTAACCAAACCTTGGTACCTTCATCCTATTGTAAGTATCATGTATATCAATGTGTGCTAAACAGTATGTTAATATCACAACATGTATCACAGGCTAACAAAATATTTCACCAGAACTCATTTCAGATCACAGTTTGTCTCATAACTATCTCTGTGAAAGTAGAATGAGTTCTTTGATCGGAAGATAAGCTATTCCTCCAAGGAGCACGGCTCTTGTTGGGCAAGACAAAGAGGAAAGAACCGGAGGTATTTATGCGAAAGCAACAACATAACATCACCAGTAAGCTTCTTACTGTGCTTTTTATCATCCTTGCACTTCCCGTCACCATCTTCTTTATGGTGCAACACGCCAGACCGGTGCAAAGTGCAGTCTCGCTAATTCACTACACCGTTTATGAAGGCTCGCTTACTTCAGGATGGAAGGCTCAGTCGTGGGCCAGTGAGATAAATCTTGCCAATACCTCACCTGCCTATTCAGGAAGCCGATCCATCTCATTTACTCCTACCAGGCGGGGAGCTGGCCTTTATCTGTATACCAGTAGAGCAGTAGATACCAGATTGTACTCTTTCTTTCACTTTGCTACACAAGCTAGTCAAGCTGGGCAAGACTACAATCTAACACTCTACGGCGGTACTGATAACATGCTATCCAAAGTGCGTCTTGTTAACTCAGTGCCTGGGACCTGGAATGTGTACACTATTCCTTTGTCGAAGCTGAGAGCCAATGCAACACATATCGGTGGTATTGCTCTTCAGAGCCGCACTCGTAGCCATGGGACGTTGTATATTGATTCGATTGGTTTTATAGGGTTAGTTTCTTCTCCAACCCCCACTGCCATTCCTGCTTTTGCAGCATCCCCAACAGCCGTTCCCGCTCTTGCAGCATCGCCAACTGCTATCCCTCCTGTTACATCATCCTCAACCCCTATTCCTGCTCTTGCAGCATCGCCAACTGCTATCCCTCCTGTTACATCATCCTCAACCCCTATTCCTACTCTTGCAGCATCGCCAACTGCTATCCCTCCTGTTACATCATCCTCAACCCCTATTCCTACTCTTGCAGCATCGCCAACTGCTATCCCTCCTGTTACATCATCCTCAACCCCCATTCCTACTCTTACTCCTACTTCATCCACTGGAACCATCATAACTATTGATCCGTCTTCCAATGCTGGCCCTGTCAATCCGTTTGACTGGTCCATTGCTGCACCTGCCAGAGAAATCTGGGATGCAGACAGTTCAGCATTAACCCAACGTATTAAGGATGCGAACATTAAGCTTATCCGCATTGGCGCAATTCAGTACTCCAATATGCATCTAGGTGGACAAACTTGCAGTTCGCCTACCAACTGCAATTTTTCCGATATGGATAAGATGCTCAAGGCCATTTTTGATGCAGGAGCGGATCCAATGTTCCTCTTTGCTGGCTATCCGGGTGGATTTCCAACCCATGACTGGCAAAGCTACGCTACCTTTATGAAACTTGTCGTCAAGCGGTACAACGTTGATTTAGTACTGGGGAAAAAGATCACCTATTGGCAGGCGTGGAACGAGCCGAGTGATGAGCCAGATGGAACAATCCCCACACCTCAAGAATATGCAACTATGGTGAAAACGGTCGTTGGCGCGATGAAGTCGGTTGATCCAACTATCAAAGTACTAGGTCCAGTCGCTCCCTTTGCCGATTTGGGATCAAACGGATGGGTCTCTTACACAGCTCAAAATACGGATAACTTGATTGATGATTTGGACTGGCATAACTATGGCCGCCATGACGATACTGATCAAGCGAGGCTAAGTAAGGAGCAGGGTCAGTATTATAACGATTTTATGAATGTGGAGACAGGTCAGAGCTTTGTAAGTCCAACGGGTAAGCATTATGGCGTCGCATTGACTGAATACAACATGGCAGGACAATCACTGGCTAACGGCGACAACCAGGAATTCCGTACAAACTACAATGCCGTCTTTATTGCCAGTGCGATTATGTATGCTATGAAAGCGCAAGCAGATGTATTTACGATGTATATTCTGGCACAGCCAGGAGCCAATACGCTCGGCATCCTTGACTACCAGAACAACTGGGCACCATTTGCCCCTTACTACGCCTTTTATCTGTTTGGCAACCATTCAGGAACAACAATGCTTAGCGGTACAGGAGGAAGCGGCACATTAGAATTTGTGGCATCAAAAGATGCAGATGGGAAAACAGTGCATGTGATCGTGGTGAATAAGGATGCGAGTGCAAGTCAAGATGTTACTATTAGTCTTACGGGGGCAACCGCCGGGACATATACCCAGTATCAGCTTGACGCAAAGCATATTCCTACAACTGGCACCACAGGGAGCTATGCAAACGGGCGACTTACTGTCACTATGCCGGCCATGAGTGTGGAAGCATTTGATATCTCACTTTGATAGTGACAGAGATCCTTCGCTTCGCTCAGGATGACAGCTTTGAGGGGAGTATCTGCTTGCCTATTGCATTTGTATGCTGATCGCGCAATGGATATAATATGGACAATTCCAGTGTTCAGGAGCCAGCATGACACTTTATGATCAAGTAACCGAGTCCGTCGCCAGCATTCAGTCACGTACGACGCTCAAACCTGCCGTCGCCATGATTCTTGGCTCCGGTTTGGGGGATATAGCAGATGAAATAGGCGATACCACCGCTATTCCTTACGCAGAGATTCCTCACTTTGCACGGTCGAGCGTCCCCGGTCATGCGGGCCGCCTGGTCATTGGTATGCTGGAGGACCAGCCGGTTGTAGCAATGCAAGGCCGTTTCCACTTCTATGAAGGGTACTCCCTGCAAGTAGTAACGCTGCCGGTGCGTGTCATGTATCGACTTGGCGCGCATACCCTCATCGTCACCAATGCCGCAGGAGGGGTGAATGCTGCGTATCATCCCGGTGACTTCATGGTGATACGCGATCACATCAATATACCGGGGATGGCAGGATTGAACCCACTGGTGGGACCAAATGATGAACGCTTTGGTGCGCGCTTCCCGCCGCTAGCTGGAGCATATGACGCGACATTGCGTGCGTTGGCCCGCTCAGTTGCCGCTACACAGCCGGAAACCACCTTACACGAAGGAGTGTATGTGATGGTGACGGGGCCGAGCTATGAGACGAGTGCAGAATTGCGCCTGCTCCATGCATTCGGTGCCGATGCTGTTGGCATGTCCACTGTGCCGGAGGTGGTGGTAGCACGGCATATGAACATGCGCGTATTGGGCTTGAGCTTGATTACCAACTCCGCGACGGGCGAGGAGACAGAGGAGATCAAGCATGGTGAGGTATTAGCGGTGGCCGATGCTGCCCATCCAAAGTTCGCGGCACTGGTACGTGGGATTGTGCGGGCAATGCCTCGCTGTCATCCTGAGCGCAGCGAAGGATCTCTCCGTCCGTCGAGCTAGACCCTTCGCTGCGCTCAGGGTGACAGGCATTATCTCCATGGACGCGATAAATCGGGTCCCTACTTCTTGATAGTGACCATGACCCAACTCCAATTGTAGTGTACTCCCTGCCAATCGGTCAGTACCATAAGATAATATTGTCCAGGGTTCATCGACGGGTCTAGATGGTACTTCCATACCCCCTGGCCATTTGGATTACACGGTTGTGTCTGCGCTGTTGTCGGATCAAAGATCAGTGCCTGAACCTCTCCAGGCAGTGAGCCATTTTGCAGGTTACCTGGCGACTTGAGGCTGTCTAGCGGAACATTAAAAGGGTTTTGTGTCGTCGGGATGAGCCAAAGTCTGCACGTAATACCAAGCGAGTGAACGGGCTTGCCATGTCTCTTATCTATTGATTGATCTTCTGCTTGGGAAGAAAATGTATAGACGGTGGTGCCATCCGCTATCTCTGGGGTGTCGAAGGAATTGATAGCAGGTGGTGCCAGGGGAATGGGACTTTGAGTTAGTGATGTTGCTGGTGTCTGGTTTCTTTGTACGACCGAGGTTGTTCCTGTATCGTGAGAAGGTAGCGCAAAGCTGGGCCGCACAAACGCTCCTACTGCAAAGCCACTGATGAGGCCAGAAAGGGCGAAGAGAAGGATGGCGGTGACAACAACTGCGCGTGGTGGTGTACTTAAGTTATTCAACGCACCTTGTGCGGAAATATTGTTCATGTGCTTTTCTCTTCTAGTTCCGCTGTATATGTAGTAACCCAATCATAGCATAGTCATGGTCCTATCGCTGCTTTCAAGGACGGCATATGGCCAAATTTGGTAGGTACTTTCGGATAGGTACTGATATGATATGATAAGGATGATCTGATGCTAAAGAGGCGACGATGTTAACTCGTTTACGAAGGAGGCCTAATGGGTGGGTTTCATATTCTTGATCTGGTGATAATTGCCATCATTGGCCTGGCGCTCTTTGGGCCGAAGGCTCTACAGTCGATAGCACGCAATGCGGGTAAGGGCCTGGGCCAGGCTAAGGAAGCGAAGGAGAAAGTGATGGCCGAGTTGCCTATGGAGGAGATATCCAAAGTAACACAGAAGGTGCCGATGAATGCCCAACAAGCCATCCAGATGCTGATGACACCTGAGAAGGAGAAAGAGAAGGAGCAGGAGAAAAAAGATGCATAACAGGTTTGCAGCCGTAGGCTGCAAACCTGTAGCGAAACAAGAAGCGAGCCGCAGTAAGCGGCAGGATTCATCTCCTCAGGACTGCTTGATGCCCTCGGTAGCGATCTCGATCTTGATCGTGTCGCCCACCAGGAAGCCGCCGGATTCCAGGGCCATGTTCCAGCTCAGTCCAAAGTCTTTGCGGTTGATCGAGGTTTTGGCATCGAAGGCTACGACCTCCTGACTCATGGGATTCTTCCCGCGTCCTGTCAGCTCGGTGTCCAGCACCACCTCGCGGGTGACGCCGTGGATTGTCAGGTCCCCGATTATGCGTGCACGATCGCTGCCCTCGGGCTCGACACGGGTGCTCTTGAAAGTGATAGTAGGGTACTTCTCGACCTCAAGGAAGTCGGCGGACTTGAGGTGATTGTCGCGATACTCCACCCCCGAATACAGGCTGGCCGCATCGATCTCAACCTCCACCCAGGAGCGGGACGGATCGGCTTCGTCGAGGATGATGGTGCCCCGCACGCCCTTGAAGTGGCCTCTGACCGTTGTAATCATCATGTGCTTGCCGGTAAATTGGACGAGCGTGTGATTCGGATCGAGCTGCCAGACTGTGCGGGTTGCAGCCCCTGCTTCATTTTGTGTTGCCATTGAAATTTACTCCATTGGTACTCATGTTATGTTTGTGTTTGCTGATGATGCTTTGGATAGTAGCTTCACAAGCTGAAGTTAACTGTAGCATGCAAACTTACATTTGTCAAGTTGCTAACATTTCGTGAGTGTGAGTGGGAGGACATATTAATGCGAGGATTGATCGAACATTGGCAGAATAACGGTGGGCCGATCGGTAACGATACTGTTGGTGAATCGAGAGCATTGGTCTCCCCCACCCCGCGGGCGCGATTATCGCGCCCTTACGGACTTGACATGGCTTCGCTCGTCGTTTTTTGGCAATTCGCCAACAGTATCCTGTAACTACCTCACCACCGAAGGTGGTTCGCAAGAAGACACGAGGCGCCGTAACAGGTTCAGGCGCTTGCGGTGCCGGCAGTTTGCTCTTGCTTTTGCTCGACTAACTCACCCTCGATCATGATCTCGACCTGGTCGCTGACAACCCACTTGCCATCGAGCATCATGTTGAACGTCAGGCCAAAGTCCTTCCTGTTGATCTTGCCCT
>WNFB01002160.1_pt1 | contig 22751 bp, 26 predicted proteins | sample 5400501 | NCBI WGS metagenome assembly WNFB01 (sample SAMN13153341, study PRJNA577476) | soil metagenome | isolation source: 200 cm saprolite under Douglas fir tree site 2 hole 1 | place: USA:California | collected 2015-04-18 | reverse complement strand
CCCGACGCCCGCCCGTCCCGACGCCCGCCCGTCCCGACGCCCGCCCGTCCGACACCGCCCCTCCGACGCCGGCCCGTCCCGACACCGGCCCGTCCCGACACCGGCCCGTCCGACACCTAACCCTCCGACGCCGCCCGTCCCGGCGTCAGCCCGTCCCGACACCGGCCCCGCCCGACGCCGGCCCGCCCGCCGGCTGCGCGTCAGTCCGTCTGCGTGATCTTGCTCAGCCCGCGCGGCCGGTCTGGATCCAGTCCCAGCTGGCGGGCCAGCGCCTCGGTCAGCAGCTGCCCCGGCACGATGAGACCCATCGGCGCGAGCCATTCCGGCAGCGCCGGGCCGGGCAGCGCACGGCTGCTCGCGGCCGCCAGCCGGGAGCCGCCGCCGATCGCGTATGCTCGCGCCCCGGCGCCGGTCACCCGGCGCGCGAGATCGACCGTTCCATCCAGGGTCGGGCCCGCGTCAGCCGCCAGCACGATCGCCGGGGTCCTGGCATCCACCACGGCGATCGGCCCGTGCAGCAGGTCAGCGTAGGAGAGCCCCATCGCGTGCAGGTAGCAGGCCTCCTTGAGCTTGAGGGCAAGCTCAAGAGCCGCCGAGTACGCCAGGCCGCGGCCGGACACGACGACGCCTTGCACATCGGCCAGCTCAGCTACGATCGGGTCGAGGCCAAGCTCGCCGGTCAGCAGGGCCTCGATCTCGTCCGGAACGCGCCGCAGCAGGTCAGCGTCAAGCTCAGCGCCGAGGCCGATCGCGAGGACCGCCAGGGCGGCCAGTTGCGTAGTGAACGTCTTCGTGGCCGGCACGGCATGTTCGGCGCCCGCCTCGGTAACGAACGCCATGTCGGCCCCCTCGGCAACCGGCGAGCCCGCCCCGTTGGTGATCGCCAGCGTCCGCGCGCCGCAATCGCTCGCCCAGGCCAGCGTCTCGACGATCTCATCGGTCCGCCCCGACTGGGACAGCGCCACGGCGAGCACTCCGGACAGGTCAAGACGGCTACGGTACATGGTGGCGATCGACGGCGAGGCCAGCGTCGCCAGCCGTCCGGCGTATGCCTGGATCAGGTAACTGCCGTAGACCGCGGCATTGTCCGAGGTGCCGCGCGCGATGAAGAGCACCTGCCGGGTGCCCTGGGCCAGCTTGCCTGCTTCTGCGGCGCGGGGCAGCAGCGCATCGATTGTCGCGCGTAGCGCGACCGGCTGCTCCATGATCTCCGTGCGCATGTGGGTGACCGGATGCGCACGGTCCGGCGCGGAACTCATACGGCAATGCCTCCCGGTCGGTAACAACGGGCAACTACTAGGCCGGATATACCCTCTCACCCGCCACCCAGGTGGCGTTCGCCCGCAGGTCATCACCGAGCCAGGCCAGGTCAGCAGCGGCGCCGGGAGCGATCCTGCCCAGTTCCGGCCGGCCGATCAGATCGGCAGGAACGCGGCTCGCGGCGGCGACAGCCGCCGCCAGGCCGATGCCGGCCGCCACCATGTTCGCCACCCCGGCGTCCATCCGCAGCGCCGAGCCTGCCAGGGTGCCGTCGGCGCGCACCGGCGGCTCGCCGTCTCCCGGCGGCAGCTCGATTTGCTCGCCGCCGAACAGGTACCGGCCCGGCGGCATGCCCGCGCAGGCCGCCGCGTCCGTGACGATGCAGATCCGGCCGGGCGCCGCGGCGAACGCGATCACACATGCCTGCGCAGCCACATGCCGCAGGTCTGCGATCAGCCCGCTGGTCAGCCGGGCATCGGCGAGCGCCTGGCCGACCACGCCAGGCTCGCGGTGATGCATCGGCCGCTGGGCGTTGTACAGGTGGGTGACCAGCCGGGCACCCGCATCGGCCGCCGCCGCCACCTGCGCCGCGGTCGCGTCGCTGTGCCCCACGCTGACCAGCACGCCGGCCGCGGTGAGCTGCTCGACCGCCGCCATCCCGCCGTCAACCTCCGGCGCCAGCGTGACCAGCCTGACCAGCCCGTCGCCCGCAGCGAGCAGTTCATCAAGCACGGCCGGCGACGGCGGCATGATCCATGCCGCGTTGTGCGCGCCACGACGGCCCGGCGCGATGAACGGCCCCTCCAGGTGCACGCCGAGCACCCGGGCGCGGCCAGCCGGCAGCGCAGGAATGACCGCTGCCGCGAAGCGCAGCGATGCGGTCAGCTCGGCGAGCGGCGAGGTAATGAACGTAGGCATGAACGCAGTCGTCCCGGTCTCTGGCAGCCGTCCGGCGACTGTGGTCCAGCCGGCCGCCCCGGCGGTCATCAGCTCTACCCCGAAATAGCCGTTGACTTGAAGGTCCACCAGGCCGGGCACGAGGACCCCGCTGTCCAGCACAAGGTCGGGCCGACGCGGCGGCGGCCCCTGGCCAACCTCGGTGATCAGGCCGCCGCTGATGCCCACGTATCCAGGCGCGAGCACCCCGGAGCCGGCCCGGGCGGGAACGACGCGGGGGGCGGTGATCAGCAATCCAGGCTCAGCCGGCTCCGCCGGGGTCGGCCTGCGTGGCGGCATGCTGCGGTGCTCTCCGTTCCGGATCTATGTTGCTGGTCCTTCCCGGCCGACCAGCCACGCTGACCAGCAGCTCGCGTATCTCGCGCGCCACCAGGTCCGGCCGTTCCATCATCGCGACGTGCCCCATCCGCGGCAGCACCAGCACCCGCGCGGCAGGGAAGATGCGAGCCGCCCGGGCTGCCATCGCAGGCCTGACCAGCCGGTCGTGGCTCCCGTAGAGCACCAGGGTGGGGGCGGTCACCCGGGCCGCGTCGCGCCAGAGCGCCCGCGGTCCCTGCCGGACATACTCCTGCACGAGCCCGCGCGCGGAGCGGATTATCACCTCGTGGACGTAGCCGAGCTCGTCCCTGCGCCGGACCTCGGCTGCCTCCTCCGCGTACCGCTGGGGATGCATCAGGCGCGGATCCCGGTATACCTCCTGGACCGTGCCGAGGGTCCTGGATTCAGCCGTGTGCCGGTCAAGCCGGCGCATCGCCCACTCACCCACTCCCGGCGCGCAAAGCACGGTCACGCGCAGCGGAATGCGCCGGGGCCGCAGGTCGGGCAGGGCTGGCGATATCAGCGTCAGCGTCCTGAGCAGGTCAGGGCGACGACTTGCCACCCGGGTGCAGACGGATCCGCCGAGCGAGTTCCCGATGAGGTGGACCGGCCACCGGCGGCGCTCCTCGATGAACTCGATGACCGCCCTGGCCTTGGCGTCGATCGAGTAGTCACCGTCGGCCGGTACCGGGGAGAACCCGAATCCGGGCAGGTCAATGGCCTCGCCGGCAAGGGCAGCGCCGACCGGCCGCGGCTCGCTTGCAGCGGGCCGGCGTAGCAGGTCCATCAGGTCGGTCCAGTTCGTTGCCGACCCGCCGAGGCCGTGCACGAACACCGCGGGCTCGGAGGTGCCGGCGGTGGCCGGCGCCGACCGGACGTAAATCTGGCCGGAGGGCAGCGTTACCAGCTCACCCGGCCATGCTGGGATCGGATCGTTCATCAGCGGACCGCCATTCCCCCCGGGCACCTGGTCAGGCGCTGGCCCGGCGGCGCGAGCGACGCCGCTCCGGCGCACTGGCCGGCGATCCGGTGTCCTGCGACCCGCTGTCCGGCACCTTTGCCTTCGCTGAGCTGCCGCTGGCCCGGCGCTGGCCCGATTGCTTGTGCTCATCGCGGGCGGCGGCGATGCTGGCCTTCAGGGCATCCGCCAGGCTGACCGGCTCGCTCGCCGCCTCCGCCGAGTCGGTCGGCTGCACGACGTCACGCCCCTCCGTCTTGGCGGCGACCACCTCGGCAAGGGCCTCCCGGTAGCCGTCATGGTGCGCGGCCGGGTCAAAATCCTCGGTCATCGACTCGATCAGCGAGGCCGCCATCTTCAGCTCCTGCGACCGGACGTCGATGTCCTGTTCAAGGAACGCGAAGTCGGGGGTGCGGACCTCGTCCGGCCAGAGCAGGGTCTCCAGCACCAGCAGGCCGTCCCTGGCGCGCAGCGCGGCCAGCGCCTCGCGCTGCCGCAGCGCCACCTGGACCACGGCGAGTTTCCCTGACCGCTCAAGCGCGTCACGCAGCAGCACGTAGGCCCGTGCGCCCGATTTCTCCGGCTCGATGAAATAGCTGCGGGAAAAGAGGATCGGGTCGATCTGGTTCTCGGGCGTGAAATGCAGGACCTCGATGCTCCGCGTCGTGGGCAGCGGCAGTTCCGCCATATCGTCCTCGGTGAGCACCACCATCTCGCCGGTCGGCAGCTCGAACCCCTTGGCCACGTCCTCGTAGGGCACCTCGGCGCCGTCGATGGAGCAGACCCGGCGGAACCTGATCCGGCCGCCGTCTTCCCGGTGGACCTGCCGGAACGCGATGTCCTTCTGCTCGGTCGCGGTGTAGAGCTTCACCGGGATCATCACCAGGCCGAAGGAGATCGCGCCCTTCCACATGCTGTGCATGATGTCTCCCTACCCCCCGAGAACGGGTACTGATACCTGCGGCGTTGTCCGGATTCTACGATTCGGCAATATGTTCGACAGTGCCCGGTTCGCGGCCACGGCAGAGGCGGGCGGCTGCCCGACACAGTGCCGGCGGACGGCAACGGACCCTGACCTTACGGCGGCTGGTCGTAAGATGACAGCGCAATCCCACCGGGGACGCCTCAGCAGGAGCCGGAGACGCTCGTGAGCACAACGCGGCAGGCCAGGGCGGCCGGCGCGCGGCTGCCACGGCCGGCCCGGCGGCGGCAGCTGCTCGGGGCGGCCCAGGAGATCTTCGTCGCGCAGGGATACCACGCGGCGGCGATGGACGATATCGCCGACCGCGCCGGGGTCAGCAAGCCCGTGCTCTACCAGCACTTTCCCGGCAAGCTTGAGCTGTACCTGGCGCTGCTTGACGAGAGCGCGCACGAGCTTGTGGCGATCGTCAGGGACGCGCTGTCCTCGACGACCGACAACAAGCAGCGGGTGCCTGCTACCTTCCGTGCGTTCTTCGACTACGTGGGAACCAGCGGCGAGGCGTTCCGGCTGGTTTTCGAGTCGGACCTGAGCAACGAGCCCGCGGTCCGGGCCCGGCTGGAGCGGACCATGCAGGAATGCGCCGAGATGGTCAGCCAGTTCATCCACTCCGACGCCGGGCTCGGTGAGGCCGAGGCCCATCTGCTCGGCATGGCGCTGGTGGGGATGGCCCAGGTCAGCTCCAGGTACTGGCTCAGCACCGATCGCGCGATCCCGAAGGACGCGGCGGAGCAGCTACTGTCGCGGCTCGCCTGGCGCGGGATCAGCGGCTGGCCGATGACGACCGGCTAGTCCAGGCCCATTTCGCTCGCGGCGTAGCAATGCGTGAACACGGCAGCCACCTCGCGGCCTGGCACCGGGTTAGCCTCGAACGAGGCGAGAGGAGTGCCGTGGAAGTCAGGATCGGAATCCAGAACGTGCAGCGCGAGCTCATGATCGAGACCAGCACGTCGCAGGCCGACGTAGAGGCGGCGCTGACCGCCGCGCTGGCCGTCCAGGGCGGCGTCTTCGTCCTCGCGGACGAGAAGGGCGGCAAGGTGCTCGTGCCGGCCAGCAAGATCGCCTATGTGGATCTCGGCAGCACCGAATCGCGCCGGATCGGGTTCCGCTAGCAGGCCGCGGCTTCCGCTAGCAGGCCGCGGCTTCCGCTAGCAGGCCGCGGTTTCCGCCAGTCAGCTCGGTTCCGCCAGTCAGCTCGTCAGCTCGGTTCCGCCAGTCATCTCGGTTCCGCCAGTCAGCTCGGTTCCGCTCGTCAGCTCGGGTTCCGCTCGTCAGACTGCAGGTTCCGCTCGTCAGACTGCAGGTTCCGCTAGACCGCAGGCTCCGCTAGTCGGACAGGCCGAGCGCGGCCATCCGCTGCGCGTGCGCGTCGGTCAGCCGGGCAAACATCCGGATGATCTCGCCGAGCTGGCTGGCCGTGCCGCCGGCCAGCAGTCTGGCCAGTGGCTCGCGCTCGGCCGCTACCCGCTGCGCCTGGCCGAGCGCCTCGCCCACCAGGCGCCTGGCCCATAGAGCCAGTCTCCCGGCGACCTTCGGGTCGGCCTCGATCGCCGCGCGGACCCGTGCGATCGCGAACTCCGCGTGCCCGGTATCCGATAGCACCTCGACCACCAGAGCCCTCGTCGGCGGGTCAAGCAGGTCCGCGACCGTGCGGTAGAAGTCGGCCGCTATCCCGTCACCGACGTAGGCCTTAACGAGGCCTTCCAGCCAGTCGGCTGGCGCGGTGCGGGCGTGGAACGCGTCGATCACGTCCACGAACGGGCGCATCGCATCTTCGGGCTCGGCACCAGTCCGCCTGATCTGGTCGCGCAGCAGCCGGAAATGCCCGTATTCCGCGACGGCCATCTCAGCCAGCGCCGCTTTGTCGTCGATCGAGGCGGCCAGCGCCGCATCATCGGAGAGCTGGAAGAACGCGACAAGCGACGCATAGCCGAGCAGGCCGAGCAGATCGAGTACGCCATCGGGGTCCACCTGCTGGTCCCGGTTGTCCGCGCGAAGCGGCTGCTCATGCCCGCCTGTGCCTGCCTCGGTCACCACCAACGCAGCGTAACAACCCCGGGCGTGCCGCTTTGCTAGACTGTGTGCTGATCCGCAGCAGGAATGCGGCAAACCCCCGGCGTGTTGACACTCAAGTAAGGCGCAGCGATCGCCGAGAGCCAACGGCGCACCCAAGATCCAAGGGTGCACCTGACGCCGCGCCAGACTTCTTCTCCGCGGGAGTGCGGCCAGTGCCGCCCTGAGAAACGGGCAGGTTTGTCCTGCCGGGGAGTCAATTGCTTAGCCCGCGACGAAAGGCGCCTTGCGCAGACGCGCGAGACGAGCCCGCGGGCAACTGATGGAGGCTGGAAGCCCTGACTACGCAGACCATGCAGACCGCGCCGGAGGACCGGCCCGGGATGCCTGACACCATGACCGACTACCCGGCTGACCAGCCGGCCACCGCGGCGCACGCCGCCGGATGGCCGGCCGCCGCGAAGACATTCCGCGACCTCGGGGTCGCCGATCCGATCTGCGACGCGCTCGAAGCCGCCGGAATCGTCACCACGTTCCCGATCCAGGCGCTGGCCCTGCCGATGGCGCTCGCCGGGCAGGACGTCATCGGCCAGGCCAGGACCGGGACGGGCAAGACCCTCGCCTTCGGCATCCCGCTGATCGAGCGGCTGGACGGGGCTGCGGCGCGGACGCCCGCCGCGCCGCGCTCCCTGGTGGTCGTGCCCACCAGGGAACTGGCGATCCAGGTCGCCGACGACCTCCGGATGGCGGGATCCCGCAGCGGCGTCAACGTCGTGACCGTGTACGGCGGGCGCGCCTACGAACCGCAGATCGAGGCGCTGGCCACGGTTGACATCGTCGTCGGCACCCCGGGCCGGCTTCTCGACCTGGCCAGGCAAGGCCACCTGAACCTGTCGCAGGTCAGTGCCCTGGTGCTCGACGAGGCGGACAAGATGCTGGATCTCGGGTTCCTGCCCGACGTCGAGCGCATCCTGCGGCTCACGCCGCCGCAGCGGCAGACCATGCTCTTCTCGGCCACTATGCCCGGTGAGGTTGTCACGCTCGCCCGGCGTCACCTGCGCCAGCCGACCCATGTGCGCGCCGAGCACCACGACGAGCCGGCCAGCGTGCCGACCACCGAGCAGCATGTGTTCCGGGCGCATCAGATGGACAAGATCGAGGTCCTCGTCCGGCTGCTGCAGGCCGATGGGCGCGGCCTCACCATTGTCTTCTGCCGGACCAAGCGCGCCGTCGACCAGGTGGCCGGCACGCTGACCACGCGCGGTTTCGCCGCCGCGGCAGTGCACGGCGACCTCGGCCAGGGTCAGCGCGAGCGCGCTATGCGGGCCTTCCGCAGCGGGAAGGTCGATGTCCTTGTCGCCACCGACGTGGCCGCCCGCGGGCTGGATGTCGACGACGTCACCCACGTGGTGAACTACGAGTGCCCCGAAGACGACATGGCCTACCTGCACCGCATCGGGCGGACCGGGCGAGCCGGGCGGACAGGGGTGGCCGTCACCTTCGTTGACTGGCGCGACCTGCAGCGCTGGAAGATCATCGACGAGACACTCGGCCTCGGCCACCCTGAGCCAGCGGAGACGTATTCCACTTCCGAGCACCTGTTCGCCGCGCTGAACATCCCGCCGACCGCCAACGGCATCCTGCCGCGTGCGCAGCGTGACCGGCTCGGCCTCGAAGCCGAGGCCCTGGAGGACATCGGGGAGACCGGCCGGATCCGGTCGCAGGCGGCCCGCGGCGCCCACCCGGGCAACGGCGCCGGAGGCGCCGGAATCCGGGACCGCGAGGGCGGACGGCGCGGTCAGCGGATCCGCCGCCGGACCCGGTCAGGTGCGGCCGTCGGAGGCAGCCAGGCCGGTCAGCACGCCCAGGCCGGCGGCCAGCACGCCCAGGCCGGCGGCCAGCACGCCCAGGCCGGCGGCCAGCACGCCCAGGGCAGCGGCCAATATGCGCAGGGCAGCCAGGCAGCAGCCAGCGCCGCCAGCAGGGGGCAGGCCCAGGATGCCCAGGCACCGGATCACGGCCAGCCACCGGCGGGCGGGCGGCGGCGCGGTCACCGCGGCCGCAAGCCACGCGTCGCTGACGGCGACCCTCAGTAGGCGCTCAGTAGGCGCTCAGCGAATCTCCACCATGCGGACGATTTATGCCAAGTTATGCTGGGTAAGCTGCCACCCCGTGAGCACACCAAGGACTCTCGACCTGCCTGACCGCGTCCGGCGGGTCAATGTCCCGACCGGTCGCGGGGCGTTCGCAGCGCTTGAGGCGATACCCGGCAGCGGCGTGTGCGAGCGCAAGCCCGCGCTGCTGCTGCCCGGCTACACCGGCAGCAAGGAAGACTTCCTTGCCGTGCTCCAGCCGCTCGCCGCGGCTGGCCGCCGGGTGGTCGCTATCGACATGCGTGGCCAGTACGAGACGCCAGGCGCCGACGACCACTGCCACTACCGGCCAGAAGCGCTCGCCGCGGATATCGCCGATATCGCCGCAGCCGTCGGACCGGACGGCCAGGGCGTGCACCTGCTCGGCCACTCCTTCGGCGGCCTCATTGCCCGGCAGGTGGTGCTCGCGCAGACGGCCAGGATCAGCTCGCTCACCTTGCTGGGCTCAGGACCAGGCAGCCTTCGCGGCGAGCGAGCGATCCTGCTCCGGGCAATGCTGGCTGAGCTGGGCAAAGCCGGGCCATCCCGGCGCGCCGAGCGAGTCATCGAACTCTGGGAAGCCAAGCTGGGGCCGCAGGCCATCGCCGACGGGGTACCCGCGCCGATTGTCGCGTTCCTGCGCGAGCGCATGCTGCGCAACTCCGCCGAGGGCCTGGTCGCCATGGGCAAGTACCTGCTCAGCTGCCCCGACCAGATCGCGGCACTTGCCGACCTCGGCAGCTCGCCTGTCCTGGTCCTGTACGGCGAGAACGACGATGCCTGGGCGCCGGCCGCGCAGGACCGGATGGCCAGGCGGCTTGGTGCGCAGCGCGTCTGCATCCCGGCGGCTGCGCACTCCCCCGCCGTCGAGGCGCCGGAGACAACGGCCAGCACGCTCACCGCGTTCTGGAACGCGGCAGAGGGAAGCGAGCGGCGGCGCAAGGCCGGCGGTCACGGCGCGGCGCCGCCAGCCGCTGACTCGCCGGGTGGCAGCGCAACCGGCGCAGCGCCGCCAGCCGCTGGCTCGCCGGGCGGCGGCACAACCGGCGCAGGCGGCGCGGCGCCGCCAGGCGCTGGCTCGCCGGGTGGCGGCACAACCGGCGCAGGCTCATCGGATTCACCAGACGCGGGCTCACCGGGTCCGAGGCCAGCCTCTAATGGCACGGCGGACGCCAGGCCATCCCAGGGACGGCGAGCCTCGGCCGCCGCCATGCCTTCCGGGCAATGGCCGCGGTAGTCGCACCAGCCACACCAGCTGCCTGGCCGGGGCGGGAACACCTCATCGCGGCGATCGGCCGACAGCCCGCCCCGGTACCGCTCGTCCGCCTCGGCACACTCGCCCGCGATGTCCTCAGCCCGGCGCAGCTGGCGGTCCAGTGAGTCCTGAGTGTGCTCCCAGGCAAGCACCCGGCGGGCGGGCAGGTGGTGCAGCTCGACCCGGCGGCAGGTCCGCCGCAGTGCCCGGGCCGCTGCCAGCGCGTATAGCGCAAGCGGCATCGAGGTCCGCGCGTCGTCGACGGTGAGCGGGTACCTGCCCGTCTTGTAGTCCACCACGACCAGCTCGCCAGAATCATCCCCGGACTCAGCCCGGCGCACATCCAGCCGGTCGATCCGGCCGGACACCGCGATCAGCTTCGTGCGGGTCCCCACCGTCCGCTCCACCCCGGCCGGCTCATCCGCCGGATCCAGGCCAGCGACATAGTCCTGCACCAGCTGCCTGGCCCTGGCCCGCTGCTGCGCCGACTGCACGGCATCGGCGAATCCGTCGGTCAGCCAGCCGCGGTCCAGCAGGTCGGCCGCGGCCGCCACGCTGCGCTCCCGGCGGGGCAGCCGCCACCACGCGGCCAGCGCATTGTGCACGCTGGCGCCGAAGCTGTTGTGCGCCCAAGGCGGGCCCTTCTGCGGCGGCGGCCGGTCCAGGTAGCTCATCCGGTACCGGCGCGGGCAGTCCAGCCAGGCACTCAGCCGGGTCGGCGTGCACGCGTAAAGCCGCCGCGGCATTCCCTCGAAGCCGAGCTGCTCCACTCGTGCTCAGCCCTCGTCGGCGGACGCCGAGCCCGGGCCGGCCGAGATCCAGGTGTCGAAGCTCTTCTCCGCGATAGCGACAGTGAACTCCTTGCCGTGCCCGGGCAGCACCCTGGTCTCGCCCGGCAGGGTGAGCACGCGCTCGCCGATCGAGCTGAGCTGGCCGGCGAAATCGGAGAACCCGTCCTCGCTGGTGACCAGCCCGTCCGCGGCCACCACGTCGCCGCACATGACCACCGCAAGATCCTCGCAGTACAGGCAGACGGATCCGGCGCTGTGCCCGGGCGCGTGGATCACCTCGAGCGCGACTCCGGCCACCTCGAAGATGCCGCCGTCCTCCATCTCAATCTCCGGGTCGGTCTTGCCGTGCACCTCCCGCCAGGACAGCCGGTCGGCGGGATGCAAGGCGACCGGCGCCTCGTCCCGCTCCGCCACTTCCAGCGCGGCGGTCGCATGACCGGCGTGCCCGTGCGTGCAGATCACCGCGATCACCTCCCGGTCGCCCACCTTGGCGAGCACGGCATCCGCGTCGGTGCCAGGGTCGACCACGATGACCTCCTCGTCGTCACCCACGATCCAGGTGTTCGCGGCGGAGACAACCTGATCAATACGAGCTTCCATGCCGGCCTGCCTTTCCTGTCAACCCTTGTCAGCTCATCAGCTCATCGGCCCTGCCTGATCAGCGTGCGGACCGCGCCGATGACCAGCTGCGCGGCGATGGCCGAGAGCAGCAGGAGCAGCCCGGCCGCTTGCCGGGCGAGCCTGTTGCGGTCGCGGCGGGGCCTGCCGCGGGTCATGCCGGGAAGGCCGGCCCGGATGCCCGCAGGGCCGGTGATCACCAGGAGAGTCACGAAGATCTCCGGGAAGGACTTCACGCCGAAAAACGAGTTCATCGCCCGCTCACTGGTGCGGCCCCCGTGGCCTGCATGACCAGCCGCTCATACTCTTGCGGCGCGATCGTATCGCAGCCGATCCGGTAGCCAGTCAACTGCCCGTGATCGTCACTTCCGCCCGATGCGATCACGCCGAGTCGCGCGGTGACAGCGGTGAGGACCATCCGTTCATGCTGGTTGTGATCTGGATGCCGGACCTCGATGCCCGCCAGCCCGGCCGCTGCCAGCCGGGCCATGTCCGCCTCCGGCATCTGCCAGCCGCGGGCCGACGCTCGCGGGTGCGCCAGAACAGCCACGCCTCCGGCGGCGCGGATGAGGGTGATCGCGCGCACCGGTTCAAGCGCGTACCTGGTCACGTGGGCACGCCCGCCGACGGCGAGCCAGTCCGGGCCGAACGCCTCGGCCGGAGACTTGATGACCCCCGCCGCCGCCATCGCCATGGCGATATGCGGCCGGCCCACCACACCGCCGCCGGCGATCGCGCTGACCTGCTCCCAGGTAACCGGGGCGCCGAGCTCGCCGAGCCGGTCGACGATCGCCCTGGCCCGCTCTATCCGGCTGGCGCGGATCCGTGCGCACTCGGCTGAGAGCCCGGGGTCAGCCGGGTCGAACAGGTAGGCCAGCAGGTGCACGCTGTGACCAGCCAGGCGGCAGGACAGCTCCATTCCCGGCACCAGCGTCAGACCGCTGGGCAGTGCCCGCAACGCCGCTGCATGCCCGGCCACCGTGTCGTGGTCGGTCAGCGCGATCACGTCAAGCCCGGCCGCCCGGGCGCGGGCCATCACCTCGGCGGGCGGGCAGCTGCCGTCCGATGCGGTGCTGTGGCAATGCAGGTCCGCGCGCACCCACCGGAGAATAGCCGGGCAGGCGCGGTACTAGCCGGGCAGGCGCGGTACTAGCCGGGCAGGCGCGGGACTAGCCCGGCAGGTGCGGGGACTTTGCCCCGTAGGGCAAGTCCAGATCCTGGCCCGGGTCACGCAGGTCACGCAGCGCCAGCGGCTCCATCAGCAGCATCCCGGCCGTGTCCGGCCAGAGCACCAGCCACAGCCAGCTGGCCAGGATCTCACCGACGAACGCCGCCCGGGCTGGCGCCTCCACGTGCCACAGCGGGAAGTCATGGTGGTCGAACTCGACGGACGCATCCGGTGGCCCGGCGGCGAACTCCCGGCCCGGGTCGGGTCCGGTCAGGCCGGCGAACCTGGCGCCGAGGCCTACCCCCGGCTCCTCGGAGATCAGCAGCATCTCACCCGGGCCGCCCGCTGGGTTCGGCCCGGTCAGCGCGACCACGCAGCCGCGGTAGCCGCTGCGCTCGTCGCCTGCCGCGGCGAACCCGGTCACCAGCCAGCCAGGCGGCAGCGGCCAGGGCAGCCAGACCGGCACTGCCGCGCTGTGCAGCACGCCGTTCAGCCCCTCCTTGGACGGGCTGCAGGCAGGACGCAGCGGCTGCACTCCGCCGTGCAGCTTGCACTGCCATGCGCTCGACCAGGCGCTGGGCTCCTGCACGGGGCCGCCACAGCGAGGACAAGTTGACTGGTTCTTCATGACTACCGACAGTCACTCCTCGCAGCGCATACGTCAAGTACCACTACCTTGGCGGCGGCCGCCAGGCCGATGGCGGGGCCCACGGCGGAGGCCGGCATACTGGCACCGTGGCCGTGCGGCGAATCCCGTGCGTGGGAGCAGTGATCAAGGACGACACGGGCCGGCTGCTGCTGATCAAGCGCGGGCACGAGCCAGGCGCGGGCCTGTGGTCCATCCCCGGCGGCCGGATCGAAGCTGGCGAGTCCGACGCCAGCGCACTGGTCAGGGAGGTCCGCGAGGAGACCGGGCTGGCCGTGCTGGCCGGCCGGCTACTCGGGGCCGTCCAGCGGCCAGGGCTTGCTGGCGCGGTCGTGGACATCAGGGACTACGTCGCGGTGGTGACCGGGGGGGTGCTGACGGCCGGCGACGACGCCGCCGATGCCCGCTGGGTGAGCCCGGCGCAGCTGGCGCAGCTGGACGCACGTGGCGAGCTGACCAGCGGCCTGGCCGAGGCGCTGACCTCCTGGGGCGTCCTGCCGTAGATCCCGGGGTTTATCCGGGCGGCTCGAACCGCTGGGTCCTGGCCAGGCCGGCCACCTGGCCGCGCGGCGGCGACCATGACGAGCTTGCGGGATGCCTCGTCGATCATCTCGCCGTCCGGCATCGCCGCCCCGCGCTTGCGGGCGCCCGGCAACCCGCTCAATGTGGCTGTGAGCGGGTTGGGTGCCCGTTGAACGCCACATTCAACGGGTAGCAGCCGGGACACTCACCAGCCGCTCTTGCGAGCCCGCGCCTCGTACAGCAGGACGGAGGCGGAGATCGCCACGTTGAGCGAGTCCGCCGAGCCGAGCATGGGAATGCCGATCCGGCTGAAGCCCTCCTCGTACCAGGCAGCCGAGATGCCGTAGCGCTCGCTGCCGACCACCAGCGCCGTCCTGCCGCCGTAGTCGGCGCCGCGGTAGCTGACGCTATGGTCGGTATCGGCCAGGTAGACCGTGCAGCCGCTGGCTGCCAGCCAGGCTGCAGCCTCCGCCACCTGGTCGAATTCGACCGCCGGAACCCTGATGCTCATCCCCTGGCTGGCCCGCAGCACCTTCGGGTGGGTCAGCCTGGTCCGGCGGTTGGTCAGCACCAGGCAGTCGGCGGCGCACGCGTCCAGCGTGCGGAACAGCGTTCCGAGGTTGCCGGGGATCTCGATGCCGTCAGCCACCAGGACGAGAGCGCGCGCGCCCAGCGTGATCTCCGCGGGGTCCCAGTCTGGCAGCCGGGCAATCGACAGCAGGCCGTCCGGGCCCGGGCGCTCGGCCAGCCGTTCCAGCGTCCTGGCCGAGATCTGGTAAGACCGGCGTGCCCGTGCCGCCAGCTCAGCGCTGCGCTTCCTCGCCTCGTCGGAGTACGCGGCCTCCGGGCACCACAGGAAGGTGTCCAGCCGGACTCCGGCAGCCAGCACGATGTTGTGCTCGTACAGCCCCTCGGCCACGAACATCCGCCGGGGGATCCCTGTGCGGTTGCGCTGGATGTTCCTGACCAGCTCAGCCGCTGGATGCCGGAGGCCGATCTGCTGAAGCTCCATGGGCAGCCGTTCTGCTCGCCGGAGGCCAGGCGCCTGGCAGCGTCAGACGATCGTATGCCGGCACCGGCCGTTCGACGGCCGGGTGGGCGGTTCGTAGCATGGGGTCATGGCATCCCCGTCGGCCGTCTCATCGCCGCCCACCATAGAGCAGGTGACCCAGGCGCTCTCCGGGGTCAACGACCCCGAGATCCGCCGCCCGATCACCGAGCTTGGCATGGTCAAGAACGTGGCGGTCGGCGCCGACGGTGCCGTCCGGGTCGATGTCTGGCTGACCGTCTCCGGCTGCCCGATGCGCGACACCATCACCCGGGAGGTCACCGCGGCGGTCAGCAGGCTGGACGGCGTGGCCAGGGTGAGCGTCGAGCTTGACGTGATGAGCGACGAGCAGCGCCGCGGCCTGCAAAGCCAGCTTCGCGGCGGCCGGCCGGAGCGGGAGATCCCGTTCGCCAAGGACTCCTCGCTGACCCGGGTGTACGCGGTCGCCAGCGGCAAGGGCGGAGTCGGGAAGTCGTCGGTGACCGTCAACCTGGCCGCGGCGCTGGCCGCCGCCGGGCAGAAGGTCGGGGTGCTGGACGCCGACATGTACGGCCATTCAGTGCCCCGCATGCTGGGCGTGACCGGCCTGCCTACCCAGGTGGAGAAAATGATCATGCCGCCGTCCGGGCATGACGTTCAGGTCATCTCCGTCGGCATGTTCACCAGGGGCAACGATCCGGTGCCGTGGCGCGGGCCGATGCTGCACCGGGCGCTTGAGCAGTTCCTCGCCGATGTGTACTGGGGTGACCTGGACGTGCTGCTGCTTGACCTGCCGCCCGGCACCGGGGACGTGGCGATCTCCGTAGGCCAGCTGCTGCCAGGAGCCGAGCTGCTCGTGGTGACCACCCCGCAGATCGCGTCAGCCGAGGTGGCCGAACGGGCCGGGGCGCTGGCGCCCCAGCTGCGCCAGCAGGTCGTCGGGGTCATCGAGAACATGTCGTACCTGCCGTGCCCGCATTGCGGAGAGCGGGTTGACGTCTTCGGCTCCGGCGGTGGCCAGGCCGTCGCCGACGCGCTGAGCAGGATCATCGGCACCCACGTGCCCGTGCTCGGCCAGGTGCCGATGGACGTCCGGCTGCGCGAGGGCGGGGACAGCGGCGTGCCGCTCGTCCTCAGCAACCCGGAGTCCGCAGCGGCTCAGCAGCTTTCCATGATCGCTGGCGGCCTGGCCAACCGGTCGCGCGGGCTGGCCGGGCGCCGGCTCGGCCTCACTCCGGTCTGACGCCCGGTCTGGCGCAAACTCCGGTCTGGCGCGAGATTCAGGTCGCCTCAGCGTCGTAGGGCGGGCTCTCGCCGGGCAGCAGCGATGATGCGGACGGCTCGCGCGGGCGGGAACTCGACCCGTCTTCGTCATCGAGGTCATCGAGGAGATGCTTGCGGACGAAGTGACGCGGGTTCAGGTCGTTGATGTCGAAGTCTGCGAACTCGGGCCCGAGGCCCTCCTGCAAGTCCGCCTTGGCCCCCTCGGCGAGCCTGCGCAGGTCACGTAGCGCGCGGCCGGCCTGGGAGGCGATCTTCGGCAGCTGGTCGGGACCGAAGATCAGCAGGGCAAGGACGGCGAGCACCAGCAGTTTGGTGATGGACAAATCGAACACAAGGAACGCTCCAGCATCATGCACGGCGCGCAGGACTGCGGTCGGCTCAGCACCAATGTAGACGCTCGGAGCGGCCGGCCACGAATGCCCGGCCACCGGGGTCCGTGCGGCGGCCGGCCTGGTGCCGCCGTCCGGCCGGGGATTGTGCCGCGCAACGGGCCGTCTGGCTGATCGCATTCCCGCCCGCGATCGATCCGGCAGGCCTGGTCAGCGGAACGGGTTCACCCAGGAGACGAGCCGCCCGAGCCCGCGGCCGATCCGGCCCCAGAACCCGGGTCCCGCATCGTGCGGCAGGGCGTCGACGATCTGATCGACGGTCGCCGGCGGGGCTTCCGCGATCACCGTGTAGACGAACCCGTGCGCTGACCAGGCGACGCTACGCAGATTGGGGTTGGTCGAATAGACCGGGTGACCCTGCAGCCTGGTCTCCCGCCACCCAGGCAGCGTCCCCTGCAGCTGGCCGCGCTGCAGGAAGATCGATACGACCGAAAGCCCGTCGGAGTAGTCGAGATCGATGACCGGCCCGACCGCGGCGTGAGTCTGGTGGGCCGCGACGAGCAGCAGATTGCCCGGCAGTTCCGCGGGCACCGGCCAGCCCTGCATCCTGAGCCTGGCGATCTGCGCCTGGTCGAGCCGCGGCGACCATGGCCGCGCGTCCGTGGCCGGCATGCCGCGCAGCCCGCTACTGCCGAGCCGCAGGTTGATGAACGCATCCTCGCTGATCATGCGCGCACCGGAGTCGAAGATTTCCCTGCGCAGCGGCAGCTTCGTCTCGGTGTCCAGCCAGAACCGGGCGGCCAGGCTGCCGTCCGGCTGGCGCAGCTCGACTATCTGCGCCTGCCGGTCGTCGGTCCAGCCCTGGCCGATGTCCGCCACCTGGTAGTTGGCGCGCATCAGGTTCACCAGCTGCCGCGACAGCCCGAGTATCCCGTCCGGTTCCTGCTCGCCCGCCGTCGATGGCTGCGGTGCGGCGGCAGGTGGCACCGAGCCCATGTCGGTGACCTGGGCCAGGATGGTTCGGCCACGCTGGTGCCAGACCTGTACGACCGAGGTCGTGCCGCCGTACGGGCCCCACCAGGCCACGATCTGCTCGCCCTGGTACGAGGTGGCCATGCCAGCGGCGGCGGCCTCGCTGAGCAACCGCAGGCCGGCGCGGGAACTGGCGGACGTGTTCGCGGCGCCCGCCGGGCGGGCCGGCCAGAGACCTCCGGGGCCGGTGCCGGAACCAGCCCGCGGGGTCACCGACGGGCCAGCCGAGACGTCGACAAGGACCAGCGTCGCAAGTGCGGCGCCCAGCAAGCCGATCAGAACCGCGGCACCGGTGATCCGCCGTGACGAGGCTGACATCGCGCTCACGGCTCGTGCAGGGCGGCGCTTTTCTGGGCCGACGGCACTGGGCGAGGCTGCGAAACCGGCACCACGCCGGTCATGATCTCGTGCTGGATCATGTACACGTCCACCGCAGGCGTCACCCGCGGGCCGGGCTGCGGGCTGCCGCCGCCAGCCGCGAAGGCGGCGGCTCCGAGACTCAGCAGCAAGAACGCGAAGCATCCCGCGACAACAAGCCGGCTAGGCCGCAGTTCGCGTGCCGCGGCGCCGGAGGCGGACGCCGTGGCGGGCCAGAACCAGCCCGGCTCCCCGATCGCGCGGCCGCCGGCGAACGCGTCTCCCGGCGGCGCCAGTCCCATCAGCCGATGAGTCAGCGCCGAATCGGCCGCTGCCCCGCCGAGCGCATTCATCCGCCGCTTCAGCGTCCGGAGCGCAACCGCCTCGGCCCGGCACGGCTCGCACCTCGCCAGGTGGACGAGGACCCGGTCACGATCGGCGTGGCCAAGCTCGCCGTCGATGAGCGCGGACATCCGGCGGCCGAGATGGCTCATGTCTGGCCGCCTCGCGGTAGCCGCGACTGCAGCCGTGGCCGCGGCACCGGCGGGACCGCCTGGCGCGGCCTGCGGTGCTCAAGCGCCGCCCTCAGCTGCGCGCGTCCCCGGTGGATGCGGCTGCGAACGGTGCCCAGCTTGACCCCGAGCGTGGCGGCGATCTCCTCGTACGACAGTCCCTCGATGTCGCAGAGGATCACCGCCGCTCGGTACTCGGGGGCCAGCGCCTTGAGTGCCGCCTGGATGTCATCATCGAGGTGACGCTCGTCAAATGCCTCGGCGGGCGTCGGCTCGCCGCCGCCGAGCCGGGCTGCTGTGTCGTCCGCGAGTCCCTCGAACCGGATCCGCTGCTTGCGGCGCGCCATATCGAGGAAGAGGTTCGTGGTAATCCGGTGCAGCCAGCCCTCGAACGTACCTGGCGTGTAGCTGGACAGGGAGCGAAATACCCGCATGAAGACCTCCTGAGTGAGGTCCTCCGCGTCGTGCGAGTTGCCGGTCAGCCGGTACGCCAGGCGGTAGACACGGGCGGAATGATCCCGGACCACCTGCTCCCAGGTGGGCGGCGTCCACTCAGCCTCCTGCAGCTGGACGGGCCCGGCACGGTCCACTGTTTCCCCTCCTTCGCACTTGCTACTACCCCAACGCCAGCATCGCGCCATGACTTCCGCAGCCGCCGCCCGGCGTCAGTAACAACGCCCGAACAGGCCCGGCAGGTTCCCGTGCTAGCTGACATAACGCTAGGCTGCGGCACGAGAGCCGGGCAAGCGTTCAGGGAGGACGTCATCGCAAGCGCAGAGGACACCCTGAGCTACGTGGAGGAGTTTCTGCCCGAAGACGACGTGCTGCTCGCTGCCCGCCGGAACGCCGCTGAGGTCGGCGGCACCGTGCCAGTCGGCCCCGCCACCGGCGCGGCGCTGCGCTTCATCGCCGCTGCGATCGGGGCGAGATCGGTGGTCGAGATCGGCACCGGCTGCGGCACATCCGGCGTCTGGCTGCTCCGCGGCATGCGCACGGGCGGAGTGCTGACCAGCGTTGACATCGAGCCAGAGCATCAGCGGCTGGCCCGCAAGACGTTCGTAGACGCGGGGTTCGCCTCCAGCCGCTACCGGCTGATCGGCGGCCGGGCCCTTGATGTACTCCCCCGGCTTGCCGACGCTGCCTACGACATGGTCTTCTGCGACGCGGACAAGCAGGAGTATCCCGAGTACCTGGCCGCCGCGCTGCGGCTGCTGCGCCCCGGTGGCATCGCCGTCTTCGATAGCGCCCTGTGGCACCGCCGGGTCATTGATGCCCTGTGGCGCGAGCGAGTCAGTGAAACTGACCAGGCAGACCCTGACACTGCCGCCGTCAGGGAGCTGTGCGACCAGGTCAAGACCGACGAGCGGCTCGTCCCGCTGCTCCTGCCGGTCGGTGACGGCCTGCTCGCCGCGGTCAAGCAGGTTACCTGACCTCAGATCCCGCTGAGCCAGTTCAGCAGCAGCCTGGTGCCGAAACCAGTGCCGCCCTTGGTGATCTCTCCGTCGTCCGACGATGCCCGCGCTGCGCCCGCCACGTCAAGGTGTGCCCACGGCCGGCCGCCAGTGAACTCGCGGAGGAACAGGGCCGCCGCTATCGAGCCGGCCTTCTCGCCGGCCGCGCCGCTGCGTGCGAGGTGGGCCAGGTCAGCGACCGGCGAGTCGAGCGCGTCCAGGTAGTCCGCGGGCAGCGGCATCCGCCACAGCCGCTCCCCGGTCGCCTGCCCGGCCGCCAGCAGGGCACCGGCGACGCCGTCGTCGGTCGAGTACAGCGCCCCGATCCCGGTCCCGAGCGCGATCCGGGCCGCGCCGGTCAGGGTCGCGATGTCCACCACGACACCGGGGTCGAGCGCGGCGTCCGCATAGGCGATCGCGTCGGCCAGGACCAGCCGCCCCTCGGCGTCGGTGTTCAGCACTTCCACAGTCCGCCCGCCGTACTGCGTCACGATGTCCCCTGGCCGGTAGGCAGAACCGGACGGCATGTTCTCCGCGGCCGGGACCAGCCCGGTCACCCGCGCACTGACGCCGAGGGCGGCCAGGGCGGACATGACGGCGATCACGGCGGCACCGCCGGCCATGTCGGTCTTCATCAGCTTCATGCCATCGTTGGGTTTCAGCGAGAGGCCGCCGCTGTCGAAGGTGATGCCCTTGCCCACGAGCACCACGTGCGTCTGCCAGCCTGACGGCTCGTAACAGAGCTCGATCAGCCTGGGCGGCCGCGCTGATCCCGATCCGACCGCCAGGATGCCGCCGAAGCCCGCTGACGCCAGGTCGCCCTCGGCCCAGATCCGCGAGCTGAGGCCAGCCTGCCCGGCAACGCCCGCGGCCTCGGCGGCGAGCCACGCCGGGGACTTGCGCGCCGATGGCGTGTTGGTCAGGTCCCGCGCCAGCGCGACCGCACCCGCGATGGTGACCGCCCGGCCGACAGCGGCCGAGTAGTCGGCCGGCTGCTGCGTCAGCAGCCTGACCTCCGCGCCTTCCCGGTCAGGACCGGACTTCAGCGCGAAGGCGTAGGCGCCGAGCAGCAGGCCCTGGACGAAGTCCTGCGCGGCGTCCGGCGGCAGGCCGGCGATCGCCGGCGTGCTCACGGTCCTTCCTCGCGCCTGCTCGCCCGGTGCTGGTTTTTCCTGTGCTGGTTTTTCCTGTGCTGGTTTTTCCTGGGCTGGCGTTCCCGGTGCTGGTTTTCCCTGGGACGACTTTCCCTGTGCTGGTTTTCCCTGTGCTGGTTTTCCCTGTGCTGGTCTTCCCTGGGCCGCCCGGCGGCCGAGCTCCGCCCCGGCCCGCCGTAGCGCGCGCGGCGATCCGTCGCCGACGCCGAGGAACGCCACCCGGCTGGCGTGAGCACCCAGTTGGGCTGGGGCCTCGGCGATCTCGCCTGCCTGGCCCGTCATCTCCGCGGCCGCGATCACCGCCGCGGCGCCAGCGGGCAGGAACGGGTCAAGCTCCGGCCGGCCGCGCTGCAGGTCGTCCGCCCGCACTGGCACCGCGAGCAGATCGGGAGGATCGGCCTGGCCATCGGCCACGGCGGAGAGATAGTCACTGAGCAGGCGCGGGCCGGCCGCTGGAAGGAGGGTGACGTGGAGATCGGTCGGCAAGGGTCAGCCGACAGCCGACTTGAGCGCTTCCCCGAGCGCAGCCGCTTCGGTGGCCGACAGCTCCACTACGAGCCGCCCACCACCTTCCAGCGGGACGCGCATCACTATGCCGCGGCCCTCCTTGGTGACCTCGAGCGGACCGTCGCCTGTCCGCGGCTTCATCGCCGCCATCCTGCATCCCCTTCCTGCCGCGGGGCCGCAGGGGACCTCACCTGAGGCCTACGGCACCGGAGCCCCGGTACCTGGCGGGACCTGCCAGCCACAACCACGTTGATCAGTACCTCTATTATCCAGAGTTCCGGCGCTCCGTGGTAACGATCAGCGTTCCATCGCGGACTGGCGGGCATCGGGCGAGACTGGTGACGTGGACGCGAGATCGGCTCTCTTCGACCTCTACGGTGATCACCTGCGGTCCCGCGGGGCGCACGCGCCGGTCGCGGCCCTGGTCCGGCTGCTTGCGCCGCTCGATATCACCGCGCCCGCGGTCCGCACTGCCGTATCGCGAATGGCTGGGCAAGGGTGGCTGGAGGCGGTCAGGCTGGCAGACGGCGCCGGGTACGCCCTCACGCCGCGGGCGCTCAGGAGGCTGGACGAGGCGGCCGAGCGGATCTACCGTCATGGGGCCCCGGACTGGGACGGCAACTGGCACCTGATCGTGGTCGCCCGGGTTCCCGAGCGAGCCCGCAGGGACCGGCTCCGCGCCGCGCTCGGCTACCTTGGCTATGCCCCCGTTGACGAGACGACCTGGGTCAGCCCGCGCCCGTCGGTCGAGCTTGAGGCACTGCTCGAGGCCGAGCGGGTTCGCGCGGAGCGATTCAGGGCCAGCTACGACGGCGATGCCCGCGGGCTGCTCGCCAGGACCTGGGACCTGGATGGCCTGGCGCACGCGTACCGGCGCTGGCTGGCCGTCGCCGCCGGGCTGGTCGCCGAGGTGGGTCCGGATACCCCGGACGAGATAGTCTTCGCGGCCCGGAGCAGGCTGGTGCACGAATGGCGGAAGTTCCTCTTCAGGGATCCCGGCCTGCCTGCGGAGCTGCTGCCGCGGCAGTGGCCAGGGCGGCAGGCAGCCGAACTCTTTGAGGCAGAATCCGCCAGGCTCTTGCCCGCGGCCGCCCGTTTCGTGGACTGTTGTCTGCGATCGGGTGGTGCTGGCCGCCCCGACGATGTGAGGAGACCGGTGTGACCGACACCGTGCGCTGCGACCGCGGCGACGCTATCGCCACCATTACGCTGAACCGCCCGGCGGCCAGGAACGCGCTGACGGCCGAGATGAAGGACGGCCTGCTCGCCGCGCTGCGCGAGTGCGGCGCCGACCAGGCAGTCCGCGCGGTGATCCTGACCGGCGCAGGACAGGCCTTCTGCGCGGGGCAGGACCTGCGGGAGCATGCCGGGCTGCTAGCGGCCGGTGCCGATCCCATCGATACCGTGCGGCAGCACTACAACCCGATCATCATGGCGATCACCGGCATGCCCAAACCCGTCATCGCCGCGGTGGGCGGGGT
>WNFB01001196.1_pt1 | contig 22775 bp, 22 predicted proteins | sample 5400501 | NCBI WGS metagenome assembly WNFB01 (sample SAMN13153341, study PRJNA577476) | soil metagenome | isolation source: 200 cm saprolite under Douglas fir tree site 2 hole 1 | place: USA:California | collected 2015-04-18 | reverse complement strand
CCGGCACGTCGATGCCAGCCGGCACTGACAACGCTCAGAGCGGCGCCACCACCGGCGCGACATCGAATGCGCCGACCGCTCCCGCCAAGAAGGCGCCCGCCGCTGCCGACGCGCAGTCGGGCACCGCGGCGACCGCCGCGAAGACCTCCGTGCCCGCCGGCACCGACAGCGCGCAAAGCGGCGCGACCATGCCCTCGGATTCGAGCGCCACGTCCGGCAAGCATGCGCGCAAGAGCGGCGCCGCGGCGAAGCACGAGCCGTCCGCCAGCGACAACATGGCCGATGAGCTCAACCGCCAGGAGCTGCAGCGCGTGCAGAGCGGCAGCCAGACGACCGGCAGCGGCCAGTCGCAGGCGCCGGGCGCCGGCCAGACTCAGATGCCCAGCACCGGCACTAGCGGCACGCGCTGAGACCTCAACGAGAGCGGCGGGGCCTCGCGGCGGCGATCCGCCGCGGGGCTCACGACGCCCGCCAGTGTTTCACCAGCTCGGCGAGGCGCGGCGGCAGCGGTTCGTCGGCGACGTCGCCATAAATCGCCAGCATCAACTCGGCGCCGTCGCTGCGGCCGTCGAGGAAATCGATGATCTGTCGTTCGAGCGACGGCGCGGCCAGATTCGCGGGCAAGGCGATGCCGCAGGAAAGTCCCGGAACCGTCATCTTCTCAACCATGGCAATCGCCCTGTGCTTGCTGACCCTGGCATGAGGCTAGGTCGCCGATGGTTGACGGGGTGTTAACCGATTTCCGCCCAGATGGAGTGAAAGATCGATCCCTGCTCACCCTTGCGGGTCGGGCGGGCGGCCGCGCTCCCATCCGCCGCCGCGGTGGCGGCGCGGAAATCCGCGCCCGCGCCGTCCCGGCGGATACGTGCCGAGGCCCCGGCAGACACCTCCCGAAGCATTGAACCGGTGCCTTCTCGCCCGCGCCGACATCGCCGGCAAACTCGCTGCCGCATTGATCCGTGGCGGTTCGCGCGGCGAGCGACCGGCGTTCGTTTCCGCCGGAACAAGCGCTTGGCGATTCACATCTTGATAAGACTTCTACGCGATACCGGCTGCTCGGGGAAAACACGAAGGCCCAGAGCGAAGCGCATGCCGAACCGCAAATGGTGGCCGAGCGCCGTCATCTATCAGATCTATCCGCGCAGCTTCTGCGACAGCAACGGCGACGGCGTCGGCGACCTCGCCGGCGTGACGGCGAAGCTCGACTACGTCGCCTCGCTCGGTGTCGACGCCATCTGGCTTTCGCCGTTCTTCCTCTCGCCGATGCGCGATTTCGGCTACGACGTCGCCGATCACTGCGCGGTCGACCCGGTGTTCGGCACGCTGGAGGATTTCGACCGGCTGATCACGCGCGCGCATGTGCTCGGCCTCAAGGTGCTGGTCGACCTCGTCTGCGGCCACACCTCCGACCAGCATTCCTGGTTCCGCGCGAGCCGCGCGAGCCGCGCCAACGAGCGCGGCGACTGGTACGTGTGGGGCGATGCGCGTGCCGATGGCACGCCGCCCAACAACTGGCTCTCGGTGTTCGGCGGCTCCGCCTGGAGCTGGGAGCCCCGTCGGCGCCAGTACTATCTCCATCATTTCCTGGCGAGCCAGCCGACGCTCAATCTGCGCCATCCCGCGGTGATCGATGCGCTCGTCGCCGCGGCCGAATTCTGGCTCGCGCGCGGCGTCGACGGCTTCCGCCTCGATGCCATCGACTTCCTGCTGCACGATGCGCAACTGCGCGATAATCCGCCGCGCGTTCCCGCCGATGGCGTCATGCCGGTCAAGCCGTTCGGCCTGCAGCGGCATGTCCACGACATGATGCAGGCGGAGACGCCGGAGCTGCTGCGCCGGCTGCGCGCGCTCGCCGAGCGCCGCGGCGGCATCGTGCTCCTGGGCGAAGTATCGAGCCAGGACGGCGCCTACGAGCGCATCGAGCGCTACACGCGCGCGGGCGACGCGCTGCACATGGCCTACACGCTGCGGCCGATGCGCGGCGCCGATGCCGGCCAGTCGCTGCGCCGCGCCCTCGTCGAGATCGCCGCCGCCGGCACGGGCGTCGGCATCTGCTGGGCGTTCAGCAACCACGACGTCGAGCGCGCCGCCAGCCGCTGGAACCCCGCCGGCGCGTCGGCGACGCCGGACCCGGCCTTCATCCGCCTGCTCATGGCGATGCTGCTGGGCCTGCGCGGCAGCGTCTGCGTCTATCAGGGCGAGGAGCTCGGCCTGAGCGAGGCGGCGCTGGAGCTCGGCGACCTGCGCGACCCTTTCGGCATTGCCTATTATCCCGAATTCCGCGGCCGCGACGGCAGCCGCACGCCGCTGCCGTGGCGCGGCGACGCCGACCATGCCGGCTTTACCACCGGCGAGCCGTGGCTGCCGGTGCCGCCGGACCATCGCGCCGCCGGCGTCGCCGTCCAAGAAACGAACGCGCGCTCCGCCCTCAACGCCTGGCGCGGCCTCGCCGCTTGGCGCAAGGCGCATCCGGCGCTGCACCACGGCGATCTGACGCTGCTCGACCTGCCGGCGCCGCTCCTGGGCTTCACCCGCGCCTGCGCCGAGGAAAGCCTTGTCCTCGTCTTCAATCCGAGCGCCCATGCCGCGCGAGTCTCGCTCGCGGACTACCCCGGCGTCGCCGTGCTCGAGGATGCCGGCTTCGCCGTGCTGGTCGACGGCGACGTCGTCCTGCTCCCCCCTTACGGCGTCTTCATCGGCGCGCTCGGCGCGGCAGCGGCGACTCGGCCGCAAGCGGCGCGCGCCGTCGCCGTCTAGCGCCGGGTTGCGCTGGCACCCGGCCGCGCCCAACTCTATCGCGGAAGGTCGCGCCCACGTCGCGCGATCGAGCGGACGGGCGCATGACGGTTTTCACCATCGGCCATTCGACTCGCGGCGCCGAGGAATTCGTCGCGCTGCTGCAGGATTCGGGCGTCGACTGCGTCGTCGATGTCCGCCGCTTCCCGTTCTCGCGCCGCTATCCGCATTTCAACGGCGAGTCGCTGGCGGCGACCTTGGCTGCCGCCGGGATCGGCTATCGCCATGAACCGGCGCTGGGTGGCCGCCGCGGCCGGCGCCGCGACGGTGCCCCCTCGCCGCACACGCTGTGGCGCGAGGAGGCTTTCGCCAATTACGCCGATTATGCCGAGACGCCCGAATTCCGCGCGGCTTTCGATGGTGTCCTGCGCCTCGCCCACGAGCATCGCCCGGCGGTGATGTGCGCCGAGGCGGTGTGGTGGCGCTGCCACCGCCGCATCATCGCCGACTATCTGATCGCCGCCGGCGTCGCGGTCGAGCATATCCTCGCCGCCGGCAAGGTCGAGCCGGCGCGGCTCACGCCGGACGCGACGGTGCGCCCGGACGGGACCGTGCTCTACCGCGCGCCGACGCTGCTTTAGCTAGAACCGCCGCGTGCCGCGCACATCGAAACGCAGCGAGGGCGCGGCAAGAGTGCTCGGCGCGGTGTCGGTGGCGTTGAGGCCGATCGAGAGGATGTTGATGTCGCGGCGATACTCGTAGCGCAGGTCGGCGCGCGCGTGCCGCGCCGCGCCCTGCCCGGTGCCTTGCCAGCTGTCGGCCGAGAGCTTCAAGACGATGCGTTGTTCGTCCTCGCCGCGGCCGGGAAAGAGCGTGTAGCGGGCGCGCAGGAAGACCAGGCCGGTGCGCTCGGTGAGCTGCGTCAGCCCGATGCTGCCGAGCGCGCCGACGCGCCCCTCGAGTCCGGTCTCCCAATGCGCGTCCAGCGGCCGGTTGAGGCCGACGCGGAACTGCTCGTCGAAGATCGGCGACAGGCTGCCGAGAACGCGGCCGAAGCTGCCGTCGAGCGTGGCGTTGAGGCCGGCGATCAGGTCGCGGCGGACACCGAATTTGAGCTTCACCTCATGCGCGGTCATTTTGCCGAAATCGAGATTGCTGAGCTCGAGATCGCTGAACAGATTGCCCGAGCCGAGCATGGTGTCGCGCACCAGCGGCAGCTTCGTGCTCGTCCGCGCGCAGGTGCCGGGATAGCGGTCGCCGGTGACGAAGCTCATCGGCTGGCCGCGGCCGTCGGTCTGCACCGAGAGGCAGCCGCTGTCGGCGGGCGCGACGTGCGGCGCATCGGCAGGCGGCGGCTCGCTGCTCCACACCAGCATGAGCGAGAGCAGGGCGCCCGGCACGCGCCGGCGGCGCCGAGCCGTGCCAGAATTCCTGAAGTGAGTCGCTTCCGTAGAGTCGAGATTCGCCAGAGGATCGAAATGTTCCACTGTTGCCCCCACCCCAAAAAGGCACGAGACACTGCCGCCAAAAGTCGGTAGCAATGATTATTTCCCCAGTGGGAAGGGTAGTCTTGGCGAATTAACGATAGATTGCGCAGCGCCCGGGGCACCCACAAGAGAATTATTGTGTTTTAGCGAATTTCATCTTATCCGCGGCAGGATCCGCCGCGGCGACTCGGACGCCGCGTCAGGAAGCCTGGATCGTGCGCTGACGCGCCAGCCGGTCGCTCTCGACGAGCGTCTCGCGCAAGGCCTGGTCGGCCTGGCAAGTCATCTTGACGAAGGCGCGCAGGAACGAGTCGCTGCGCGGCAGCTGAAAGAGCGTCTCCTCGTCGGCGTTGTCGTCGGCGCGCCCGGAGATGACGACGACCGTGTCGTGCGGCGTCAGGATCACTTCGCGCAGCGCCGTACCGGGACCGGTGACGTATTCGACGACGCGCTGACGTGCGGCCTCGCCCGGCTCGAGCATGATGGTCATGCGGTAAGGGTTGCGACTCGCCGCCGCCTCGATGAGCGCGCGCGTGAACGGGCGCAGGAAGGTCTCGTCGAAACCGAGCACCGCGGTCGGCTGCTCGTTGGTCGCGCCGGAGCGGACCTCGAGCGTCGCCCACAGCGAGGCGCGGCCGCTGAAGTAATCGACCGAGGCGAGGTCGAGATTGATCGCGTCGACCGGCAGCGGCGCCGACACGGCGCGGCTGCACAGGAAGGCGAAACAAGCCGGTTCGCGCTTGAGCGAGAGCGTCGTGCTCGCTTCGAGGTTGCGGTCGGAAAGTGTGTTCGAGGGATCCGCCATGGATGAGACCTTCAGCGATGCCACGAGAAATTTCGCTTTGGGGCCGAACCGGCCGCTGTCTTCACTCTGTCCGACGCTGGTTAAAGTTTGGATAACATGCTGCCGGCATGGTTGCACGAACTTTGCTAAACTTAGAGGCGAATTTTGTCGCAGTGTAATAATCGTAATAGTTTCATTGTGGTGCGTCGGATGCGCACAGACTAAATGACGGCAATTCAAGAAACCGAAAACCAAATTTTAAGGATTCACGGTAATGATCATTTACGACGCTGCGGGGAGGCTGGCTACATGAGTTCCTTGGTCGAAACCATCAACAGCGCTTTGGCAGCGGTCGGGCCGACCACTGAAGGTCGGCTGCGCGATCTTCTCGCCGAGTTCGGCGAGCTCAACTTGGGGGACGAGGATCGCTTGTCGGCGCTGGCGACGGCGATCGCCGCCGCCGCGGCGACTCATCATCTGCGGCACAAGGGCACCTATCTCGATGCGGTGAAGACGTGGGCGCTCGAGATTGCCGGGCAGCTCGAGCCGGCGCCGTTGCGTCTCGCCGTCGCTCCCGGCGGCGGCCCGGTCGAAGAGGGCGCCGAGATCCTCATCTCCGGCCTCGATTCGCTGATCGAGTCGATGACCCAGGCCGGCGTGCGCATCCAGGACCGGCTCGTCACCGAGCTCGCCGTGGTGGCGCGGCTGTTGGGTCAGCACGACGCCAACACCATCCATGTGACGCTGATGACGGTGGGCGCGACGCTGACAGATCCGGATTACCACCCCGGCGAGCTCGTCATCGTGCCGCTGCGCGAGACGGTGCAGCCGCTGAACCGCCAAGTGCGACTCGAGGAGCTGACGCCGCGCGGCGTCGCCTGAGGCGTGCCAAGCCTTCGCCTGAGATGCTCAGGGCCGGTGGCGACACCGGCCCTTTCGTTTTGCCGCAGCGCCTCATGAGCGCTCGCGCTCCAGCGTGTCGATGTGCAGGAGCTCGGGAAACACGCGCATGCCGATCAGCGCCACCAGCACCGTGCCGATGCCGCCGATCAGCACCGCCGGGACAACGCCGAACCAGGCGGCGGTGACGCCCGATTCGAACTCGCCCAGCGTGCACCACGCGCCGGCGGTCGTGGCGGTCGGCGACATGGCCGACGACCAGCGCCAGCAGCACCACCGGCACGAACTGCACCAGCCCGACCAATCCGAGGTCGAGCGCGCTGCCGGTGAGGTCGTAAATCTGCCAGCCGATGGCGACGGCCTGCATCTGGTAGGCGATCGTCCCGGCGACGCGCGCGCACCAGAAGAGGGCGAAGGGGCGGTGCCGTGCCAGAGCGGGCGAAGGGGCGGCGAGGGGCGTGGGCATCGAGGATCGCTGCGGCGGAGGGGCGGGACGATCCTGCATGAGCCGAGTGCCGAATGCACACGATTCCCCGATGACGCGCGCCGTCCGATTGACACCCTCGCCGCCGGCCGCTTCACTGGCGAAAAAGCGTGAAGGGAGGGCCTTGTGCCGGCATCGCATCGCAAATCCTATGCCGAGCTGCGCAGCGCGCGCTGGTACGGCGCATCCGATCTCCGCTCCTTCGGCCACCGCTCGCGCACCAAGCAGATGGGCTTCGCCGCCGAGGATTACGCCGGCAAGCCGGTCATCGCCATTCTCAACACCTGGAGCGATTTGAACCCGTGCCACCAGCATTTCCGCACGCGGGCGGAAGAGGTGAAGCGCGGCGTCTGGCAGGCCGGCGGCTTCCCGGTGGAGATGCCGGCGATGGCGCTGGGCGAGCCCTTCATGAAGCCGTCCACCATGATGTACCGCAACCTCCTCGCCATGGAGGCGGAGGAGCTGCTGCGCGCCAACCCGATCGACGGCGTCGTGCTCATGGGCGGCTGCGACAAGACGGTGCCGGCGCTCGTCATGGGCGCCACCAGCATGAACCTGCCGGCGATCTTCATGCCGGCGGGCCCGATGCTGCGCGGCCATTGGCACGGCAAGCAATTGGGCAGCGGCAGCGACGTGTGGAAATACTGGGCCGAGCTGCGCGCCGGCAACATCGATGCCGAGGATTGGGGAGAGATCGAGGACGGCATCGCCCGCTCCGCCGGTACCTGCATGACCATGGGGACGGCATCCACCATGGCGGCGGTGACGGAGGCGCTGGGCCTCAGCCTGCCGGGCGCGTCGTCGATCCCCGCGGCCGATTCGTCCCATGCGCGCATGGCGACGGCGAGCGGCCGCCGCATCGTCGACATGGTCTGGCAGGATTTGACGCCGCGCGACATCCTGACCGAAACCGCCTTCGACAACGCCATCACCACGCTGATGGCGATCGGCGGCTCGACCAACGGCATCATCCATCTCGTCGCGATGGCGGGCCGCGCCGGCATCAAGCTCCCGCTCGAGCGCTTCGACGCGATCTCGCGCAAGACGCCGCTTCTCGCCAATGTGCGGCCGTCCGGGCAATACCTGATGGAGGATTTCTTCTATGCCGGCGCGCTGCCGGCGCTGTTGCGGCAACTGGGCTCGCTGCTCGATCTCGGCGCGATGACCGCCAACGGCAGGAGCCTAGGCGACAATATCGGGCGTGCCGAGATCTTCAACGACGACGTCATCCGCTCGTCCAACCGCGCCCTGCAGCCGGAAGGCGGGCTCGCCGTGCTCAAGGGCAACCTCGCGCCCAACGGCGCCGTCATCAAGCCCTCGGCGATGGAGCCGCGGCTCCTGAAGCATCGCGGCCCCGCAATCGTGTTCCGCGACTACAACGATCTCAACCGGCGCCTCGACGACCCCGCGCTCGAAGTTACCGCCGATTCGGTGCTGGTGCTGCAGAATGCCGGGCCGCAGGGCGGGCCGGGCATGCCGGAATGGGGCCAGCTGCCGATCCCGAAGAAGCTCCTGGCGCAGGGCGTGCGCGACATGGTGCGCATCTCCGACGCGCGCATGAGCGGCACCAGCTACGGCGCCTGCGTGCTGCATGTCTCGCCCGAATCCTATATCGGCGGGCCGCTGGCGCTGGTGCAAAGCGGCGATTTGATCGAGCTCGACGTCCCCGGACGGCGGCTCAACGTCGCGGTCGCCGATGCGGAGCTGGCGCGGCGGCGCGGCCGGTGGGTGGCGCCCCAGCCGCGCTTCCAGCGCAGCTACGGCGCGCTCTACGACAAGCATATCGGGCAGGCCGAGACCGGCTGCGACTTCGATTTCCTCGCCGGCAACGCTCCCGTCCCCGAGCCGGAGATCCACTGACATGCGCAACGACATGCCGCAGAATCGCTTCAAGCGCGCGCTTGCTTCGGGCACGCCGCAGATCGGCTTGTGGATGAGCCTCGCCAGCCCGGCGGCGACCGAAGTCGCGGCAGGCGCCGGCTTCGACTGGCTGCTCCTCGACATGGAGCATTCGCCCAACGAGCTGCCGGACATCGCGCATCATCTGCGCGCCGCCGAGGGCGGCACCGCCGAGCCGGTGGTGCGCGTGCCCTGGAACGAGCCGGTGATCGTCAAGCGCCTGCTCGACATCGGCGCGCGCACGCTGCTCTTTCCTTTCGTCCAGTCGGCCGAGGAGGCGCGGCGCGCCGTCGCGGCGACGCGCTATCCGCCGCAGGGCATCCGCGGCTTTGCCGGCACGACGCGGGCCAACCGCTACGGCCGCGTCGCCGATTACGCCAAGCGCGCGTCGGAGGAGATCTGCGTCCTCGTGCAATGCGAGACGCGCAAGGCCGTCGCCGACCTCCCCGCCATCGCCGCGACCGAGGGCATCGACGGCATCTTCATCGGCCCGGCCGACCTCGCCGCCGATATGGGCCATCTCGCCGACACGCAGCACGCGGAGGTGCAGGCGGCGATCCTCGATGCCGGCAAGCGCATCCGCGCCTCCGGCAAGGCGCCGGGTTTCCTCAGCGTGCGCGAGGACGAGACGCGCCGCGTGCTCGAGGGCGGCTTCCTTTTCGTCGCCGTGGGCAGCGACGTCGGCGTGCTCGCGCGGCACAGCGAGGCGCTCGTGCGCGCCTTCAAGAAAGGCGTATAAGGCTATGTATTTGTCTAAGGATTTCAAGGAAGAGCGCGTGCCGGTGCTGCACGAGGCGATCCGCCAGACGCGGCTCGGCACGCTCGTCACCCTGGGCGCGGACGGCATCGAGGCGAGCCATGTGCCGATGCTCGTCGATCCCGAGCCTCAGCCCTTCGGCACGCTCAAGGGCCACGTTGCCCGCGCCAATCCGCAATGGCGCCGCGCCGCGCGCGAGGTTCCGGCGCTCGCGATCTTTCTCGGGCCCGACGCCTACATCACGCCGGCCTGGTACGAGACCAAGCGGCGGAACGGCAAGGTGGTGCCGACCTGGAACTACGTCGCCATCCACGCCTACGGCCCGCTGACATTCTACGAGGATGCGGATCGGCTGCTGGCGCTGGTGACGCAGCTGACGGAAACGCATGAGGCGGGGCGCGATCAGCCCTGGGCGGTCAGCGACGCGCCCAAGGATTTCATCGCCGGCATGCTCAAGGCCATCGTCGGATTCGAGTTGCCGATCGCGCGGCTCGAGGGCAAGTGGAAGATGAGCCAGAACCGTCCCGCCGCCGATCGCGCCGGCGTCGTCGAGGGCTTGACGCGCGAGGGCGGCCCCGGCGAATCGGCCGTGGCGGAGATCGTCGCAAAGGCGTCGCGCGCGCCCTGACACCGCGCTGCATCGGCGTGGTGCGCCCTTCGACTGTCCGCCTGCGGCGGACGCTCAGGGTGAGGCAGCACCGTAATTTAGCCCCAATGAGTGCCGCGAGTCTCCATAGCGCCTCATCCTGAGCGCCGCGAAGCGGCAGTCGAAGGACGCACTGCGCCGATGCAGGTGCCCGAGTCAGTCCCGCCATTTGATCGAGCAGCCGATGCTCGGATACTGCTCGGCGGGGCCCTTGCCGCTGCGGGCGATCGCCGCCATGGCGTCGTAGAGCTCGCGCGGCGAGCCCGGCAGGCGCTGGCGGTTGCGCACGGGATAGATCCGGCCGCGATATTGCAGCTCGAGCGCGCCGTTGAAGCCGAAGAAATCGGGCGTGCAGGCCGCGTCATAAGCGCGCGCGACCGCTTGCGTCCGGTCGATGAGATAGGGGAAGGGGAAGCGCTTGGCCTGGGCCAGGCGCTTCATGCTGTCGAAGGAATCGTCGGGATAGGCCTCGGTGTCGTTGGGCATGATCGCCACCGTGGCGATGCCGAGCGGCTGCAACTCGCGCGCGTCCTTGATGATGCCGTCGAGCACGGCCTGCACATAGGGGCAATGGTTGCAGATGAACATGACAAGCGTGCCCTTGGGCCCGCGCAGATCGGCCAGCCGATGGCGGCGGCCGTCGGTGCCGTCGAGGTCGAAGTCGGGCGCCTTCGCGCCGAGCGCCGTCTGCGAGCTTTCCATCGCCATGGTCACCATCCTCGGCCCTGTCGCCCGACCCGGGCGCACCGTATCGAGAACATAGTCGAGCCGCGGCGGTGATCAAGCAAGGCCATGGCGACCCCACCGTCGAGGCCGGCAACGACGACGATTGACCGCTCAGCCGAGCGATCCGGTGCGGTCGGAGAACAGGCGTTCGCCGGCGCAGCGGCGCGGCCAGGCGCCGAACAGGCGGCCGCCGACGCTCACCGGCAGCAGGCGGCGCCGGCCGATCGCCTCGGCGATCGCCGGCTGATCCGGGAACTGGTCGAGCAGGCGATGCAGCGTCGCCTCGCTGACGGCGGCGCCGTCATTGGCGATGAGCCGCTGGATCACCATGCGCTCGCCGAACTTTGCGAGCGCGTCGACGAGGCGTCCGGAGATGAGGCGCCGCGCCGCCATGGCGAAGCGATGCGCGGTCGAGCCGTTCAGCACGATCGGCAGGAGATCATCCTCGCTCAGCAGCCGCGAATGCTCGAGCACCGGCGCCGCCACGGCGGCGATGTCGCGGGCGAGGGAGAGCAGCACGTCGCGCGGCAGGTCCGGCGCCGTCTTCACGCTCTCGGCGAGCACCCGGCGCACCAGGGGCTCGGCGTCATAGAGCGCCATGCGGAAGGCATCGGTGACCGCGTGCCACTCCGCCTCCTCGAGAGCGCCCTCGGCGAAGCGCGTGCCGAGACGCTCGAGCGATTTGGCGCGTGCGGTCCACGACGCCTGCTCGATCAGATCGGCAATGATCTCGCGTGTCCATGTTGCCATGGGAAAAACCTGCTTGCTCGCCGCCGCGCCTGATACGCGGATAGGAGGCGATCCTGCTCGACTCAGGGTTAAACGATGCTTAAGCCGCGAAGACCGGGCGAGCAATCCTTAGAAGAAGAAGGTTTCTAAATCCTTTCTGCGCACAGCCGCGACAAACTTGCCCAAGAAGTCGGCGTTTCCCCTCACAAGATCGTGGATAACGGCGGCTGTTTCGTCAGGACTGGCAGCCCAATTGTGGCAAATAGCGGGCAAAATCGGCGGTGCCGCCTTAATCCCGTCTCGGCGCCGCGGCGACTCGGGGCGATTCCTAGTCTTCGGCGCGCTCGATCGCCTCGGCGGCGGCGAGCCAGCGCGCCTCGGCTTCGGCCAGCGCCTGGGCCGCCCCGGCCTGTTCGCGCAACAGATCCTGCAGCGCCGCGCCGCCCTCTGCGTAAGTGCCGGGATCGGCGACGCGGCGGTCGAGCGCGGTCTTGCGCCCGGTGACCGCCGCCAGCTCCGCCTCGGCCTTCCGCAGGGCCCGGCGCAGCGGTCCAAGCGCCTGGCGCCGCCCCGCCGCCGCGCGGCGCGCCTCGCGCTTGGCATGCACGGCGGCGCCGTTCTGCCGCGCCCCCTCCGCCGGCCGCGTCTCGAGGAGATAGCGGCGATAATCGTCGAGATCGCCGTCCCACGGCCGCGCCGTGCCTTCGGCGACCAGCCACAACCGGTCGGCGGTGAGCGAGAGCAGGTGCCAGTCATGGCTGATGATGACGACGGCGCCGGCGAAGTCGTTGAGCGCGGCGACCAGCGCCTCGCGCGCCTCGATGTCGAGGTGGTTCGTCGGCTCGTCGAGGAGGAGCAGCGGCGGCGCCTCATGGGTGATGAGCGCGAAATTGAGCCGCGCCTTCTCGCCGCCGGAAAGGTCGCTCGCGCGCACGAATACCTGCTCCTCGCCGAAGCCGAAGCGGGCGAGCCGCGCCCGGACGGCCTCGGCGCTCGCCTTCGGCATGAGCCGCGCCAAATGATCGAAGGCGCTGCCGGCGGGATCGAGCTCCTCGATCTGGTGCTGCGCGAAAAAGCCGCAGCGCAGCCGCGGCGCGCGCGCGACATGGCCGGCCATCGGCGCCAAGCGTCCGGCGATGAGCCGCGCCAGCGTCGACTTGCCGTTGCCGTTGGCGCCCAGCAGCGCGATGCGGTCGTCGGGATCGAGGCGCAGATCGAGGCGGCGCAGCACCGGCTCGCCCGGCGCGTAGCCCACCGCCACGCCATCGAGGGTGAGGAGGGGCGGCGCCAGCTCGCCCGGATCGGGAAAATCGAAGCGCACCGGCGGCTCGGCCGCGGCGAGCGCCACCGGCTCGAGCCGCGCCAGCATCTTGAGGCGGCTCTGCGCCTGACTGGCCTTGGTCGCCTTGGCGCGGAAGCGGTCGACGAAGGACTGCAGATGCTTGCGCTGCGCCTCCTGCTTGGCGGCGAGCGCCTGCTGGCGCGCCAGCGTCTCGCGCCGCGCGCGCAGGAAGGCCTCGTAGCCGCCGCTGTAGAGCGTGAGCCGGCGCTCGGCGAGATGCAGCACGTGATCGGCGATCTCGTCGATGAACCGACGGTCATGGCTCACCAGCACCAGGGTGCGGCGATAGCGGCGCAGGAACTCGCCGAGCCACAGCGCCGCCTCGAGGTCGAGATGGTTGGTCGGCTCGTCCAGCAGCAGCAGATCGGGCTCGGCGAAGAGCGCCGCCGCGAGCGCCACGCGCATGCGCCAGCCGCCGGAGAAGGACGACAGCGGCTGCCGCTGCGCGGCGTGATCGAAGCCGAGCCCGGCGAGGATGCCGGCGGCGCGCGCCGGGGCACCGTGCGCGTCGATGGCGTTGAGCCGGTCGTGGATCTCTGCGGCGTGGAGGTCGTGCGTCGCCGCCGCGCCGGAAGCGGCGCTGTCGACGGCGTCGAGGAGCCGCGCGCGCTCCTCGTCGGCGGCGAGCACCGCCGCGAGCGGCGTCTCGTCGCCGCCCGGCGCTTCCTGGGCGAGGAAGCCGATGCGCGCGCTCTTCTGCAGCGCGATCTCGCCGCCGTCGGGCTGCAGCACGCCGCGCATGAGGTCGAGCAAGGTCGATTTGCCGGTGCCGTTGCGGCCGATCAGCCCGACCTTCCAGCCGGCATTGATCTGCACCGAGGCGCCTTCGAGGAGGGTCCGGCCGCCGATGCGGTAGGTGATGTCGGAGATGGTGAGCATGGGGCCGCGTCATAGCATGCGCCCTGCCCGCGGCAAGGCATTCGTAACCGATTGTGCTATCCTCGGCACCGCGATCGCGGCACCCCTCGCGCGCGACGGCCTGTTTTGAGCGAATGTCCGTCCCAGGTGTTTTCTGGGGTGCATTGGCAGGGAGGCCCGCATGTATATGCGTATCGTCTGGGGCAAGGTTCGTCCGGGTCAGTGGGAGCAATATGAAGAGGCGTACAAGAACGTGCTGCGGCCCGGCCGCGAGAACATCCGCGGCCTCAAGGGGCGCTGGCTCGCGCGCGACATCGGCGATCCCGATGCCGGCTATTCGGTCAGCCTCTGGGAATCGACCGAGGCGCTGGAGCGCTACGAGTCCAGCGACTTCTTCCGCCGCAAGGTGTTGCCGGCGCTGCAGCCCTTCTTCGTCAACGACTTCACGGCGGATCACTGCGAGGTGCGGGTGAAGGAGGAGTTCGTCGCCTGACGTGACGACACAGGCGATGCGCGTCGGCGAGAGCTTCAACGACAGCACCGTCGATCTCGCGCTCGGCGAGACGCTTGAGGTTTGCCTGCCGGAGACGCCGAGCACGGGATACCGCTGGCAGGTGACCGCCGACGGAAGCCCGGCCTGCGAGATCACCGGCGACGCGTTCACCGCGCCGTCGGCAACGGCGCCGGGACGCAGCGGCGAGCACTGCTGGAGCGTGATGGCCGTGCGCGCGGGCGATGGCGCCATCGAGCTGCAGCACCGCCGGCGCTGGCAAGGGGCGGGCGAGCCGGGGCGCATCTTCAAGCTTCACGTGCGCGTCGGAAGCTGATGTGGATGACCGGGCCGGCCTCGGCCATGGCGGCGGACGGGACCCGATCCGGTCATCCACGAGCGGCTCGGCGGCGCGGTCTGGAGCCGCGCCGCCGAGGCTTCGACTTCCTCCAACGGTGCCGATCCGCTAGGCGGTCGGCGTTTCCACCATGCGGATGGTCCAGAAATCATCCGACAGGTGGGTATCGGTGAGGTAGGCGTAGGGCATCAGGCAATAGCCCTGGAGTCCCCAGGTGGGCCTCCACGAGTTGCGCACGATGAAGCGCTGCTGGCTGTCGTCATAGCCGACCGCCATCACCGCGTGGCCGCCGAGCACGGCCTCGGCGCCGGGCATCGGCACGATGCCCGTCTTGGCCACGTCGGGGCTCTCGAAGCTCTCATAGACGGTGAAGCCGAAAACGAACGGGTAGCCATGGGCGAGGCAGCCCCTGAGCTGCGACAGCGTCGGCACCAGCCGGCTGTACTGCACGATCTGGTTGGCGAGTGCCGCCTGGTAGCAGGGCGGCGGCGGCTCTTCGGCGAAATTCTTGACGTTGTAGGGCCAGGGTTGCGGGCCGCTCTCGAAGCACACGCCCTGCTTCGCCGCCGATTTGATGCCGTCGCGGATCTGCGCGCCGCTGTCCTGCGCGACGCTGCGCTCGATCACGCGCTCGTTGTAGTAGATGAAGAGCCGCGACGGGACGAGCGCGTCGGCCGTCGGCAGATTCTCCTTCATGCGCTCGAACTGCACGGCGCCGGCGATGGCGTTGCCGGTGCAGCTGCCGAGTTCGCCCTGGTCGTAGACATCAGGGCATTGCGCGCGCAGATCGACCTTGGCCGGCAACGCGCCCAGCACGGCGAGCGGCGCGGCGTAGAGATGGTCGCGCGCATCGGGGAGATCGGGAATCCAGCCATAACGCTGGATCTTGTGCTGCCTCACCTGTGGTCCCGGCATGGTTCAGTCCTCCTGTCGTGATGGGAAGAGAGGAGGCACCGCGGCAAGGCGGCTTGCCCTGTGCGGCGGTGTCAGCACACACTTATTCTCTTTCCGCAAGCGCGGCTGTGACGGCGATCACAGGCAAGCGGCCATCGTCGATATTCTATCGTGGCGGAAGTGGCGGCGACGCGGCAGCGCCGTGTCGCACGCCGCAAGATCTAAGCGGTCACGCCGCCGGCAGCGTCACCTCGGCGAAGCGGTCGAGGTGGTAGTCCTCGTCGCCGAAACTCTGCGCGATCATGGTGAGGCGCTTGAAATAATGCCCGGCGGCGTATTCGTCGGTCATGCCGATGCCGCCATGGAGCTGGATCGCCTGCTGGCCGATGAAGCGGCCGGACTTGCCGATCTGCACCTTGGCGGCGGAGATGACGCGCCGTCGCTCCCTGGCGTCGGCGCCGTCGGTCGAGAGCGCGGCGAGGATCGCCATCGATTTCGCCTGCTCGTGCTCGAGCACCATGTCCGCCATGCGGTGCTGCAGCACCTGGAACGAGCCGATCGGCACGCCGAACTGCTTGCGCGTCTTCAGATACTCCAGCGTCGTCGCGTTGAGCACCTCCATGATGCCGACCGCCTCCGCGGCGAGCGCGGCGATGGCGCGGTCGACGGTGTGCTCGATCGCGCCGTAGGCCTCGCCGGGCGGGCCCAGCAGCGCATCGGCGCCGACGCGCACCTGGTCGAGCGCAAGCTCGGCCGCGCGCAAGCCGTCGACGGTCGGGTAGCCGCGGACGCGGATGCCCTTGGCCTTGCGGTCGACGAGGAAGAGGCTGATGCCCTGCTTGTCGCGGCTCGACCCACCGGTGCGCGCGGAGACGATGAGCCGATCGGCGCTGTCGCCGTGCAGGACGACGCCCTTCTCCCCGCTCAGCACATAGCCGCCGCCGTCGCGCTCGGCGCGCGTCTCGACATCGGCCAGCGCATAGCGCGACTGGCGCTCGCCATGGGCGAAGGCGAGCGTGAGCTTGCCGGCGGCGAGCTGCGGCAGGATCGCCTGCTTCTGCGCGGCGCTGCCGGATGCGGACACGAGTCCGCCGCCGAGGATGACGCTGGCGAGATAGGGCTCGAGCACGAGGCCGCGGCCGAAGGATTCCATCACGATCATGCTCTCGACCGCGGAGCCGCCGAAGCCGCCGTAACTCTCGGCGAAAGGCAGGCCGAGCAGGCCGATCTCGGCATAGCTCCCCCACAGCTTGCGGCTGAAGCCCTCGGGCGAGGCCGTGTAGCCTTTGCGCTTCTCGAAGCCGTACTCGTCCTTCACCAACCGCCGCACCGTCTCGTCGAGCAGCCGCTGCTCCTCGGTGAAATCAAAGTCCATGGTGCCGCCTCATTCCGTCTTTTGTTCCGCGGTCGCGCTGCAAAACCACCCTGCGTCCTTCGACAGGCTCAGGATGAGGAAGTTGTGAGCGTGGCATATGAGGTTATGCAGCACACGATTCGCCTCATCCTGAGCCTGTCGAAGGACGCACGTCGCCCATGCAACGCTCCTTCACAATCCCAGCATCATCTTGGCGATCACGTTCTTCTGGATCTCGTTCGAGCCGCCATAGATCGAGGTCTTGCGATAGTTGAAGTAGTGCGGCGCCAAGGGCGCGGCGTAATCGGGGCCGATCGGCTCCTCGTTCCAGCCTTCCTCGAGCGCCTCGCGCTGGAACGGCATGGCGTAGGGGCCGACCGCCTCCATGGCGAGCTCGGTCAGGCGTTGCTGGATCTCCGAGCCCTTGATCTTGAGGAACGAGCTCTCCGCGCCCGGCCCCTTGCCGTCGCGCATGCCCGCGATCATGCGCAGATTGGTGATCTCGAGCGCCATCAGCTCGACCTCGAGGGAAGCGATCTTGTCGCGGAAGCGCGGGCTCGCCACCAGCGGGCGGCCGCCCTCGCGCTCGTTCGCCGCGATCTCCTTCAAGCGCTTCAGCTCGCGCTTCGACGCGCCGACGCGGGCGATGCCGGTGCGCTCGTTGCCGAGCAGGAACTTGGCGTAGGTCCAGCCCTTGTTCTCTTCGCCGACGAGATTCCTGGCGGGCACCTTGACGTTGTCGAAGAACACCTCGTTGACCTCGCGCCCGCCATCCATGGTAACGATCGGCCTGACCGTGACGCCCGGCGTCTTCATGTCGACGAGCAGGAAGGAGATGCCCTCCTGCTGCTTCTTGGCGGCGGGATCGGTGCGCACGAGATTGAAGATCCAATCGGCGATATGCGCCGAGGTCGTCCAGATCTTCTGGCCGTTGACGATGTAGTTGTCGCCTTCGCGCACCGCCTTGGTCCGCAGCGATGCGAGATCGGAGCCCGCGCCCGGCTCGGAGAAGCCCTGGCACCACACATGCTCGCCCGAGAGGATGCGCGGCAGGAAGAACTGCTTCTGCCAGTCGTTGCCGAAGCGGATGACCACCGGCCCGCACATGGTGACGCCGAAGGGGATGACCGGCGGCGCGCCGGCCTCGGCGGCCTCGTCCTCGAAGATGTGGCGCTCAACCGGCGTCCAGCCGGTGCCGCCGTATTCGGCCGGCCAGTTGGGCGCGACCCAACCCTGCTTGTGCAGCGCCCGGTGCCAGCGCAGGTAATCCTCGCGCCCCATATGCTTGCCGTTGAGCACCTTGTCCTGGATATCGGCCGGCAGGTTGGCGCGGATGAAGCCGCGCACCTCCTCGCGGAACGCGTTTTCCTCGGGCGTGTAGGCGAGTTCCATGGCGGGTTCCTTTCGTCCGCTGGCCCTAATGCTCCAGGGCGATGGTGCGTCCTTCGACAGGCTCAGGATGAGGGGAAGCGAGAATGGCGTCTGTCGATGGCATTAAGAAAATTCCTCATCCTGAGCCTGTCGAAGGACGCACCCTGTCGATCCAACGATAAATTCTCAGCTCTGCCGCGCCCCCAGATGCGAAAAGCGCTTGCCCTCGCGCGCGAGCTTCTCCAGGAGCGGCGCCGGGCGCCAGAAGTAGCCGTGCGTGCGGTGGAAGCGCTGCACATCCGCGAGCACCCGATCGAGCCCGACCGTGTCGGCGTAGAACATCGGCCCGCCGCGCCAGGCCGGGAAGCCGTAGCCGGTGATGTAGATGATGTCGATGTCGGAGGAGCGCAGCGCGATGCCCTCCTCGAGCAGCTTGGCGCCCTCGTTGACCAGCGCGTAGATGGTGCGCTTGACGATCTCGTCGTCGGCGATCGTCTGGCGCGTCACGCCGAGCCGCTTCGACTCCGCCAGGATCAGCTTTTCGATCTCGGGGTCCGGCAGCGGCGTGCGGCTGCCCTTGTCGTAGCGGTACCAGCCGGCATTGGCCTTCTGCCCGTAGCGGCCCCTCTCGCAGACCTGGTCGGCGAGATGCGAGTAGCGCCGGTCATTGGGCCGGCTCGCCGCCTGCTGCTTGCGGATGCGCCAGCCGACATCGTTGCCGGCCATGTCGCCCATGGCGAAGACGCCCATCGCCATGCCCCAATCGGTGAGCGCCTTGTCGACCTGCCAGGGCAGCGCGCCTTCCTCGAGCAGGAACTCCGCCTCGCGCGTGTACTGGAAGATCATGCGGTTGCCGACGAAACCGTCGCACACCCCGACCAGCACGGGCACTTTGCCGAGCGTCTTGCCGAGCCGCATCGCCGTGGCGACCACGTCCTTCGCGGTCTGCGCGCCGCGCACCACTTCGACCAGGCGCATGACATTGGCCGGGCTGAAGAAATGCGTGCCGATCACGTCCTGCGGCCGCTTCGTCTCGGCGGCGATGGCATCGATGTCGAGGCTCGAGGTGTTGGTGGCGAGCACGGCGCCGGGCTTGGCCAGCTTGTCGAGCTTGGCGAAGAGCTCCTTCTTGATCGCCATCTCCTCGAACACGGCCTCGACGACGACATCGGCGTCCTTGACCGCGGCGAGGTCGAGCGCGCCCTTGATGAGCGCCATGCGCTCGTCCATGGCCCCCTGGTCGAGCCGTCCTTTCGCGACGGTGCCGGCGTAGTTGTTGCGCACCACGCCGAGGCCGCGCTCCAGCGCGTCTTGCGCCGTCTCGACGACCGTGACGGGAATGCCGGCACTGGCGAAATTCATGGCGATGCCGCCGCCCATGGTGCCGGCGCCGATGACGGCCGCGCTCTTGATGGGGCGCGTCGGCGTGCCCGCCGGCACGTCCGGGATGTTCATCGCCTCGCGCTCGGCAAAGAAGGCGTGGATCAGGGCGCGCGCCTGGGTCGAGGTCACCAGCTCCTCGAAGATGTCGCGCTCGCGCTTGAGGCCCTGGTCGAAGGGAAGGTTCACCGCCGCCTCGACCGCATCGATGCAGCGCAGCGGCGATTCCTGGCCGCGCGCGCGTTTCCGGACGGCGCTGCGGTACTCGGCGAAGAGCGCCGGGCTGCCGCGGGCGTCGGCGAGCTTGTCGTCACGGTCGCGGATGCGCCGCTCGGCGGTGCCGCGCGTGGCGACGCTCTCGGCAAAGCGAATGGCGCCCTCGAGCAAATCGCCCGCGACGAGCTCGTCGATGATGCCGAGAGTTTTGGCCTGGGCCGCGCGCACGAAATCGCCTGACGTGATCATGTCGAGCGCGGGTTTGGCGCCGATGAGGCGCGGCAGGCGCTGCGTGCCGCCGGCGCCGGGCAATAGGCCGAGCTTCACCTCGGGCAGGCCGACCTGCGCCGAGGGCACGGCGACGCGGTAATGGCAGCCCAGTGCCACTTCGAGCCCGCCGCCCAGCGCCGTGCCGTGGATCGCGGCGATGGTCGGCTTGGCGCTGCTCTCGAGCCCGCCGATGACCGCGTTGAGGTCGGGTGGCGCCAAGGGCCGGCCGAATTCCTTGATGTCGGCGCCGGCGATGAAGGTGCGCCCGGCGCCGATGACGATGAGCGCCGTCGCCGCGCTGTCGCCCCGGCCTTGCGCCAGCGCGTCCATCAGGCCCTGGCGCACCGCCTGCGACAGGGCGTTGACCGGCGGATTGTCGACAGTGATGACACCGGCGCTGCCGCGCCGCTCATAGCGGACCGCTTGCGACATTTTTCCTCCGGTTGCTCTTGGTCTTTTGTGTCGCCTGCCGACAATAGCTCAGCGGCGAGGGGAGGCAAGGGTGATCGCCCGAGACGGGCGGGATGCGCCGGCGCCGGGTAGGCTTCGCGCGCCGCCTGCGCTAGCATCGCCGGCAGATCGGCCGCGGTGCCGACCAGGGATGGATCAGGGAGGAGGGGCATGACCTCGGGAAACAAATCCGCCATCGTCACGGGCGCGGGCAGTGGGATCGGCCGGGCGGTAGCGCTCGCGCTCGCCAAGGACGGCTATGCCGTGGCGCTCGCCGGGCGGCGCAAGGACGCGCTGCAGGCGACTGCCGAGCAGGCCAAGGCCGCCGGCGCGCGCACGCTGGTGGTGCCGACCGATGTCGGCGATCCGGCCGCGGTCAGGGCGCTCTTCGCCGCCGCCAAGGAGGCGTTCGGCCGGCTCGACGTGCTGTTCAACAATGCCGGCACCGGAGCGCCTGCCGTGCCGCTCGAGGAGCTCAGCTACGAGCAGTGGAGGACGGTGGTCGACGCCAACCTCACCGGCGCGTTCCTCTGCACCCAGGAGGCGATCAAGATCATGAAGGCGCAGCAGCCGCGCGGCGGGCGGATCATCAACAACGGCTCGATCTCCGCGCACGCGCCGCGGCCGAACTCGGTGGCGTACACCGCGACCAAGCATGCCATCACCGGCCTCACCAAATCGACCTCGCTCGATTGCCGCAAATACGACATCGCCTGCGGCCAGATCGACATCGGCAACGCCGCGACCGAGATGACCGACCGCATGACCAAGGGCGTGCCGCAGGCCAACGGCTCGGTCGAGGTCGAGCCGCGCATGGATGTGCGCCACGTGGCGAGCGCGGTCGCCTACATGGCGAGCCTGCCGCTCGACGCCAACGTGCAGTTCATGACGGTCATGGCGACCAAGATGCCGTTCGTCGGACGCGGGTGACGGTAGCCGGCGGAGCTCATCCCTAAGTTTGGTTGTGGCGCTCCGCCCGGCTGGCTAGGCTTCGCCGCCGGCCAAGCCTTATCGCAGCGCCGCGCTCGATGGCTGATGTGTGTGAGCGACGGCGCCGCCGCCGCGCGCGCCGCCCGGCGCCGTGCCCGTGGCGGAGGGCTCAGGCGACCGAGCTGCGCCGTTCCAGCTCGGCGGCCTTCTCCTCGTAGCTTTCGGCCAGCGCCAGCAGGTAGTTCCGCTGCTGTGCCTTGCGCGCCCGGGCCGCCATCTCGCGGCACCGCTCGGCCAGATCGTGCAGCGTGGGCAGCTCGCTGGTGGATGTACTCATGGCGTCCCTCTCGAACGGCAAACGCCGCGAACGCCGTTTCGTCCGTGCTTCGCGGCGCTAATCGTCGCGGTCGCCGCCGAGCGATTGCAGGAAGTGCAGCGCCGCCTGCCGCGAGGTGGGCGAATTCAAGATGCCCAGATGCGCGGTGCCGAGAATGGGATCGAACTGGCCTTGGCCGGCGAGATCGATCGTCGTCGCCCCGGCGAGGCCCGCGCTGCCGGAGAAATCGTGCGGATTGCCGTCGCGATCCTCCGCCGGAACGCCCGGCAGCAGCCCGTCCTGCTTGTCGCTGTAGACGAAGTCCGGAGTGCCCGGCTTGTTGCGGATCACCAGGTAGCGCGTCGGGCCGGGGGTCTCGCCGGCGCCGTTCAGGACCGAGAGCAGGGGGGTGTGGTCGGAGCCGTATTCGTCGCACACCGCGCTGTTCGGCGTGAACCCGCCATTGGCCGGCAGCTGGTAGAAATTGAGCGGCGATGGTGAGCAGTTGATGATGCCGTGGTTGGGCCCATCGACGGCGATGAGCGCGCGCACCGTGTGAAAGGCATTGTCCTGCAGCATCCATTCGCGCGCCACGGTGACGCCGAGGCTGTGCGCGATGATGTCGACATGCTTGGCGCCGGTGAATTTGACCACGGCGTGCACGAACTGGCGCAGCAGCGGCACGGCGGCGGCCGTGCTGTGCGCGACGCTGGAGCGGTGCGTCTGGTCCTGCAGCAGGTCGCACTGGTCGCCCTGGTAGCCGAGGCCCCACAGCTCGCTCGGCCGATAGCCGTTGTCGAGGAAGAACTGGGCGAAGTCGTGAATGTGGCCGAAGGGATTGCACGCCGTCGGGAACGGGCTGTCGTTGTTGCCGTGCAGGAAGATGACGGGAACGTGCGACACGCGGCCGACATCGGAACCGAAGCCGATGACCGGCTTGCCGAGGTAGAAATTCTCGATGACCGGGAAGTCGTCGGGGAAGCTTGTCCCGACCTGAAGGGGGGCGGCGCTGGCGGGCAGTGCGAGCCCGAACAGCAGCGCGAGGGCGCCGACCAGACCAATGTGCTTGACCATCCTGTCCTCCCGCTTCGCCGGTTTCGTCGGCCGCGAGGCCCGCTCCGGTTCGGGCAAACGATAGCAGCACCGCGCATCCGCGGGTAGCCCCGGCAGGTTTTCGCAGAGTGCCCGATCGCGAGGCGCGCGCTCTCCTATTTTGATCGAGCTATTTGGCGTAATACGCTGAATTTACAACAAAGATGGAATGAACGCCGGGCCGGCCGCTCGGCGAAAGCGGCCCTTACAACCCGGCGCAGACCGCCGGCGTCGCTCAGAACTTTACGCGCGCATTGACGCCGACGACGTGAGCATACTCGTCGTAATGTCCGACGAGGGTACCGG
>WNFB01001085.1_pt1 | contig 22782 bp, 22 predicted proteins | sample 5400501 | NCBI WGS metagenome assembly WNFB01 (sample SAMN13153341, study PRJNA577476) | soil metagenome | isolation source: 200 cm saprolite under Douglas fir tree site 2 hole 1 | place: USA:California | collected 2015-04-18 | reverse complement strand
TGCCTTTGGTGATCGACGGGTTCGCTGGCGTCACTGCAATGGACACCAGCGTGGCGGCGGTCGTTGTGAACGACCAAATCGGGCTGGTGGCCTCGCCGCTCGGCCCATCAATGGTTGCGTACCAGTCGTAAGAGGCGTGGGCCGAAAGGTTGTTCCAAACGACGGTGGCCGCGGAGCCGGACGGAACCGTGGCGGTCCCGAGCAGCGGGAAGCCGTTGCCGGGACCCTGCATCGCGTACGTGAACGTGAAATCTCCTGCAGAGGTGTTCTCAAACTGGTTCAGTACTGGGGAATAAGTCTGTACGTGCACGGAGTTGTTGGCTGGCGAAAACGTCATAATCCGGAACCAGCCACTCCCGCCATTCGCCAGTTCCTGATAGTCGGAGTGTATTGAGACCACGCGATTTCCGTTGAAGGTGTCTTGCCTCTGGCCCTCGGGCGGGGTGGAGTGCCCTCCCAGAATCAGGAAAAGATTTGGATTGCCCTTCAGTCCGTTGTAAATGGCTTGCCCCTGGGTACTGAAGTTGGCCTGGAAATTGTCATCGCAAATGTAGTGCGTGACTACGATGGCGCGCCGGTTTGGCAACGACTGCAGAACGCCGTTGGCCCAGGTTATGAATTCCGGGTGGGCCACGTGTTCGTCCCACTCGAGGTCCACGACGACAAAGTCCATACCGCTCGCGCTAAACAGGTCGTAGTGATTGTTGTTGTCGCGGCTGCTGAAACTCCCGCCGTAATACGACCGGCCGCTGAAGCGTGAGATGCCGAAATACTGGTTGAAAAAAGTTGTGGTGGAGTCTACCCCTCCGTTGCCTCCGGGTGCGGGTCCCTGGTCGTGATTCCCCACTACCAACCCATAGGGGATGCCTTCCGGTCGTCCCGTGGCCACGGGATCCTCCAGGAGACTGTAGGAGTGGTTGACGTTCTGCCACTCGATTGGATTTCCGTTGTTATCTCCATCCTGGACGATGTCACCCAACCCCGCAACGTAGGCAATGTTTAGCGACACGTTATTGTTCACAATCCATCGCATCTGCGTGTCTAACATCGCCGGCGTGCCACCTTGCAAACTGGAGACGTAGTACTGCGTATCGGAAACAGGGATGATAGTGAAGTTGGGCCCTGGCGCCGGCGAGGACACATGCGGTCTTCCGTAAAAAGTGACCGTTACAGTTCCCCCGCCTGGGTTCGGATCCGTGGCCGTCACGCTCAGCGTGGGCGAGGTCCCAACGTTCGTAGCTTGGTTCGCGGGAGAGTTCAAGCTCGGCGGAATGAGCGGGGTCGATGACGGACTTGGTGGTGGAACCGCGCTGGCGGCGACGGATCTTCCGCTCCTGGAATGGTTCGCTCCAGCCATGGCGGTGCGCGGCGCGACTGGCGCACTTGTGCTGGCAGCCCCGCGCAAGGTTCCTGCGGCGGTACCCGCGACGGCAGCTTCGCGTCCGTTGACTGATCGGTTTTTCGCCGACCGTGTTCCCAGTTCCACCTTCGGACCGGGCCGCACCACTGCAGTCACTGTCAAGAAAGAGGCCAGGAGGCACGCGAGGTTTCGTGCCCTTGCTTTCGGAATTTTGATGGGACCCTCTTAGAAAATCAGGAGTGTTGTACGCTGATATGCATGCCCAGAAACTGTTGCTTGCTTGGACCCCGCAGGAACTGCCGGAGAGAAAGCGAGGGAACGCGTTGGTTCAGGAGGCCCGAAAGTGCAGAACACAGCGCGCAATCCGTTTACCGCTCTCTCTGGCTAGAGGTACGAAACGCATGGCCGGACCCCGGGGTTGGCAACGCAGGACTGTGGAGAGCGTCAAAGTGCTCGTTGCCAAGACACCCTTTACATAGGGTGAAAGGACATCTCCGACACTGCCTTGAGCTAGTCCCTCCTATGGGATTGCCCCGCAGAATCTGTCAGGCCAGTGGGTATTTCGACAGGCCGAGGAGTTGCGATGTCATTTTGAGAACAAACCGTGGATTGTTGTAGAGATACCGCTTCCAGAGGCGCCCTGGTTCCTGGCCCAAGCGATGAAGCCACTGCAGGCCCGCGTTCTTCACCCAGGTGGGAGCGTCCTGGATGCGGCCGGTGTGCAGATCGAACGCCGCGCCCACTCCGACCATCACCCGCGTATCCAGCTGCGGTAAGTACTCGGCCATGAAGCACTCTTGCTTGGGCGTACTGAGACCGACCCAGAATATATCCGGTGTCACGCTTGACACTCGGGCACGGAGGTCCTCTTTCTCTACTTCATTCAGCGGGCGGAAGGGTGGGGTGTATGTTCCTACGATGCGCAGCCCTGGAAACCTGCGCAGGAGGGCGGCCCTCAGTTGTTTGGCCACGCCATCCGCTCCCCCGTACAGGAAGTGCGTATAGCCTTTGCCGACGGACATAGCACAGACTTCGAGCATCATCTCCGGACCGAAGACGCGCTGCATCTGCGAGTGGCCCTGCCACCTGCCCACCCAGACAGTCGGCATGCCATCAGGAGTGGTGAGCAGAGAATTGTTAAGGATGGACCGGAAGGCAGGATTCGTCTGCGCCTCCATGATTCCGTGGACGCCTGTGACGCAGACATAGCCTTTCTTGCGCTCTTCCACCGCATGCTGGAAAAACTCCAGTGCCCGCCGCATGTCGATGGCATGGATTCCCACGCCCAGAACATTGGCGCGTGCAAATCCTGCGAGATGGAAATTTTCCGGCATGGCCGGTCTCTAGGTCGCGGTCGCGGCCAGAGCCTGCTTCCCCTTTGCGATTTCGCTTTCGATCCACTTGTAGGTAACCGCGAGTCCCTGCTCGAGGGAGATAGAGGGCTCCCAGCCGAGGACCTGGCGCAACCGCGAGTTGTCGCTGTTTCTCCCACGGACGCCCTGGGGCTTGCTCAGGTCGTGACGCATGTGCAGGCGCTTGCCAGCAACACCACTGACCAGATCCACCAGCTCATTGATGGTTACCAACCGGTCGGTACCGAGATTGAGAGCTTCGCGATGGTTGGAGTGCATCAGGCGGATCAGCCCTTCAACGCAATCGTCCACATACATGAACGAGCGCGTCTGCTCCCCATCGCCCCAGACTTCGATCTCATCCCCATCGTTGGCCAGCGCTACCTTGCGCGAGATGGCCGCGGGGGCTTTTTCCTTGCCACCATCGTACGTTCCCAGCGGGCCGTACACGTTGTGGAATCGGACGATTCTGGTTTCCAGCTTGTAGTCTTTGTAGAAGTAGCGGCAGAGTTCCTCCGCCCAGAGTTTTTCCCACCCGTAACCGGGTTCCGGGTCAGCCGGATAGGCGTCCTCTTCCTTCAGGGGGGTCACATCCGCGTTCTTCTGCTTAGACTGCGCGTAAACGCAGGCGGATGAGGAGAACAGAAACCTCTCAACGCCGTTCAAACGGCTTGCTTCCAGCATGTGGGCGTTGATGAGAGTGTTGTTGCAAGAGATGCTGGCGAGGAACGCGGTGATGTATCCGATGCCGCCCATGTCGGCTGCCAGGTTGTACACTTGATTGATGTTTTGCGTCGCGGCCAGGCACTGATCGAACCTTCGGAGGTCCAGCAGCTCGAACTCGTCCGCAACCGAAGGCTCATAATCGGGATGCTTGATGTCCACACCCCGCACCCAGAATCCATCGGCTTTAAGGCGGCGGACAAGGTGGTGGCCGATGAATCCGCCCGCCCCGGTGACAAGAATGCGCTTCGTTGTGCTCATTGTAGATTCCTCCTAATTAGAAGTATTTGTCGTTCGCGTTCCCAGAGCGTTCCTACCGCGAACAGGGATCGTTCGCGGCTGGAGTTACAGGAATTGAGCGGTCGAAAAACCGCCTGGAATCGGAACCTTCCCTCAGATTCACTCCTGTGGAAGGGACGTGTAGGCGCCGAAAACTGTCTCTACCGGTGTCCGACTGGACTCCCGTTCCAACGGGAATCGTTTCGCAACATTGCGTGTGAGCAGCACCATCAATGTCCTGGCGTCTGTAGTTATCCGCGGATCTGTGAGGAGTTCCTCCAGAGTGATCTTCTCGGCCTGCAAGAACCGCCAGCGTATTGGACGATCCCTTTCGTTGTCGAGCACCCAGTCCAGCTCGTAACCGAGGGCCTTTAGCTGTCTCAGATACCCCAGCATGGCCTCGGCGCCAACCACGTGCGGGTGAAGTTCGACCAGCAGCCGTGGGCTGTAGTTCTCGACCGTTTCCGCCATACCCCGGATTACCTCGACTTCGTAGCCTTCCAGGTCCATGCGAATGAGGTCCACCGAACGAAGGTTATGCTGCGCCAGCAACGCGTCCAGAGTGGAAACGCGCACCGTGATTTCTCGCGTCCTCCAGGGCACGGGATGGAGGGTGTGCCAGTTGGATTTCTCGGTGAGGTACATCGGCGCGGTGCCGTTCGACGCGCCGATCGCAACATTATGCAGGAGGATGTTGCGGTAGCCATTGGCCTCGACATTCTTTGACAATTGCGCAAAATTAGCCGCGACAGGTTCGATCGCAATGACGCGCCCCGCGTCGCCAACCATCTGGGCTTCCAGCAAAGCGTAATAGCCGAGGTTCCCGCCGATGTCCACCACGTTCATTCCAGGCTTCAGGAACTGTTGCAGGAGCCGAGTGGCCAAGGGCTCATGCATCTGGTAGACGGACAATTCCCGCGAAATCCCGCAATCCCCGGGCAACACGGTGACCGCATGGCCGTGGACGTTGAAACAGGTACGGCCACTGGCGCGATTCCATCGCCACACCACGGATTCGTAAACCTTTACTAGCGGCTTCAGGCCCTGATTCAGTATTTCCCAGAATAGGACCCCGAATCCCTCTTTCTGTCGGACCCGGCGGACCGCTCTCCGTTTCCGCGCTAATCCCGACCGTAGACCGTTTGTCAACGAAAATCCTTTCCGACGCCACCACGTTGCTGTTCGTTCCACAAAAGGACCGCCGAACTGAATTACCAGATCCGTTCACTGCTGCCCGCGACTGCATAGGCCAGGGCCGCGGCGGACGCCAGAGGCGGCAGCAGGCTGAGGCGTGCCGTTGCTGGAAGGTTCCCGCGCATGACCGTATGCTTTAGTTGTCGAGTGTAGAGGACAGCTCCCTCAGGCATCACCGGGAAACAAAGGAAACGGTCGCGCGCAAAGAGCTTATCTGCGCCAAACCGGGCCGACGAGATTACGTCGGAGGGGAGCATCAGGCCCGTGCCACGATACTGCCCGCTGTACTCCGAAGCGATCACCAGGAAGGTCGCGGTACCGGGCCAAATCCCGCCGAGGTCGGAGGCGGCGCGCAACTCCGCGTAATCCAGCACACCGGCTTCGACCAGCGTGACTGCATTCAGGATGTCGCACACCCGGAAGTACAAGTGACGATACATGCGCTGCAAAGTCCCCGCGATCACTCGCTCCTCCGCAGCCGGCACTGGGAAGGTACGCTCGCCCGCCTGCATGGCCCTGCGGCGGGCGATAAACCGATTCGCCAAATCCACGTGTTCGCCGGCCTGCCCGAGCCTGCCGAAGTGGATCTCGACTTCCTGGTCCAGTCCCGGAATCCTGTAGCTGCGCTTGTTGGCGAGATGATCGCCGACGGTACGCGGTAGACGGCTGGCTTTGAATTTGTGGAAAAGCAGTTGCGCAACGAACTCGTGGTCGGTCTGGGTAAACAAATCGAGATCGTTGCCGAAATCCGGCCAATGGTCCAACGTCTTGATCACCACCACCGGCCAACCTGCGGACTCTACTTCGCGGCAGATGGCGTTCAGAAACGCGAGCCCGTTTTCGATGCGCGCGCGCTCCTTCGCCAGTGCTGTTTGCGCGAACTCAGCGACATCTGAGACCCCGGCTTTAGCGGCGGCTTGCGCCAGCGGCTGGAGGGCACGGAAAACCACATGGTGTGAATCGGTGAGGGCGAGCAGATGGGCGCGCTGCCCCTCGTCGAGACCCGCGATGTAGGGAACCACCTCACGGGCACGCGCCGGGCTGAGAGCCAGCAGCGACAGCACATGAAGATGATTCTTCAAATCTTGGATTGTGAACATCGGGACCTCACTTTCGTTGAGGGCATGTCGCTCTCGAGCCTTCAGAGCAGGAAGAGCTGCAGGCCAGGAGAATTGGATCCGTTGTTCGCAGCTTTGGGGTCAGACCGCGACCAGGAACCTTAGAGGCGCCGCGGCGTGCACGCGACCGAGAATTGCGGACTGATAGATTTTGAGCAGGTCGCTCCAGCAGAGTCAGTCCGGACGGTAGACTTCGTCATATTCGCTTACGAAGGCTCAGAAAAACGCTGCGCAGTAATTTTGAATTGCTGCACTAGAGGAACATATCGGTTCAGAAGCTTTGTCACCCGGGTCCTGCCCGCTGCATATTTGACGCATTCCGAGATGAAGCCCTGCCTCCGCAAAAGCTCCAGGATGGGAACCGGATCGATACCTCCGATGGCATGGTAGTCGGCGATGTCCCCTAGGCTCACCACGGGCCGCTGGTGGGAGAGATCGCTTTTCAAGAAAAGCTTCTTCAGACGCCGCGCGGTTCCGGGAAGAAAGTCTTTGGGATCAAAGAGAGCCTTCGCCAGGATGGTATCCAGAGTCGAGAATGCGCGTGTCAAGCTAGGATGAGGCGGGCGAACGGGATCGAGGTTCGTGTAGAAAAAGCCGCCGTGGTTGATCCGGCTGGCCGCGGCGTCGATCACAGCCAGATACGAATGGAGGTGATGGAGAACAGCGCTAAACGAAATGAGGTCGTAGGTTGCGGTCGTTGAGTGCAGGAAGTCTTCCACTGCGTTACAAACAAGGGTTGCCGAATATCCTCTTTCAGAGATCTTTTTCTCCAGGATGGTCAACATGTCGCGCGAGATGTCTACCACTGTGACCGTCCAGCCGCGCTTCAGCATCTTTAAGGTCAAATTTCCCGTTCCACCCCCGCAATCTAGACACTGGATCGGCCTACGCGAGGGTACAAAACGATTTGCAATTCGGCTCAGGTCTTCCTCCAGTGTTTGCTGCATTTCCTGGTCGAACATGTGACTCTCATAGGCGTCAAACTTGCTTGCAGTCTCGCGGAAGAAACCCACGTTTGCAGTGAGGACTTCCGCTTGCTGGGCATGTCTGCCAACGGAATACGGGCTCCCCAAAACCATACGCACATCTCCTTTCAACAGCGTCGTTCTCGACTGCCTGGGTTGTCCTTGCGCGTCAGAACGACGAAGTTGCCGGCGCCTAGTTGTCAAGTGCAACCATGCCCCTCGGCTCAGATGGAAAAAGCGGGGCTGACCCGCCTCGGTCGTCAGTCGTGCCCCCAAATGTCCGACATCAGGCACCGACGGCAGAAAAGTCGAGTTCCCCTACCGGCGCGGGGCTGAAAGCAACACAGCGATAGATCTCCATCAGGAATTGGTAGCTTTTCTCTGCGGTGTATTTCTTTTCGTATTCCCCTCTGGCTTCTCGTTCCATCGAAGCTGTGCGCTGTTGGTTGAACCAGGCCCAGTGAACCTTCTCCGCCAAATCCGCGGGATCACCGGCACGGAAAAGCAATCCGGTACGGTCGTTATCCACAAGTTCCTGCATTCCTCCGCGCGCCGATGCGATCACGGGAACTCCGCAGGCAAAGGCCTCTAGGATCGTCGTGGGGCAGTTCTCGTAACATTCGCTCGGGAAAACTAGGAATCTTGCTCCCTGCATCGGGGCTATTGTTTCCGGGTGCTTCAAGCGCCCACAAAAAGTCACGCTCGAGATTCCCCGCTGTGCAACCCGCGCCTGCAATTCTTCACGAAGCGGACCATCGCCAACAATGCGAAGCCGGATGGACCGAGGGAGCAGTTCCCAGGCCGAAAGCAGGGTTGCCAGCCCTTTTTCACGTGACAGCCGCCCGATAAAGAGAGCATATTCGCGGGGGGCGCCACCTACCCCGGGGTCGGGATCAACGAAATTGGGCCTGACACTTAGCTTGTGAGGCGGCAGACCCGCTTCGCGGAATTTCTGGCAGGAGAATTCCGTCAGCGCGATGTAGCGATCGACCATCCGAGTCCATGTCCGCTTCCAGCGGTGCACCGCGAGCATCAGCGCGACAGTCGCCGTCGCTGGCCGCGAGCCACGGTAGCAGCCATACCGCACGCCCCGCAGCAGACTATGTTCTTTGCATTCCTCGCAGACCCGGCCATCGCGGAAAAAATCACCAGCGGGGCAAGAAAGCCGGTAATTCCGCAGGGTTTGGACGACCGGCACACCAGCATCCCGGCAAGCCCAGTAGATAGACGGTGAAATCATCATGAAGGTGTTATAGATGTGCGCGATCTGTGGCTTCTCGTGAAGGAGCAATTGCTGGAATTCCCGCCGCGTGTCGGAGGCCCAGATGGTTCGCTTCGCCAGCGCGAGCCGGCGAATCGAAACGAATCGTTCGACCTCGTTATTGCTGCGACAGTACTCCACGACGTCGTGTCCCGCGCGTTTGAGCAGATCCCGTTCCTTCGGAAAGTTGATGTCTTCGCCGCCGTGCTGCTGGTAGAAGTTGTGAACCAGAACAATCTTCATACGACCTCCGGAACCCGGGAGAATTGATCCTGCAGCAACTGGACGACGACACCGTTGTTGGGATAGAACACGCCCGTCCGGTTGCTGACGTAATCGAGCAGTTCCCGCAACTGGCTCCACAGTCCGAGTTCGTCAATCTCCCAGGAGTGGCCGTACAGATGCCAGACGCCACCCTCCCGGAGCACTTGATCGAAGAGCCGCTTGCCCAGTTCCAGCCAACTTCCGTAACGAGACCACTGAGTCAGATATCGGCATAGTCCGGCCAGATCTTTGCGTCTTCCTAGGTTCTTGAGGTAGTCGAGAGGCGGGTGCGGGTAAGCCTGCAAGCTGGTCGGCATTTCAAAAGGGCTGAACCGGAGTGTATGAGCAAGCATGCGCGTTGTCCGCGCGCCCTCGAAACCTGACTGTTGCACGCAGTCGACAACTTTGCGGTCGTAGCGTCCTCGCGGGTAGCAAAACATCCGCACTTCCACGCCGAGCTGCTCCTCCAGCATGTGCTTTGAGCCCCGCACTTCCCTCGACAGTTCCTTGTCCTGCAGCCCGGGCAGGATCCGATGCGACATCGTGTGCGCGCCAATTTCAAATCCCTGGCCCAGCAAGGACCGAAGAGCCTCAGCTCGGAGGACCGGCTTACCGTCCTCGCCGACCCAAGGGACGTAGAACGTTGCCGGCAGGCTCCTCTTTGCCAGCGCCTCCGCTAGCCGAAGATCGCAGGGGTGACCGTCGTCCCAGCTTGTCGTCACGATTATTGGGTTGGCAAGCTTACGTGGTCTTTCTCGGTCCTCAGAAAGATGCCGGTCAGGTGACCCTTCGTTTCGATTCATCATAATTGCGCCAGCCCGATCGCCCTGGGGTGCCAGTGAGTTTGCAATCTTCCTCGGACGGGAGGACGTCTTGGCAGCAACTGCCCAAACTCCGCCCCCGGCTTGGCCACGCGCCGGAAGACTCGCTGGATCTTGGATCAATGGGTTGAAGTGATTGAGGCTTTCTTCGAACTCGCAGCAAGGGACGCGGTGAGGGGCTCTCGCTGCTGGCATCGGATGATGCCTAGACCAAAGCCCGACAAAAAATAAAACGGAGATGCGCCGGAGGAAAACTCGAACGAGGGCTGAACGCTGGCTTCCAACAGGGACAAGACAAAGGTACATAACAGCCAAACGACGAGACTAGAAACTCTCGCCGATGTGTACGGCATCCGGAGAAACCCTACATAGCGGGCGAAAACCAGCACAATGAACATTAGCCAGAGCGACAAGCCCACAAAGCCTAAACGCGCCAACACACTGAGCGAGGAATTGTGGGGTTGGCGGACGGGTATGCCCTCGTCATTCTCAGAGCTAATTAGGGTCTGTCCAAAACCTTCGCCCACGACTAGGTGCGACGGGCTGGAACGAATCCGGTCCCAAACCTCTTGGTACCATTTGCCGCGGTCGGCGTCATGTGACATCCGGGCATTCGTGTCGCCCAGGTCCAACAACGTTTTAGTTTGGTTGGCGATGAAGGAGAAATCGACGGGCCCCATGCGTCCTTGAACCTCGATGCCTGCTAAGGAAACCACTAAGAGCAAGACCGCCAGGACTCCAGTTCCCCAGACGAGCGTGGACACAAAGCTGAGCAGTTTCTTGGCCTCACCCAACATAAGCAGAATGAGAAGAATGATGGCGATACCGACATACATCGATCGAGCCTGCAGTATGGCCAAGCCACCTAGTTGTGCCGCAGCAAGCACCACCAGAACCCAACGCGGCCAGCGAACTATAGATGGTCCAAGCCAGACGAAGAAGGGCGCTCCCAGGAGTAACCAAAGAGCATTCCCCTGGTAATTCCCGAACAGCGGGACCGAATGAAAGACGCCAGCACTAGGAGAAATAGCCCGGATTTGCTCGCCCCAGGAGAAGCTGTAGCTATAGAACAGGTTCACAAAGAAAACAAAGAACAGCCAGCGCGTCAAAAGCTGCGTGCTCCGAGCATTCTGTGCCCATACCATTCCCAACATTAGAAAGACCGCTTCGAAGAACATGGAACTGTCCCGCAGCGCGTATAAGCCGTACTGCGGCACATCGACGATCAAATGAGCGCACGATAACAGCAGCAAGGCGATCAGGCAGACAACGGCGGAGTCTAGCATCGTACTGTGGAGCATGCCGCGCTGCTTCCCCAAGATCACCAGGACAAGCGCTAGGAACATTAGCAAGTCGCCCACCGGGAACCGGAATCCAGCCCCTCCAACAGCGAGGTTGTCGAAGCCGTAGTTCAGGATGAAGTAAGGGGTCATGGCCAACAGGACCAGAACCTGCCAAAATTCCAAGCGCTCTCGAAACCAACGTCGAATCCCATACAGAGTGACACACACTGGCAACCCTGCTAAACCGACGAGCGGGTAGGTAGCCACAAGCACACCCAGAGCGGCGGCCACAGCGAAACCACACATAGTCCTTTTATCCACCGCGAAAAGGAATTTGGTAACTGTTAACGTCGCCATTTCGGCTAGCGTGTTTCTGCGTTGGTCTCAATCGGCTGATCTACAAGTGCAATCTGCTTTGTGTCGGGTACCGGTTGTCGATCGCGAGATCGGAGTATTTGGAATCCGGCAAGAAAAGCCATCATGCTTGAGAGCAAAATGGCAAGAATTGCGCCCCGAAATCCCCAAGCCCGACACGCCGGAATGCCTACCAATAAGGCGACTACGCTTGCTCCAAAATAGATGAGCGACACGGTGGCAGGCGAGCGCATGGCTCGTATTGTGATAGTGGGCCCCAGTGTAGCACCCGACAAGATCGAGGAGATGGCGAGCACGGGCACAAGAGGAACCACTTGAGAGTACTGATCTGCGTAAAGAAAATGAATCAATTGGCTCCGGAAGAGGCACACGAGCAGCCAGTACGAGCCCGATCCCAGAGCATACAACCCAGTAATCCTCCAAGCCTGAGCTTTGACTGATTCCCAGCCGCCTTCGTGCCCAAGGCGGGCGGTGTGGGATAAGAAGAGCATCGAAAAGGCTGAATAGGCCGACGTGATCGGCAGGGTCAGGTTCAGCAAAGCTCTCAAAGTTCCGGCCTCAGCCAGACCCGAGAAGCGTGCCACCAGGGGGTAAAAAATATTCCATGGAATCCAAAAAAGCAGCCCGCTGACCAGTGCCCAGACGCCGTAGCGCCAGTGTCGTTCGCTAATTTCCTTTAGCGCCAGCCATGCTGCGGTACCCCTCACTCCCACCGCCGGCTGCAGCCGAATCAGAAGCAGAATGCTCGTCAGCAGGGCGCAGCTTCCCATGACGAGGAAGGCGGCGAAAGGCGAAAGCAACTTCGCGCGACCGAGAGCCCAGATTCCAAACCAGAGGAGCGCCGAATACGCAAACGCGCCGATCAGCGCCTGACCTGGCCGGAGCTGTAGGTAAAAGGCCCGGCGCGCAAACCAAAGGAGCAATACACAGGGCGCCGCAAAGGCCATTCCAGCAAAAGCCATGGCGAGATGACTGGGCTCTCTGAGGAAGGAACTTAAGACTCCGACAGAACTCGCAGCGATGACAAAGATCGCGCCCATGCCGAGCTGCAGCCACATCATGAGGCCCAGGTAATGTCGCAAAGTGTTTCGGTAGACCGACGGACCAAAAACTGACATGGGTTCCAACACCAAGGCCTGGTGGATCAGAGAAAGCAGCACAAAGGTCGAGAAAGCCAAAGCATATGCGCCGTATTGATCGGCACCCAAATAGCGAGCAAGGAAAATACTGAGAACAAAATTCGACCCAGAGATGAGACCCTGATCAGCAATAGCTAGGCCGCCCTTAAAAACCCAAGACCCCAAGCCGGCGCTGAAGTTTACGAGACTGTTCCTGAGCGACCGGGATTCGCGGATGCCACACCCATTCGAGGGAACCGTTGGGGAAGAAGCTCGATCTGCCTTCGTTTTCCGCACTGCCCGCGTCAATAGCCGTCGCTGACGATGCGCAAAGCGACTGGCCATATATGTCAGAACTGCTCTCGTAGCTGCAGACGTGCTCGCCTCGAGACCTTCATCGGTGCGAATCAGCGTGGAACTGGGAAGCCTCCCAGCCAAGTCTCGGTAAGCTCCCAGCTGGCGGCGAAGCTCATCGGGTGCGACCTCATTTTTTCGACGCTGGATTACGTCTGGGTCCGCATCGAGCGTCAAGTACAGCGTTTCCGGCCGAGGTAACAGCTTCGCGGCGAGCCCAGGGAGCCAATCCGGACCGCCATACCGATACCGCAGGCGATCCACCAGGAGATCGTGGAAATCGCGGTCGTAGATGACCAGAGCAACGCGCGCCAGCAGCGGCCGGATGACAGTCGGGTAGGCCACCCAGTAGTCCAATAGTACGGCAAAAACGCGCGCTACCGACTCTATAAGCCCATGCGGCGGTTTAGTATGAGGGGGATTGAAGCCGGGGAAATATCGCGGTCTGGGCTTGAGAAGCTGCGGCCTCCATTGTAGAACCTTGTCGCTGGCGAACAGGGGTCCGAGCAGCTCAAGGATTCTTTGTGTCAGGGTACTTTTCCCAGCGCCGTCCGGTCCCAGGATGACGATATATATTCCTCCTGGTCGGAACCAGCGCCGCAGCGCAGACCGGAATTGCAGGACAGCATGCACCAACGGGCCCAGGAGGCGACGCAAACTTCCGCGCCGCAATTGAGCCTCAAGTCGTTCCCGGATTCCGTCCCACTGACCACCAGCGCACGCGGCGAGCACTTCCTGCTGCAACTCCTCGCCGAATAGCAGCGCCGCAACCCGCCTGGCCTGGGGCGGGCCGAGTGCTTCGGCGAGCTGCTTAAGCTGGTCCCGTTGGCCCTCTGTGACCGTGCCCTCCAGGCTGACCTTCGATAGCATGTGGCAGAACTGGTCAGTCTCACACGCGACCCAGCAGTTCCCGCGATTCTGACGCCGAGTCAGGATCTCACCATCGGTGGTGAAGAGGCGGCCCTTGGGGTACGCCTCTCGAATCGTCAAACTGAAAAGGCGCATGCCTGCATCCAGGGAACCGGCAAAGTCATAGCGGCAGTCATTAGCTGCCAGGGGCAGGCATTGCAGCGGCAGATAGCCTCGTTCGCCCAGTTTCTGGAACAACATTGGCAAGCAAGCGCGATCCTCTGAATGAACTGTCATTTCGAGGGCGGAAATCAGAGCGCCCGGATGCGTATAGGGCTCCGCCAGGAAGCAATAGCGCAGGTCGAGTTCTTCCATCAGGTGGAATAGGGTCCCGGCAAAACCGCGCGGATCCGGCTGCCATTCTGGAGCGCATACCTGCGCACTACTTAGCGGGGCAGTAGCCGCCGCGGTTATCTTTGACTCTGAATTCATATGTTTGCTTGGCCTAAGCGAGCCTCCGGGTGCGGCCTCGGTGCCCGCTCGCGGAAAATCTCAGGCGGCGCCAAAACCTTTCAGAACTGCGGGGATGGTTCGAATGAGGATTTGCAAGTCCAGCCAAACAGACCAGCGATCGATGTACTCCATGTCCAATTCCATCCACCTTTCAAAGGGAACAGAGGATCTCCCGCTGATCTGCCAGAGGCAGGTAATCCCAGGGCGGATACTGAAGCGGCGGCGGTGCCAATCCTTGTCAAAACCTCGATAATCCCGCAAAGGCAACGGCCGAGGGCCGACCAAGCTCATGTCCCCTCTTAAGACATTAAAGAGCTGGGGAAGTTCATCTATACTCGTTTTTCTAAGAAACTTCCCGATAGCGGTGATGCGGGGATCATCCTTGATCTTGAACACCGGTCCAGTGACCTCGTTTAACTGTTCCAGTCCGGCCTGCTTTTCCTCAGCACCCTGCACCATCGTGCGGAACTTATAGACTGAGAGAACCCTTTTGTTTAGCCCCAGCCTCTTCTGAACAAAAAAGACCGGCCCCGGAGAGGTGAGCTTGATAATTATAGCGGTGATCAGAAAGATGGGCGCGAAGCAACTGATGCACGACAGCGAAATCAGGATGTCCAGGAGCCGCTTCACGAACACTGTCCTTCCCTGTGGCGATCCCGCATGAATGGTAATCAGGGAATCGTATTCCACATATTCGGCCTTCGCGCGCGCTAGTTCGAGATCGAACAAGTTAGAAAGGAAATGGGTTGTGATGCCCTGCTCCCCGCAAAGTGCCGCAATACGTGCCGCCTCGTAATAGGAAGATTTGATCGGCAGTGCGATCACCACTTCATCCACGACGTTCTCACGCAAAAAGGATAGAAACCCATTGAGGTCACAAACATACGCATAACTTGTTTTGTGGAACTCTTCCATTCCCGGCCAATCCCGGTCAACAAAACCGAGGACGCGACAGCCCAGCGCGGGATGGGCTTCTAGCGTCTTTGCAAACTGTCTCGCACGCCCATTTGTTCCTACAATCAGAATCTGGCGCAGGTTGCGACCCCGCAGCCGCATTTGTTCGAGCAGGAACCGCATCGTGCGTCGGCTCAAGACCCCAGTGGACGTGCTCACCAGCCAGAAGACGCCGAGGAACAGCGGTTGGTTCACACTCAGGCTGAAGAGACTGCCAACTAAGAACAGAGCGACCGTTGCCAGCGAGGTGGCCCTCAAAACGTCGAGGGCCTCGATGCGTTGGTGCGAGAGCCGCTTGGATTCGTACAGACCCAAAATGGAGAACAGAGAATGCCAAAGCAAGAGCAGCCCTGCGAACAGCACGAAGTTGCGCACTGAGATCTGCATGGAAAGAAACTCCGCGAGCGAGAAAGCACCGAAGCTACGCAGGCTCGCCACAGCGGCGACAATGAGCGACCCCACCAGGAGCGCAACGTCGGAAAACTTGAAAAGACTTAATAGAATGTAGCGACGTGTCATGCCGACGCCGAGTCCTAGTCACGCGGACTTAAATTATAAGTATAGGAATCCCAATGATGGCATTCAGCAAGTATGGCCGGGCTTCGTCCGTCTTCGCAGCCAGCCCATTCGATTCGTAGGCAGCAGCGCACGCCGCAAAAGGACAACTCCAAGCAAGCGGCCCCCGGCGGCCTCGATGCACTCTTTAGCTTCCTGCGCTGCTTGCCTCGGAGTGAAGCTCGGTTCGACGACGAGGATGACCCCGTCGGTTAAGGCGGCCAGGCAGGCTGCGACACAGTTGCCGGTCGCTGGCGGGGCATTCACCACCACGTAGTCGAAGTCTGCGCGAAGTTCAGACATCCACGCATCTAGACGCCCCGAAGTAAGCAGGGACTTGGAATCCCCTCCGGGTGGTAGCGCGCCTGCCGAAATCAGGCGCAGGCCATTCGGGCCGACCGACCGTGCAATCTCCTGAACAGAGCCTCGTTCGAGAACTGACCGGGCCAATCCTTCGCCGTTCTCAACCCCGAAGTAGGTATGCAGCGAAGGGTTAGCCAGATCTGCATCCACGATGCAGACGGAGCTTTGTGTCAGGCAGATAAGCAGTTCGGCGACTCGTGCGCTGATCCAATTGCGGGCGTTTCCCTGCTCCACAGTGCAGAACACGACCGCTCGCGGAGCCTCATCGCCAGCTGCCAGGAAAAGCCGCCGAACGAGCTGTAAGTTCTCACCGCTGAAGAATGCGGATGGTCGCTGCGTCTTTGGCACGACAGCTGGAACGGCCGCGCCCTCCAACCGTTGCCGGCTCCTTAGGCCTTGGCACAATATGTCAAGAGAGTTGGCGCTTTTCTTGTCGGTCGCCGGAATCGCCTGTTGCAAAAGCGCATCTTCTTGCCGGGACTGGTGTAGGGCTTCAAGAGTCTGACTCAAGGCGACTTCCCTGGCTTTAGCCTGAGTGCGCAAGTCTGCATCCTGAAATAACGCTAAAAAATCTCGGCTCATGGCAAGTACTCAACGCGGCTGCGAATCCCACCTGAGGATGGGCAATGGTTCTTTCAGAATCTGCCTTCGGCGGGGCAAGCGGGCTTATTTCCAGCGACGATCCGGTCGGTGTTTTTGACCTCCCAATTGAGCCTCCGGACGCCGTCCCGCTACGCATCTCGAACTCCTCGCCCTGATTTCGGGACGTCGAGGATGTCGCCAAAGGTAGACTCGATGTTGTTTGGAGGCCCCTGCCCGGCCCGTCTTCTGAGCCTTTACCCGAGACAGCACTGACCGCGGCGCGGAGTTCCTGAGAGGATGATTCATCAGCAGGGTCCAGCTAGTCGATGGTAGGAATCGACGCCAAAACCGGCAGATCAAGGAGTTCCCGAACTTCCTCCGAAGTCCTTAGCGACGGCTTCAAGTGTTCGGCCCCTGCCGCCGCTGCCAAGCTAATTGCAATTGCCGCAAGAAAGCCCAGCAAGAGGGTCATACCACGGGAGCGGGACGGCACGGCTGGCACCGTGGCGGCTTCGGCCACAGCAACGTTAAAGATTCGGCTGCGGTCCAACGCATCGGAAATCCGCGCCTCTTCCTGCTTGCGCAAGTAGAGGAGGTAGTTGCCTTCCTTCGCCTTTTGTTCCCTCAGTAGACCTTGCTGCATGACCTCCTTTTGGTCCAGATTGCTGGCCTCCTCCTCATAGGAGCGCACGGTGCGCGTCAGCACCTCGGCCCGTGTCTGCTCTGCCGCTAGTTGCGACCGAGCTTTCGTCAGCTCTGAGTCGACCCATTCAAAGATGGGATTGCGGTCGGTCGTCTCTTCATGGAGCTTCTCTGCGGCCGCGATCGCAGCCCGCGTTTGCGCAATTTGCGCATCCACCTCTCGTACCAGTCGGTAAGTTGGCTCAAACTTCTCCAGCAGTTCGGTGCGCTTCAATTCCAAATTTAGCAGCGTGGTATGCAATTGCTCGACTAGCTGAGGATTATCCGCCGTTCGGACCTGGGTGGTCATGCGAGGGGGCAGGGCCGAGGCCTGCCCTTCGAGGGTAAGGATTCGCTTCTCGGTTTCTGCGATCGACACTCGCGTTTGTTTCAATTCCGACCGAAATTCGGAAAGTTTCTCCAGCGCGGCGGCCTTCTGTTGTCCCGGTGAAACTGCGTCCTGTTTTTGGCTGAATTCGACCAGGCGGGATTCGGCTTCTTCCAACCCTTGCTTGTGCTGCTGCGTCTGCTGCTGAAAGAACTCAAAAGCCCCGGCAGGGCGGTGCACCGCTAGGTGTTTTTCCATATAGCGATTGACCAGAGTGTGGAGTACCTGAGCGGCTCGCTGGGGATTCGAATCCTCATAAGTGATGGAGATCAGGTTGGTCTTTGGTAGAAGCTCGACCTTCAGTGCACCTCGCAGCTCGCGCACAGCGGTTGCAAGCTCCTTCTTAGGATCTCCCGCCGTCAAGTAGGGAGGCAACCAGGATTGCCAACCGGAGCGCCTTGTCGCTTTCTGCAGCCCGGAGGTTGTGACAACCGCTTCCAACAGATCTGGACTCTTTGTCAGTACAATTTCCGAATTCAATTCCGTCTCTGTAGGACCGAGGGGAGCTTGTGGTAGCGCGCTAGACGCGTCGGGAGTCACAAGGGGATCCTGGCGTTCGTGTTTGACCAGAATCTTGGTATTTGCCTGGTAACGCAACGGCAGGAGGAAGGCTGCAAGCAATGCACCTGTAAATGCACCCAGAAAGGACAGGGCCATCACGCGTCGATGCCGGATCCCAACGACGAGCCAGTGCCGCTGCTCCGTGAGTGCCGACCGCGCATCAAATCGCGGGTAGATTGTCTCTCCCATGCTAGATTACCCTCCACCTTGGGCACCGGATTTAGGGTATCGGTATCCCAATCCCTGTGCTGGGGATGAACTGGCGGATTTTGGACGATCTGCTCTTGGGGACATAGATCAGGTCGCCAGGTCGAAGCTGGAGGTCCTCGGTCAAATCTTTATTGGCCAGCATTCTCTTGACGTCGAGCTTTTTTGCTTGATCCCAGCCCCCTTGGACACGGTGGAAAAGCACAACTTCGGAGTGTTTGGCCTTGTCGGTAAACCCGCCCGCAATAGTAATCGCTTCCGCCACTGTTGTTTCACCGCGCAATTCGTACTTGCCCGGACGGCCTAATTCTCCGCCCGCGATGAAGTATGGTTTTTCGAAGTCCTTCAGCTCAACATCGATGACCGGATCATGCAGAAACTGCGCATAGACCTTTCGAAGCGCCCCAGTCAATTCCGGAACTGACTTGCCCGCGATGTACATATCGCCCACACCGCGCAAATTGATAAAACCGTCAGGCTGGATGGTGACGGTCTGATCAAAATCAGGCGTGAGCGGGAACGTGATCTGCAGCACATCGCTCTCCCGAAGCAGGTAACGGGGATAGCGCTGCGCTGGAGTCGGCCGGCTCGCCGCGCGATGAGCTTCAGAGGCTGTCTGTTGGAGTGTAACGGATGACTTTTCCTGACCCACGGCTTTGCCCATGCTCATTGCCAACAGGAACGCACTTGCGCAAGCCCTCAAGCTTTTCGCGTTCATTGCAGTTGCTCCTCGAGGCCTCGCTCTCCCGCCAAGCCTCCCGTTTCCTGCAGTCAGCGATAAACGAAACGAGAGGTTCGCGTAGATTCCAGCGATTTAACCGTGGCTCGATGGGGAAGAGGCTCAACGCTGAAGGCGTCCACCTCCACCGCTATGGATTTCCCAAGCAGCTGGGCCGATAAGATTAGACGGTACGCGCTTTTTCTGCGAATCAGAATTCCCTCGATTCCGGCAAGGGGACCGAATTTGACTCGAACCCAATCGCCGCAGGACAGGAAAGGATGGGGTTCAACCTGGAGATGGTTTTCAATTACCCTTCTGATTGCGTCGACTTGTATTTCGGGAATGGGAGCTGGCCGCCCAGCGGACGTCACAATGGAATGAACACCAGGTGTGCTGAGAATCTCCAGCCGTCGGCCGAGCCCACAGCGCAATAAGACGTAACAGGGAAACAGCGGCAGGGATAAACGCTTGATTCGGTCCTTCCATTGTCGGACAGCCTGATAGGTAGGCAGGAATACATCAAATCCAATCTGAGAGAGGCGCTCGGAGACGGCTTTCTCGTGCTGGTGGCGAGTGTAGACTGCATACCACTCACTCTTCTTGGGAATGCTGCATTCTAAGTTCAGTTCATTCATATGGATAAAGCTTCGCTATGTGACTTACAGCGAAAGCAGCATAAAATCTTTCCTGCACAAAATGACCGAAGTTTTTCCCAGTCCACCGGGCACGGCTCGACCCCTCCATACTTCCGAAGGCCTGCTTAAGGCCACGGCGGGATTGGGGACTTTTCCCCCAGCATCCTTGGAGAAGTCTTTTCGTTGCCTGGAGGGTATGCCGCAAAAAGGCGGAACACAATCGGGGAATCCCGGATTTTGAGGGCTGCGCGGTCGCAATGTCTCAATTAGAAACCCGGAGCCGAGGAGAGGAGGTTGAGGCTGCCCGTAGAAATTTCTGTCTGTTGGCGCAGAGCCGCGGATCGATTGATGCTTGGCCCGGGGAATCGGGCTGCCTCGGAAATACTCAATATCCGTGGAAACCGCTGGCATTCACGTACGTTCCGCCTCTGCCGACGGCCGTGATCGCCTCTGGAAGACTGGACGCGAGCTTGTCTTTTGTTACGAAACCGGTAATCCCTGCGCGAAGGCTCTCGAGGATGTAACGAGATTCCGTATGCATGGTTATGACGATGATTTTGGTTCGTGAGTTGGAGCGGATGATGCAACGGGCTGCATCAATGCCATTGAGCAACGGCATGGAAATGTCAAGCACAGCTATATCCGGTTTGACTTCCCGGCACATCCGCACTGCTGCATTTCCATCTAAGGCCTCCTTAACCAAGCGGAACCCATTTGCGTTGAGGATGCTCCTCACCAGCGCCAGAACGGTCCGGTCGTCGTCCGCGATCACGAACTTTAACTCACGGCGATCTGTCATATCGAAAAGCCCTGAAAGAGGGCTGCGGAACCGGAAACAACGTGCAGCACGGAATCTGCTAAACTGCCACTGGCAGCGGCCCGGGAACTGGCTCCGTATGCTGATGACGGGAGGAGTGGAAACACAATCGGGCGGTTCCTGAATCAGAGCGGTGAGAAGTCTCAAAGGGCGATGTAAAACCCCTTACCCCCTAAAAAGCGCGCCATTTTGCATAAGAAACAGCTTGGTGCTATGGAGGTCCGACAATACCCTCCCTGATCGCGTAGCGAATCAGGCCTCCAATCTCATGAATATTGAGCTTCTTCATGATGTTCGTTCGGTGAGATTCAGCGGTCTTGGTGCTGATTCCCAAGATGCCTCCAATCTCCTTTACATTTTTCCCCTCTGCAATCAACTGCAGCACCTCTCGTTCCCGAACGCTCAAAGGATCCGGAGGACTCTCGTCCTTCGCCAGACATGCATCGACGACGTCCCGGGACACACCGGGGCTCAGGTAGATCTCCCCTTTGCGCACCGCGCCAATGGCCTGTATCAAGCTCGAAGCGGCCGTACTTTTTGTCACGTATGCTACGATGCCCGCGCGCAGGCACGCCAAAACATACCGCTTGTCGGTGTGCATCGAAAGGACTACGATCTTTGTCTTCGGAGAAGCCTTGAGTATTTGGCGCGCGGCGTCAATGCCGTTCAATAATGGCATTGAAATATCCACCACAGCTATGTCGGGTCCGAGTTCTTCGCATAATCTGATTGCCTCGAGGCCATCCGAAGCCTCACCAACCACCTCGAAGCCTTCATCCTTTAGGATAGCTCGCAATCCATCTCGGACAATCGCGTGGTCATCGGCAATCAAAAGTCGGTAAACTTCTCCGCCCGTCTGTGGCATTTCAACTCCTTTGCCACAATTAGCGAGCGTCGACCGGGAAAAAAGAGGCCGATACTCTCGGCCTGCCCCTCAAGACTGCGGCTTATCTGCTACCGCGTCAGCTTTGCGGGCTGGAACGGTGTGGTATCGTCGCTTCAGACCGCTTTGACTCACGAAGTTGGGGGAGGACAGCTTTCCAGACGGATCCACCAGCGCTAGTCGAATTGAATGAAGGCTGACGAACGAACTATCAGCGTGGAATCCGGCTATAAACGCTCGCGTGCCTCGACTCCACGCGTCAATGAGCAAGAAGGTAGCCTCACTCTCGTCAATGTTTCTGATTTTCACGCTAGCTGCTTGCAGCTTTGAACTTAGATAGCCCAAGTAGCAATATGCAGTGAGCGGGCATGTGACACAGATTGCCAAACTGTGGCAAAAACTTTCCGAGACACGAACCTAATGGTGGAGGGCGCTTTGCCTACCTTGCCCGAAACGAAGCTTTCCACCTCACCACTCTAAATCCGAGAAGTTATTCTTAAATAGCAATGGTAACTATGAGTTGGAATCCCGTCCGACAGCAGCAGTTCCCATCTCGATGGATTTGGAGGTTATCGTGCGCTCGAAAGTAAGGACTCGTGGATGTCCGCCACCTTGTCCTTCTCGGACTGCAACTGGCAGGCTTGGCGGCGAGTAGGTTCTTCCCAGAGGTATGAAGGTGGCCGCGATGGGACCGCATGAGGCGCTTCCGTGTGCGCCAGGAGACTTACATACAATTTACCGCTACCTTACATATTTTTACTCCGAGCTTGATGAATTCTCTCACGTCTTGGAGCAGTATGTTCCAGTGTGGTTCACCCAGGAGCCGCACGAAAAAGCCAAGCGGGCTTGGCGATACCTGAAAAAATCTTCAGGAGGCAACTAGAAGCCATCTCATAAATGCTCGCACGTCGCGGAAACGACAGCACCTACGAGTGAAAGTGTAAAAACTAAGCCAAATCATCACTTTCCGGTGCTTCTCGTTGTGCAAGTTTTGTGGCTTTCCTGCCACAAAACCATTTATGAGATAAGTTTTAGCAAAAACTGATAGCCCTCGGGGAATTTAGCCAAATCGGCCTGGGAATTAAGATCGATGATAGCTAAGAGACGATCTTCGGTGCTGCTGCTCAGAGCGGGCCTGATGATTGGCTCCGCCGCCGCAGTCAGCCTAGTGTTGTGGACTCAGCTACAAAATCGAGAGCACGTTTACATACGGGATTTGACAAGAGTCTTAGCTCGAACGGTGCAAACACATCTATCCGACGAAATGTCGTCCCGCATTCTGGCGCATGAGCGGCTTGCTAAACTGATTGAGGACGGACTCCCTCGCAGAAATTGGGAAAATCAGGCGAAGCTTCTCATGGAGCACAACCCAGGTTTTATCGCCGAGCAGTGGATGGATGCTACATACCAGGTTCGCTGGGTTGCCACGGAAGCGGCGGGTGAACGCGCATCGGAACATGTTCTCGCGACTGATGCACCCATAAGAGGCCTACTGGAAGGGCTGGCGGTTTCTCGAGAAAAACATGCGATACTCACGCGCGGCTTCCCCCTCTGGGACAGGGAACTTGGACGCAGGGTAGTTGTGCCCATCTACAAAGATGAAAAC